>ERZ808252.2093-NODE-2093-length-12835-cov-20.274491_pt1 | contig 12835 bp, 4 predicted proteins | sample MGYA00521242_ERZ808252 | MGnify/ENA primary metagenome ERZ808252 (study PRJEB31516, sample SAMN03275581) | gut metagenome | biome: mammalia-associated habitat; material: feces | host: Papio cynocephalus | place: Kenya | collected 2012-08-07 ...
CCGGTTCCGGAGCCATTGCCACCGTTGCCGGAGCCGTTGTCACCGGAACCGCTGCCGTTGTTGCCGCCTCCCGGATTGTCGGGGTCGGGCGTCGGATTGGGGTCGGGCGTCGGTTCCGTCGCCGTCTTCACATAGGTGACCTTGTAGACCGCACTGGTCTTGCCGTCCTTGGAGGTCACCGTGACGGTGACGACCTTGGCCTGCGGATCCGTCTGGTCGGCGACATCCACCTCGGTTGTGGCGGAACCGGCGGCCACGGCCTTGACGGCGTCCTTGGTGATGCCATCGAGGTCTTCGACCTTCTCGGTCACGCCCTCGTCCGCGGACGCGGCGTCCACATCCACCGACTTTCCTGCGATGGTCAGCGATTCCAGCGCCGCCACATCGTCATCGAAGTAGGTGTTCTTGAACAATGTGGTGAAGGTGCCCTGGTTGTTGTTGGAGGTGGCGAAGACGCCGGCATCGAGTTTGGCGTCGATGCCTTCGGGCAACGTCACTTCCTGCACCTTCTGCCACTCGCTGTCGCCCACGTTGCGCCAGTAGCCGGTGAACTTGGTTGCCGAGTCGCGGGTGAGCTTCAGCTGCACGCCATCGCCATCGATCTGGCCGAATCCGGTACCGACGTGCGTGCCTTCCTTGTCGATGTAATGGTTGTTGTCGGAATCCCATTGCATGTAGACGCCCGACGGGCTGGCGAGCAGAAGCACATATCCCTTGCCCTTGTCTCCATTGGCGTTCCAGAAGCTCTCCCTGGCGCCGAGTCCGGCACGGGGATCGACGTTGCCGCCCAGGTTCTTCGGCACCACGGTGGTGACGATCGAATCGCCTTCGCCCATGCGGTCCCATTGCACGATGGCGCTGCCGCCGTTGCGGTCGGTCCACACGCCGTTGTTCTTGTTGTCGGCGACGTAGAACGTGGTCGCGTTGTTCTTCGACGAGACCACGCAGGAGCTGCCGCCGTTCCACTGGCGGACGTTCCATGGGCTGCTCACTTCGGAGCTGCATCCCACATTGATGGTACGAGTGAACGTGCGTCCGGCATGGAACGTGTCATCCTCGGCCAAGGTGCCGGTGATGGTCTGCTTGCCCGGGGTCGACGTGTCCAGCTTGCTCCAGGTGACCGCGACCTTCTTCGCCGCGGCGTCGCCGGTCTTCACCGTCACTTCGGAGGGCAACGAGACCTTGTCTCCCAGGTTGACGGTATCCGGCAATCCGTCGTCGGTCACCGTCCAGTACGGGGCGTTGTCGATCTTCGCGCCGCCGTGGTTGTCCCAGTAGTCGGTGGTCCAGCCGTCCGCCTCGCCTTCCTGCGCGGGATTGTGCATCTCGATCTTGCCGTTCTCGCCGATGGTCAACGGCAGCCAGACGTATGTGGAATCCGCCTTGCCGGAATCCCAACGGTCGCCCAGATAGATGAAGTGCCCCTTCTTCTGGTCCACGGCCAGCACGCTTGCCGACTGCGATCCGAATGTGGTGCCCCGCTTGTCGCCTACCGACAGCAGGCCGTCGGAGCCTTCGGGCATGGAGTTGTACCACGTGTTCTCGTTGGCGTCATCGGATTGCACGCCTCGGATCCATGAGCCAAGCATGGAATCGGACGTGTAATACGTCTGCTTGTTCGGAGACCAGCCGGTCGCTCCGGACGCGATGATGTTGTACCGTCCGTTCCACATGAACACGGCGGGCGCTTCCAGGGAACCGTTCTGTTTGACGATCTGGAAATCCTTGCCGCGCACCGGCGCGTCCGCGGTGCCGTCGGCCAGAATGTACGGATATTGTCCGGATTCGGAATACTGCTTCTGCCCTTCGGATTGGTCCACGCTGGTGGTTTTCACCACATTCGTGTAGTCGTCGTTCAGCTTCGCGATGTACAGGGTGGCGTTCGCCTCGGACGAATACACCACATACGCGCTCTGGTCCTTCGGATCGACGAACACGGTCATGTCGCGGCTGTCGCCGTCCTCGCCCCAGGATGGATTGCCCGCGGCCTGCTTCCAGTTGTTCTGGTTCGGCAGTCGGTAGGCGCCCACCAGCTTGAACGGTCCCGCGGGGTTCTTCGACACGGCCACGCCCGCCAAGGCGCGCGCGTAATTCGAACCGCCCGGCGTGGTGGACCCGTCGGAATGCCACCACAGCACGTATTCCTTGTTCTTCTGGTTGTAGATGATCTTCGGACGCTCGAATATGGCCTGCACCGAATCGGCCTTGCCGTCCCCATCCTGGTCCGGGTAGGAGTTGAGGAAGGTGAACAGCTTCTCGGCTTTGGCGGTATCGACGCTGCCGTCCGATTTGGTCAATCCGTAGGTGCTGTTGAAATACTCGAAATTGGGGTTGTTCTTATCGGTCAATTCGGCTTTTTTGCTCACCGAGCGCAAGGCGACGCCCAGATCCGTCCAATTGTACAGATCCGTCGAACGGTAGGCGTGCACGCCCGGAGAATTGTCGTATCCGTTGGAACGGTCCTCGCCATACCAGTAATAGACGTTCTTGCCGTTTTCCTTGACCTGCACGACCTGCCCGCCGTGCGCCTGGATGTGGGTGCCACCGGTGCCGCTGGCGTTCTTCGCATACCAATATGGTTGGAAGTAATTGCTGGCGCCGCTGCCGGGATCGGTGGTCGGCTGGAATTTGCTGTAGGTGGGCGTCTGCTCCGTCGTCGGCAGATAGTCCACGCCCGCGGCGTCCGCTGTAGTCGCGCTGATGGCTACGCTTCCCAGGCAGAATGCCGCCGCCATCGCGGCGATGATGCGCCGCATGATTTTTGGTTCTTGTCGCTCCATAAAACACTTCTTCGTGAATGGCCGTCGCCCGCATCGATGCCGACGGCGGCCGGATAACTAGGGAAATACGATGAATGAGAACGATGCCGTGTGCTCCATGCGGATGCGGAGCACACGGCATCCGATGATCAGGCCCTACGGCGACGCAGTGCCATCATCGCCCCGGCCACGATGACCAGCGCCGCAATGAGCACCGCGACGGCGGCCGTGTCGGAACCGGTTGAGGACAGTCCGTTGCCGGAGGCATCGTTGGTGCCGGAAGCTCCCGCGGTGCCGGCATTGTTGCGGTCGTCGCTCGGCTTCACGGTCGGCTGCGCCGGATTGCCGGCGACCGTCACCGTGAAGGTCGCGGAGACCCCACGATAGCTGACGGTGATCGTCTGCTTCCCTGCGGCCGACGCATCGAAGCCGCTGATGGCGAGCTGTGGATCGTCGAGCTTGACCGGAACCTCTTCGGTCTTATCTCCCGCCTTGTAGACCGCCGTTACCGTCAGGCCGTCAAGGTCGAGCCGCTCATTGAGCTTGTATTCGGTCTTGGTCGGCCCGGACAGCTTCAATCCGGTCAGGGTGGCCGCATTGAAGTTCACGGTGACGGTCTTGGTCTGCGTGCCGTCCGCGGAGGTGATGGTGATCACCGCCTTGCCGCCAAGGCCGTGCTCACCGCCTTCCTGCTTCACCGTGACCTTGGCCGCGGTGTCCTTGGCGAAGGCCTGGACCTTCGGGTTGGATTCCGCCGACACCGGCAGGTTCACCGTGTACTCATCCTTGGATCCTTTGAATCCGCTGATGGTTTCGCCGTCGAGTCGCAGATCGCCAAGCGTAGCGTCGGAAGCCGGCTGGGCCTGCGCATCGGCGACCTGGTCGATTTCGATCTCGGACACGACGATGTAGTTGCCCGCATCGCCGTCCTTGTTCGGATTCTGGATGCGCACGGCCTGGGCCTCGACCGGTTGGTTTGCGGTGATCTCGGTGGTCGCCGACGGATTGTCGGTCTCGCCGAGCTTCTGCCAATCGCCGTTCGCGTCCTGGTATTCGACGATGGTCTTGCCCGGGAGCTTCTCCGCATCGCCGTCCTTGCCGTAGTACACGGTCACGCCCTTGATCGTGCGCGTCCGATCGAAGGTGAACGTCGCGGTCGGGTTCAGCTGCGCCTGCTGCTGGTCCGCGGTCAGGTCGCTGGACTTCCAGGTGGACCAACCCTTCTGCGGGGACTTCTCACCGTCGCACAGCTTCGAGACGTAGCTGTTCATGGTGCTGTCCGAAGGATTGTTCTTCATCCACTCCCAGTAGTTCAGCGTTCCGGTTCCCACCTGGCATGCGGGGACGCTGCCGCTGATTGGCGTGGCGTACACCTCCACCTCGGATGCGTTCATGTACCCGCCGTTGGCGACGGTGTTGACGATGCGCACCTGGGTGGCTTCCACCGGCTTGCCGTCCTTGGTGGTGAAGGTGATGGTGCCGGAAGGATTGTCGACGGTCTCGCCGAGCTGCTTCCATGTGGTGCCATCGACCGTGTATTCGGCCTTCACGGAGGCGGGCGTGCTGCTGAGATAGGTGATGGTGGCCTTGGAGACCTCACGCTTGGTGGAACCGAAGTTCACCGTCGCGGTCGGGGTCTTCGCCGCATCGCCGCTCTCGCCCCATGTCACCCATGCCTCACCGGCGGTGTCGCCGTCGGTGAGCTTCTTCCAGTTGTCGCCCTTGCTGTACTGCTGTTGCTGCACGTTGACGGTCAGGTTGGAACCGGTGTCCGCGACGTTCACCGGCACCGCGGAGGTCAGGTAGACGGTAAGCGTCGTCTTGGCGGTCTTGCCGTTGCCCAGATCGACGGTACCCGGAACCTCGACGGAGTCTCCGGCCTTGGCCTTGGCCAGCTTGTCGGCGATTCCATCCCAGTTCCACGTCACCTTGCCGTTGTCGATTGCAATGGCGTCGGATGCCTTGACGTGGGCATACACCGTTTGCTGCTCGACCTGCGACTGCACCTCGTCCAGCGTGCTTCCGGCCAGCGTGGTCACGGAAACCGGATCGGCTACGGTGAGGTCGCCGACGTAGAGCGTGGCCGTCACACCGAACTTGGTGCCGAATTCATTGGTTGCCGTGCCTGTGATCGTGTATGTGCCTTCGGTCTTCACCTGGTCGGCCAGATTCTTGGCATGCCACTCGACGGTCGCCGCGGATCCGGTGCCCCAGCTGTAATACGGGGTCACGGTCGTCGGCAAGGTCGGCACGACGCCTACCGCGGTCTGCACGTTGGCCGACTTGATGCCGGTCGGCGTGGTGGAGCGGAAGCTGAACATCTGGTTCGACCCCGCGCTTGAGTTGTACAGGCCTATCTTGGTTCCGGCGGCCGTGCCGGAGCCATTGACGTCAAGGGACTGTTTGGCCGCGGCATTGGTGAGCTGCCAATACACGCCGTCTTCGGTGTTGATGATCCAACGCGCGGAGGCGTCGTTCTTGGCCTCATCGAGGGATTCGTCGCTGAGGGCGTTGGTTCCGTTCTTGGACACCAGCACCTTGTCTTCCGCGTTCTGGATGACGTAGGCGTTCAGCGTCGAGCGAGCCGTGCCCGACATGTCGATCTTGGTGAACTTCCAAGCCTGCTTCTTGGCGGAATCGGAGTTCGTGGCCAGGTTGGCCAGAGACAGTGCGGAGTCGCCGGAAGCGGTGCTGGAAACGGCCTTGCCGGACTGCTTGCCGACGATCTGGTAGGTGCCGCCGTCCTCGACGGCCGCCGCGTCCTTGGCCACGCCGGTGACGCCGGTCAGCTGGATGGATGCGATGGAACGCGCCGGGATGGTGACCGTGGCCGTCTTGGCGGTTGCGTCGATCTTCACGGAATCGGCTGCCTGCTTGACGTTGCTGGTCTTGTTCAGCACTTCCGGAGTGGCGTAGTCCGCGCCCTTGGCCGTGTCCTCATCGGAGGACGCGGTGGTGAGGTACAGGGTTCCGGCCGCGTTGCTGGCGATGTTGCCGTACTTGGACAGGTCGATGACGAAGGTCTGCGCCTTGCTGGAGGTGTTCGTATGGATGACGGTCTGGGTCTTGCCGTCCTTGGATTCGGCGGTGAGCGTGTTGCCGGTCGCGTTGTTGGCGATGATCTTGTCGCCCTCATGCACGAACTGGGTGTAGGCGCGCACGCCGTTGTACTTCGAATTCACGAGCACCTTGCAAGGGGTGATTCCGTCCGTCTTGCCGCCGTTGTTGTCCACACGGCGCTGCGAGTAGAGCTTGCCGTCCTTGCCTGCGACGGTGCAGTCGAAATCGATGAACACGGTTCCCCAGTTGGTGTTCTCGCCAGCGGGGTTGAGCGTGTTGCCGTTCGAGTCCTTGGTGCCGTTCTGCATGTTGTAGAGGTCCTCCACGACCTGCCAGAACGTCCAATCCTGCGACTGCAGGTTGTAGATGTCGGTGCTGATCTTGCCGGTGATGCCCAGCGCGTTGTCGAAGCCGTATGGGTTGAATCCGCCGCTCTGCCACGAGCCGTCCACCTCGCTCATGGAGAGCTTGGTGGAATCGCCCTGCGCGATGTCACGCACCTGGCGTGGTGTATCCGCGCCGTAGGAATGCACGTTGTACTGGCCGACCTTCTTCTCGGAGACGATGGACGGGTCGTTCTTCAGCCAGTAGTTGTAGGAGCTGACGAACTGGGACTGCACCGAGGCATCGGTGGAGCTGACCACCGTGTCGTCACCCAGATTGTTGTCTTTGAGCGCCTGGTTGAGCGCGTTGATCAGCGGCAGCTGCTGCGCCTTGCTGATGGCCATGCCCTCCTGCGGCTTCTTGAGCGCGGTGGTGTATGGCGTTACCGAAAGATCCTTGTCTTTGTATTCCCTCTGCGCATACCGGTTGATGAGCTCGGCATTGGCGTCGTTGCCCTTGGCGTAGTCCGAGGCGAGGCCCGTCGGAGTCGGCCAATAGTTGGTTTCCGACTCGTTCATCGGCTCCACGGTGTTGACGTTGATGCCGTATGTGTCTTCCAGGTGCTTCGCGTTCTTGGCGAGGTATTGCGCGAACTTGGTGGCGTCTTTGAGGTTGTTGTCCGCCGCGTTGTAGCTGCCGGTCGCATAGCCGCTGTTGGTCATGAAATACGGCGCGGAATTGGCGAACGCCTCCCAGTGGGTGATGTCGCCGGTCTCGGCGCCGCGCTTGACCCACCATTCCTGGGCCTTCGCCTTGCTGAAATCGTATTGGCTGTCATCGTTCGGATCGAACGCCTCATCCAGTTTCTCGCGGTCGGCCTGCTTGGTGGAGACCGCGTTGCCGGAGGAATCCTTGTACACGCCGGTCGCGTCGGGATCGTCCTTCCACGTTCCCGGAACCGCGGCTCCCTGACGCATGAACGGATAGCCATAGGCCACATCGGACGCGTTGCCGCCACCGATGTTGTACCGGGCCATGTTGAGGTTCAGGCCGTCCTTGCCGAAAATGGACTGGTAGAACTGCTCACGCAGCTGCTTGCCGTATTCCAGAGCCTTGGCATCGGCCTTCGCGTCACCGCTGGACGTGGTGATGGAGCCGGGTTCTCCGTAATTGCCGGTCGCGTTGGCGAACCATGCCAATGATGTTCCCCAACCCTCGAACGGGCCGTTCTGATACCAAGGGTTAGGGGTGACGGTGGTTACGCCACCATCAGCGGCGAACGCGCTGCCGGTGGAAAAGACCATGCCGGTGGCCAACGTCGCCACGGCCGCGAGCGCCGCTATTCCCTTTCTTGTTTTTCCAATCGTCATTGATTCTCCTTATCGATATGGGAAGCGGGAATCCTTTCAATCACGTCACGCGCATATCGAAATCGCCCAACTTCTCCAAACGTTCAAAAATGTTTACGTTACCATTTTCAAACATTTTCATTCTATCATCCAGCTTCGAAAACCACCAAACACCAATGACGAAGTACGGGCATAAAAGAGGGGGTTGTGGTCATATAGACCGCAACCCCCTTGAGAATTTTCGGCGATTATCTTCTGACCACCGCGATGCCGTTCGGCTGAATGGTGAGCCTGCCGTCATCCTCCTTGGCGAAGGATGAGACGATGACGTCGCCTTGCTCGACGACCCCGACCGGCTCATGCGTACGGTTGACGAGGAACACGAACCGTGCGCCAGTGGCCTCGTCGACGCGCTCGATGCGCAGCAGCCTCGGATCGGATGCGTCGGGAACCTCCACGCCCAGCGACGCGAACACCGAGGGCAGGCTCTTGGCGATGCCGTCGCGCCCAAGACGCGCACCGACGTACACCGTGCGTCCCTCGCCGTAGGCGTTGCCGACGATTGCCGGACGGCCGTCCATGCCGGTCCACGGATCGTCCTTGAACGACGCGAGCACGGTGGCGTCCTTGCCCACGGAGGTGATGACGTCGGCGAAATCGCGCGCCGTGGCGCCGTTGTCGAGGTCGAGATGGTCCGGAGCGCCCGGGAAGTCGTCGCCCAACGGCGCGAACTCCTCGATGCGCACGCCGACCACGTCGCGGATCGAACCCGGGTAGCCGCCCATCCAGATATGGTCCTTCTCGTCGGACAGACCGGTGTAATAGGTCACGATCAGCTTGCCGCCGTTGGCCACGTAATCACGCACGCGGCGGGTGGTCTCCTCCGAAAGGATGTACACGCTCGGCAGCACGGCCACCTCGTATTCGTCCCAGTTCGAACGGACCGGAACGACGTCGGCGGTCACGCCGTTGTCGGCCAGCGCGCGGAACCACTGCAACGGCTCGTCGACATGGTGCACCTTCTGGGTCGGCGTGGCGGTGTGCTCACTCGCCCATTCGGACTCGTAGTCGTAGACCACGGCCACACGGGACTTCGCCAGCTTCGTGCCAAGCAGCCCGTTGTCGGCCAATGCGTTCAGGTCGGCACCGAGCTCGCATACGTCGCGGAAGACCTGGGAGTCCTCCCCCGCGTGGGGAAGCATGGCGGAATGGTACTTCTCCGCGCCGGCCTTGGACTGACGCCACTGGAAGTAGCACACCGCGTCCGAACCCATCGCCACATGCGTCAGGGAATCACGCACCAGCTGGCCGGGCTCCTTGCGGTAGTTGATCTGCCGCCAGTTCACCGCCGAGGTGGAATGCTCCATCAGGAACCATGGCTGCTTGCGTGCGATGCCGTCCACCAACGAGGCGGAGAACGCGAGCTCGTCGAGATGCGCCTCCCCCGGCGTGAAGTAATGGTCGTTCGACACGAAGTCGACCTCATTGCCCCAGTCGTCGTAGTCCAGACCGGTACCGAATGCCGAGACCATGAAGTTCGTGGTCAGCGGCCTGCCCGGGGTGATCTCGGCCAAGGCGTCGCGTTCGGCGATATAGAACGCCTTCAGCGCGTCGGAACTGAACCGCTTGAAGTCAAGCAACTTGCCCGGGTTCATGAAGTTGCCGTCGCCGATGAAGCGCGGCGGAACGATTTCGGAGAAATCGTTCAGATGCTGCGCCCAGAACGCCGTGCCCCATGCATCGTTCACCGCGTCGATGGTGCCATAGCGCTCCTCGCACCACTTCTGGAACGCGCGCTCGGCGTCTTCGGAGTAATCGAAGCGATTGTGGCAACCGTACTCGTTGCTCACATGCCATGCCACCACGTACGGGTTGCCTTTGTAGTGTTCGGCCATCACGCGGCAGAGCTTCAACGCGTACTCACGGAACACCGGGCTGGTGGGACGCCAGTGCTGACGGGCGCCCGGCTGGCACACGTCGCCACGGTAGTCCTTCCACAGCACCTCGGGATGCGCCTGGGTGAGCCACATCGGCGGGGACGCCGTGGCGGACGCGAGATCGACCGCGATGCCGGCCTTGCCCAGCTTGTCGATGATGCGGTCGAGCCAGTCGAAATCGAACACGCCCTCCCTTGGTTCGATGCGCGCCCAGGAGAAGATGCCCACGGAGACGAGGTTCACCCCCGCCTTCTTCATCAGGCGGACGTCTTCGTCCCACACGTCCTCGGGCCATTGGTCCGGATTGTAGTCACCGCCGTACCAGATGCGGGCCTGTTGCCCCGCCAATGGCTGCGGCCAATGGAATGTTCTGCGTTGTGTCATGATGTCCTTCTCCCATCATTCCTTGACTGCGCCGGCCGCGAGACCGGACTGCCAGTACTTCTGCAGGCACAGGAACGCGATCACCAACGGGATGATCGTGATCAACGAGCCCGTGATCACCAGGTTCTGGATCGCCTGGCCGCCCGCGGTGGACGCCTGGTCCTTCCACTGGTTCAGACCGATGGTGAGCGGATACCAGTCCGCGTCCTTGAGCATGATCAACGGCAGGAAGTAGTTGTTCCACGTCGCCACGATCGTGAACAGCGCGGTCGTCACGATGCCCGGCGCGAGCAGCGGCAGCGACACCTGGAAGAACGTGCGGAACTCCGACGCGCCGTCCACGCGCGCGGCCTCGAGCAGCTCGGTCGGCACGGCCTGCTCCGAGAAGATCCACATCAGGTACAGGCCGAACGGGCTGATCAGGCTCGGGATGATCATGGCCCACGGCGTGTTCGTCAGGCCGAGCTTGGCGAACAGCAGGAACTGCGGCACGGCCAGCGCGATGCCCGGCACGCTGATCGCGCCGATGATGACCGCGAACACGGCCTTGCGGCCCGGGAAGCGGAACTTCGCCAGGGCGTAGCCGCCCATGATGGCCAGCAGCGTCGCGCCGCCCGCGCCCACGACCACGTACAGGAGCGTGTTGAGCAGCCAGCGTCCGAAGATGCCGTCCTGGTAGGTGAACACCGTCCTGATGTTGTCCCACAGGGCGAACGTGCGGCCGAAGCCCAGGCCGAACGTGCTGGTGAAGTCGGCCTGCGTCTTGGTCGCGTTGATCATGAGGTACACGAACGGGAACAGGCAGTACACCGCGAAGATCGCGCACACGAGGGTCAGCAGCTTGCTGCGCCTCGGGTTGGACACGTTCGCGAAACCGCTCTTCGCGGCGCGCCTGCGCTCCGCGGCCTCGTCCCTGGCGACGCGGCGCTGGCGCTCCTTCTCGGCTTTCCTGGCGGCCCTCTCGTGCGCCTTCAGCTCCGCCGCCGTGATTGTGGTATCAGTCATCTCGAAATGCTCCTTTGGATCCTCTTGCCCGTGAAGACGACGCCCCGGCGCGTCACTTCATCTGCTCCTTCATGCTGCGCAGCTGCACCGCGTACGCGATCGCCATCGTGATCACGGCCATGACGATGGCCAGCGCCGCGGCGTAGTTCGACTGGTTGCCCGAGAAGCTCAGGTTGTACGCGTACATGTTCGGCGTGTAGTACGTGCTGATCGCGTTGCCCGGCACCATGTTCTGCATGATGCTCGGCTCGTTGAACAGCTGGAACGAGCCGATGATCGAGAAGATCACCGTGATCGCGAGCGAGCCCTTCAGCTCGGGCAGCTTGATGGACTTGATGATGCCCCACTCGCTCGCGCCGTCGATGGACGCGGCCTCGTACAGCGAATGCGGGATCGTGGACAGCGAGCTGTAGAAGATCAGCATGTTGTAGCCCGTGAACTCCCACGTGTTGATGTTGCCGATCGCGGCGAGCAGCACGGACGGCTTCAGCACGTCGATGTCCGTGCCCAGGAAGTCGTTGAGCGAGCCGACCAGGCCGTACTTCGCGCCGTACATGAAGCCCCAGATCAGGGTCGACACGACCGCGGGCACCGCGTACGGCAGGAACGTGGAGATGCGGAAGAACTTCGTGCCGTGCAGCTTCATCGAGTCCAGGGCCAGGGCCATCGCCGCGGCCAGGAACAGCATGATCGGCACCTGCACGACCGTGAACAGCGCGACCCTGCCGACCGCGCTCCAGAACTGCTGGTCGCGGAACAGGCGCAGGTAGTTGCTGAAGCCCACGAACTGCGTGCCGCCGATCATCTTCTTCTGGAAGAAGCTGATGTAGATCGCGTACACGATCGGGATGACGAACACGAACACGAACACCAGCGCGAACGGCCACATGAACTTCCATCCACGCCAATCCGCCTTATGCTTGTTGACCCGCACCGTCGACGGCTGGGCCACGGCGGCGGTTCCATTCTCTGACACCGACATTAATCCTCCTCCTCGAGGCGTCACCACATTGCAATCCGAAGCCAGATACATCAATATGGCCCTTCAAGAATGTTTACGTTATCAAGATAGCATCATATCCCGAAAATGTCTAATTGCAGTATGTTCCGCATTGAAGCATCTTCAGGCAACACCCGCAAATGGTGACGAAAACATTTATCTAACATTCATGTAAAATAGGGAGAGCATCCGATTCAACAGGAGGTAAGCACACAACATGGCACGCAACTCCGTATCACTACAGGATGTTGCCAAGGAAGCCGGAGTCTCACCCCAGACCGTGTCACGTGTCGCGAACGGCAGTGCCGCCGTCCGACCGGAAACACGCAACAAGGTCGAAATCGCCATGGAAAAGCTTGGATACCGACCGAATTACGCCGCCAGAGCCTTGAAAAGCGGGCGGTTCAACAACATCGGCGTACTGCTTTCCCATATGTCGGCTTTTGGCAACGCACGCATCCTTGAAGGCATCGTCAGCACCGCCGCAGAGCAGAGCTATTCCACGACCATACGCACGCTCGACGATCTGCAGGACCGTTCCCTGGCCGGCGCGTTGAAACTTGTGGAGGACCTTCCCCTTGACGGCGTGATCGTCATCATGGAGCGGGACTTCACCGATTTCAACCAGTTCAAGCCGCCGCAGGGTCTTCCCATCGTGTTGATTTCCGAGGAACCGGCCAACAATTGCGTCACCATCGATTCCGATTCGTACGGCTGTTCCACGGCCGCCGTGGACTACATGCTCTCCAAGGGGCATCGCACCGTGTACCACATCGCCGGGCCATCCATGTCCCGAGCCGCGCAAAGCCGCATCAGAGGGTGGCACGACGCGCTGGCGCAGGCCGGAGCCACGATACCCCCCATCTACATCGGCGACTGGGAGGCCGACAGCGGCTACCAGGCCGGTCTGGCGCTTGCCCATGAGGAAGCGTGCACCGCGGTGTACGCGGCGAACGACCAGATGGCCTATGGAGCCATGCTCGGATTGCAGGCCGCCGGCAAACGTGTTCCCGAGGA
>ERZ808252.2094-NODE-2094-length-12833-cov-3.580529_pt1 | contig 12833 bp, 30 predicted proteins | sample MGYA00521242_ERZ808252 | MGnify/ENA primary metagenome ERZ808252 (study PRJEB31516, sample SAMN03275581) | gut metagenome | biome: mammalia-associated habitat; material: feces | host: Papio cynocephalus | place: Kenya | collected 2012-08-07 ...
TAATTTATGTCAAAGCATAGAGGAAGTAAGAGAATGTATGAAATACGATATGCAGTATTTAGAGAAAGCAGAAGATGTTTTGCGTAAAATTTTATTGGGTACAGAAATTGACGAATCCATTTCTGTACGTGATTTTGAATTATCTAAATAAAATATAAATAGAGCATAGTAATTTTATAGGATTGTTTTTGTTAGAGGGTTAAAAATGAGAAACGAGAAAATATTATTAACATACATTAAAGATGGAAAAAAGGGATTTGATTGGTTTGATAATGTACGGGATATGGAAATTAGCATTATTGAACGTGGTATAAAAGAAAATGAAATTTGTGATATGGTTAAAATTAATGATTGTGAAGAAATAGAGTTGTCCAATGGTTGTAAGGATTGGATGGAAAAATAAATGGATTTAAAAAATTACTTTCAAAGGGAGGCAGAAGAATGCAACAAGGGATAAAAGAAAAAGATATTAGAGATATGCAAAGGTGTTTTGAAAAAATGCGTTCTATTATGCTACGAATACAAGAATATAATCCTCATGCACATATTATGATAGTAGAATCTGATTCAATTGCTCTTACAGGAATAGAAGATTTTGTGGTGAATAATGAAGTGGTTGCCAAAGAACTTATTCCTAAAATGGATACTGTGAATATGGCATAGATAAATGAAGGATTGTTTTCAAATAGAGGTAGAAAAAATGTTTTGTTTAGATTGTGGTGTAAATGACAGCAGATATGACGAAAATGAGAAGTCATATCATTGTGGTAACTGTGGTGGGAGAAACTTTGGGAGGAAGGAAGATTTTAGATATGAGATAGGAGATAGAGTGTTTCATAAGAATTTAGGAATGTATGGTATTTTTGTAGAGTATGATTGGACTGGAAATTCAGAATGTCATGTTGATTTTGACAATGAAGATGGATTTGAAGATTGTCGTCATGTGTCTACTAATCAATTAATTTTAGTTGAAAGAAAAAATAAATGATGAAACAGACATTTTAGGAGATAAGTGATGTGTAGATTCTTCTTGAGCAAAAAGGAGTGAATAATGTGAAAATATATTTTGAAGATGGAAAATTGGTAGATTTAAAGAGACTTCCAGTTACACCTGATTATGTTGTTGATGCATCAGATGGGGTTTCAGAAAATATAAATTTACTTTCTAATTTATATAGCAACAATTGTAATTGTATTATTTATACAAATTCTATATTGGCATTTGATAATCATTATGCATGGAATGAAAGCTTGAAATTACCAGAGATTTTTATTCGAGATAATGAAAATGGGTTATTTACAAATATTGCTAAGTTTACAAATAGAGAGTTAAGAGAAGGACATAATTTAGGGAAGATGTATATTAGTGGAGAGTTTGATTATAGGCTAAAAGATTGTATTTAAGTAGGAGTGATATTATGATTAACAGAAATAAATGGACAAGTACATAAAGAACTTAAAGATATGACTCTTCAGAGTAAATATATATTACATGGAAGAACACATCAAAGAATGGAAGAGAAAGTAAAAAAAACCATTTTGACTATGTGGAAACAAAATTAAAATGAAGCTAAGATTTTTAAAGGTTGTAGTGGAGCTAAAATGATGGATGATGAATCTTGTCAAATCAGATTAGCAAGGACAATAGCTGCATTTAATCAGATCCAAAGGTATCAGCATTCGCTTTGTTTACGAATAAATTTATAACAGAATATTGTACGAAATAATGTAATATAGCGGAAATTTAAGAAAATGAAAGAATGAAAAAGGCAGTCTAAAAAGACTGCTTTTTTATCTGCAAACAACGAAAGAACTAATTTTCTGATATAATACAAACATAGAAAAAAACAAAAATGAAATTGAAATATAAAAAAGGAGACATGTAAATATGACAGCAACAGGACATGTAAGAAGATTTGATGATTTAGGAAGAATTGTTATTCCAAGAGAAGTTAGAAAAAATGTGTTTGGTAGAATTGATGTACAAGATATTCCTATGGAAATTTTTTATAATAAAGATGGAAGTATTGTTCTAAGACCATATAAAAGAGGAGACGAAAATGAGTAAATTAGTACAAAAAGTTAAATGGGACTTAGGTAAACCTCATGCAGAGATTACAGAGATGTATATGTATGGTGAAGCTGATTTTGAATCCAACAATGCCATGCAAGAGCCCCTAAAAAGCTGTATGAGTATGAGAATCAGTATGATACAGTAAGGAATATATTAAAGAATTAAAATTGGAAATTGAGAAATTAGAAAAGTGCATTATAAAGGATAAAGAATCTAAAGCAACAGACAGAATGCTTACAAGATGTGAAACTCTGCAAGAAGTTATAAATGATTTGCGAGACAGATTTAGGCTGAGTGGAGCAGTAGTGAGTGTAAATGAACTTGAAAGAAGATGAGACTTTTGATAGGTTTGGGGTGTGTGCTATTTTGGGTAATAAATCATAATTGAACTTGAACTGTCTTATAAACTATCATATAATAAAAAGTGGAGGTGTTTATTAGATGCGAGAAAAGATTGATGAAATTTTCAACAAAATTAAAAATTTAGATATAGAACAAAACGAAATTAAGAATTTGGAAAAAGATGTGATAAAATATCTCAACTTCTTTGCTGATTATTTTAATCAAGTGGTAAGAATAGAGATATTTTGCAAAGGGATTTCAGTTTGGAATCAGTCTGATGAATACATCTATTCTCAAATGGATGAAGACAGAAGAATAAAGCATGATTTATGTATCTATGCATGCAATGAATTGAATAATATGTGCAAGGAATTAAAATTGCCAATGTTTTTTAATGGAAATATTAATGATAGAAATGAGATAGCAGCATTCTGTGGATGTATAATTTCTGATATTTATTTAGATGGAATTTGTGAAGAAAGAAGTTTTGATGAGTTAATAATGCATTTTTCAAAAGAAAATAATTACACTCCTACACAAATAATAGATGAATGGGATGAAGAAATAGGGGGATAAAATAAATAATAATGGAAAGTATAGTTTATGAAAATGATAAATTTGTTTTGCTGTGTGATTGCTATACTAATGTTTTAACAAAAAACAAGAGTATCACATATAAAATTACTCCTAAAGGTGATTTTTTTCACATGAATTTAAAAGTTTTGGGCAAAAAAATAATAGCTGAATTTCCAAACGGCTTATCATTTTGTGGGAAGGATAAAAAAATATGGATTGAAGCTATAAATGATGCAGATAATTTTATAAAACATGCAACAGCATATATAAAGGATGCTTAAAAAAACAGACTGAAAAAGTCTGTTTTTTATGTGCAAAATAACTAATATCACATATTTTGTTATACTAATCATACAAGGAAAAAAGAATAATTAAAAATAAGGAGCAGGAATGATATCATGATGAACGGAAATAAATGGACAAGTACAAATCCTAAAGAATTCAAAATAGGAGATATTATTTGCAACAAAAATGATCAAAGCTTTTTGCGATTGGTTTTGGGTATCAGTGATGAAGCATTATGGGTATCAGGTCTTGTTCATTGTGCATTAACTCCAAATAAAGATGTACATCCTATTTATCCAATATTCTTTGAAGAAATTGGAGAAGATGAAGATTTGCTGAGACTTGGGAACTTAAAAGATTTTCAAAGATTTGTTGATGATGAAAATATTAAAAAAGAAATTAAAAGAGATATAGAAAAGTCAAATAAGATTAGAAACAACCTTTCCCACAATTATAGTAATTTGTTAAAAGAAAAAGGATTTTTATTGAATACATATCCAGATGGTAAGTTTTGGGAATTAATCATAACAAATAATGAAGAATTGAAAAAACATATTTGTAAGGTTTTTGAAGCAAATATTGAATTATTTGATTCTGATATAGCAGACATTGATACGCTCATTTTGCAGTGTGCAGAAAATTTTACAAAATGTATTTTTTATTATGACTGCAATCCATTTGATATGGAAACTGAAATATTTATGAAGTGCGTTGAGAATATATAGATAAAAGATTGGAGAAATTGAATGGATAAAATGCCAATATATGAATGCTCCAATTGTTACAATGAATTTTCGGAGCAGTTGTATCCAGTTAATATATCAGATGTTAAGTGGATAAATTTCATATGTGAAAAATACCCTAACGGATGTATTCAAATAACTTGTCATGATGCCCAAGAGAATGCTTATTATGCAACAAAGCTTTTGAAATGCTATGTAAGTAAGAAAGGCAGATATGCAGTTTGGGGCAAGCACAGATTTTATGAGGGATATAGTGGTGGACTTATATTGAGAGGTGTTCCATATAAAACAGTTGACACTATAAAAGATGCAGGAAAACCATATGGAACGATAGTGGAGTAAAGGATGTGTTTAAAAGAATTATTTTCAAACAAGAAAAATAGAGAAATAAGTAAAACAGAAAACCTAAAAAATATATGACTTGAAAGGAGAATGTATGGCTGTTTGCAATAAGGATTGTAATAAATGTAGTAAATTAAATGTAAGAGTTGATAATAAGGGTTATCCTTGGGGATATGAGTGTCTGAAATATGATGATTCAGTATTCCAAGAGAAATTTAGAGATACTAAAGAATTCCCTAATTTCAACACCAAGTAAAATATAAAGAGTCTTTGGTTTAGATTGGAGACTCTTATTTTTATCAAGTTGAATAATCATATTAAAATTATATTATAAAAGCAATGGAGGAATAAAGCATGATTAAATGGAAAGTGGAAGAAATGAAGCTCATGAATGAAACTTCAAACATATACATAGGCAGAGAAAAAATATATGATCTTGAAAACACTTCTACAAGAAAAGAAAAGATTGAATTTGTTGATAGCTTGTATGATGGCAAATTAAGCTATCTCTTAGATTTGGCAAAGAAATATAAAGAAGATGAAAAATCATTGTCAAAAGATGAGTATGGAAGAATTAGAACTGTGTCATTAAAAGCATGGATTAAGAGAAATGATGTGCTTAATATTTTGGATAAAGATTATCATTATGGGAAGATATACAGAATAAATAGATATTTGTGGAGCATTAATGAAAAACCAAATATTAATGATGACAGTTGCTATGATGATTTTGTAGATGAAGTTTTTCATAGAACACTCAAAGACTTGGAATATAAAGAAATCCGCTACTTCAAGGAACATGATGAATATACATGTTTGAAGAGAAAGGTTATGGAAAAAGAAGAAAAATATGGTACATCTTTTGGAGTAGATATAGCCTGGAATTCATCTGATATTGTTTATATTCACTATGATACAGAAAAGGAGAGAGAAATAACATTGGAAGAATGCAAAATATTGCTTTCAAAATATGAAAAATTGGAGCAGTATATTAAAGACATTTCCAATGAGATAGACTTTTCATAAGCAAAAAAAGTCTCTGTTTTATATGCAGAGGCTTTTTTTAAATAAAAAAATGGGAAGTGACACTCACTTCCCAACACCCAATATAAACCAATACGGAAAAATAAAAAAATAAAAAAAACATTAAGAACTACAATGAATATAATACCATTGTCTTTTGCTTTTTGCAATAAATAATCAAAAAATGCCCTCTTCATTAGTAGGAAGAGGGCATTGAAAAGGAATACCAACAGCTCTTATAGAGTGCGTTGAAGATATACTATATATAACACATGTTACAGATATTCTCAAGATATTTTTAGCTGTAAAAAACTTATGGTACAATTTATATAGTTTGAATTAGTTAATACAAATTATATAAATGATTAACCTTTTAAAATTAAGAATAAAGTAAGCCAATACTTTTGTTCATAATGAACAGATGATGGTTTATTAGGTGCAGTTGGTAAATTGCATACAAATCTAAAGATTTAGAGAATTCTTTGCTTTTAAAAAATTGTACATATGAATAACAGAAATAAATGGTGACTTAAAGCTGAGTCACCATTTATTTTATAGGCATTAAAATTTCATATTTAAACTAAATAAAATATAAAAGGAGATAAATTGAATAGTGAAAGAAAAATTTACAAAATTGATAATAATCTTGATTGTTGTCATTTTAACAGTTGCAGTTATGTGTATTGATTATAATATACTAACATCAGATTTGCCAACATGGGCAAAGTGGCTATTATTATCAAAATAAAAAGCTTCAAGAATGATAGTAATTAGGAGGAAATATGAAATTACCACAAGAACTGCTTGCAGAAGCATTATGGGTAGAATGGGATACTCATTGTGGAGTTATTCATAAAAACAAACTACCTGATCTTCTTAGAAGGTATAATTTGAAGTTAAAAAAAGGAAAGACTTTAAATGACGTACAATTAGCATTTGGTCGAGGTCTTAAAGATACATATGGCAATACAACAAAGCAAAGAGAACAAATTGCTGTGGAAATTGATAAGACATGTATCATAGCTAATTGGGAAAATGCAGTTGCAAAATACTGTTAAAATGAATTTCAGAATTGGAGGAAAATATTATGGATAGATACGATATTGAGGAACTTGTATTAGGACTTGCAGATATTGTGCAAGAAAACAGATATCTACATGCAGAAAATGAAAGACTGAAAGATGTAGAAAAGAAATACCATCAGTCTATTATAGACAGATGCCGAGAAAGTGAACAGGCAAGTTTAAATATGTTTAGAGCTGCATGTGTTGGAATTGTACAAGGGAAAGAGGATACAGAACTTGCCAGAGAATTGGTAGATTATCTGTAATTTAGTTGTATCTTATATAATTAGGAGGCTGAATAATGTATAGAATACAATACTATGATAAGAATGGTAACTACAGAGAAATTCATGGATTTAAGACACCAAAAGAAGCTGAAAATTATATGAAAAAACATTCAGATAAGGATTTTGGTGAATATCCATTAGTGCTATATGATAGTGAACAGTATGCATAAATAGGAGGAATACTATGTATAGAGTAGAATGGAATGATATGGATGGAGAAACAAAATCAGTAGGAGGATTCCAAACAATTGTGGAAGCATATCTATGGATTGATAGCCATAACTTTGATTTTGAAATCCCTACAATAATCTTTGAAGATAATTAAAAATTGGAGAAATAACATGAAAAAAAAGATTGAAAAAATTCGTGAACTTGTAAAAGAAATCAAGTCTTATGATGAATTGCTATATATGTATGAAGGGGACAAGATTGACCTTGATATTTTGAAGCAGGAATTATGGGAATTGTTACAAGAATTATGAATTAAGGAGAAAGATATGGAAAAAGAAATTAAAATTACTCTTGTTCCAAAGGAACAGACAGGAAAAGAGTATGACTCTATATGTATCACATGTGGATATATATGTGTGTTTGGAAACACTTTGGGAGCTGCAATAAAGGCATTTGATACAGCCATCTCAAATAGATAGGAGAAATATATGGAAGAAAGAAAATTTTTAAGAAGAGAAAGAAATTTAGACCAAGCAGTAAATTTACTTAGAGAAAGAAAAAGAGTAAATCCTTCGCAGGATGTAGATGATGTGATGGACTTCATTGCTGATCTATATGATTTAACTGCAAATCAGTTAAGACATATAGTACAAATAAAAAATATGACAGAAGGTAAGTAAACTTTCACACATAATAAAAGCAGTTAGAAACTTCTAACTGCTTTTATTATTTTTCATCATCAGTTTATACATATTTGTTTTATAAAAAATAAGATAGGAGAGATAAAAATGATTCTAAAAAAAGCTATGATAATTACAGTAAGTAACAAAGAATGGAATATGCCTAAATCCATTTTGATGGAATATAAGGGAAATTCTGATAGACTTGATGAAATGGCAAAGGAATTGTTTGAAAATTACAAAAAAAACATAAATTGTGAAGCTGTATTATTAAATTATGTATATTATGGAACGATTGAGGTAATTTGCAATGCAATGGACAAGAATAGACACACAGCCTGTTTAGGATATGTGTCAGAAGAGGGGATAAAAAATCCTCAGTTTGATTAAAGAAAAGAGAGCAGTCGGAATAACTGCTCTCTTTTAAAATTCATTGATTTATTTTGCTTGAAAATATTATTCATATTTTATTTATAAAAAATATGTAAAGGAGAAAAATATGAGTAATTATGAATTTGTAGAAGGAAAAAACATAGATATGTATCATTTCAAGATGTTTCAAGGAAAGTTTCTTGATAAAGCACAGTTGATTAATGATGAACATGTATATGTGTATGCAAACATTTCTGATTTTGACACAGACACATTTGAAGAAAGCGAAGTCAGAGTGTATGCACATCCTTATGAAAAACTATGTTGTGCAGAAGACTATGAGATTACGAGAAATCTTTATGATGAGGATTTGAGTTACTTGAAAACTGTACTTTTGGAAATGTATAAAAAGTCAGAATCATAATTTAGGAATTAAATTCCTCATCATATATCAGGTAAAAGCAGACTATTTTGGTCTGCTTTTATTTGTTTTCAAGCAAACTTTCATATTATTAATTATAAAATAAAAAAGGGAGAATAAAATATGTTAGATGATAGAATTTTTATGAATCCATGCTATGTTCAATTTGATGAGCAAGTAGATTCTGAATCTTATTATGATCAGAATACTGGGTTAATATATATAGTAACCCATGATAAAAAAACAGGAATAAATACAATCAAGGAACTGATGCTAGATGCTGATGATTACTGTAAGTATTATGAAATGTATAAGAATATTTCATGCAGTGATGATGCCGGTAATAGTAAAGATGAATATTATTTCATTGATGAATTCATTTCATATTGTTACCCATATGAATGTGATAGAAAAGCACAATCATATGGAGTGTTAAAAAAGTATATGGGAAATAAGTACACGAGAGAGGAAATGGATAGAATTATTGCCGAACTTGTGATGAGACATCCATATATAAATAATTCAATGAGTCTGAAAATAAGATTCATGAAGCAAAGTGATAGAACCATGTCATTTTACTGTATAATGGATTTCCAAAATTATGGTTATTCAAATCAGGAAAGAGGGGACAAATACATCAAATTTGAGTTATAAAAACAGAGAAGAAGTGCTGCTATTATGGCAGCACTTCTTGTTTCTGTAAAATTACAATTTACTTATAAGACTATCATATTGATAATATAAATTTAATGATAAAGGAGAATAAATAAAATGACAAATGAGTTTGCAGGAAGAATTATTGGAGCAAAGTGTGTAAAGGTTATTGGAAACATTGCATATGCCTTGATAGTAAAATCCAAAGATGAAATGTTGTTATCACTGTTGCCAAAGGAGAATAAAGGTGAGTATATAAAAGAAATGATTTCTAAATACAATTTGGGAGTTGCAAATATAGGAACATTTTTTATATATGATAATCATGAAGATATGATATATGCTCGGTTTAATCTTTATTCTGAGGATTACAAGATATATGAAGATATCTTGCCATGTTTTGATGGTTCTATGCAAAGGGATATCGTAGAAATTGCAGAAGCATTAAAACCAAACTGTGATATTGAAAATATAGGCATCATTTTTGATAAATTGGTGAACAATGTAAAAATTGTTCAAGGTATACCAGAAGATTTGGAAAATGATATCATGTCTGAACACAAAAATGAAGATGCTGTACGAATGCTTGATTTTAATGGCGAGTCAGTATTGTATCTGTTAAGAAAAAATGTTGTAAGATTTGAGGTAGGCTATATTTTTGAGATTTATAACAGTTGGAATAATGAATATTGGAGTGAATCACAGTCTAATGGTGGATTTAAAGCAATTGGTGATGGCTTTGAAGGAAATTATTATGAGGGTTATAATTTCACAGTAGATACAATTAGCAACTGTATGAAATTTAATCACTTTTATGATAAAAAATGTGCTGTGTATTATGATGAAAACTGCATTGTTTCATTAACCGGTAATCAAGAAACTGGTTTTCTCTTTGTATTTCCATTAGGGAAAAGGGACTTTTTTAAGCCATTGTTGGGTGTGAATGAAGACAACAAAATTTTTGGAAGTGGATTTTTTGCTGATTTGTATTCTGTGTTAAGTTTGGACTTCTTATCAAAAGATGAATATATGGACAAGTACCCATATTCAACATTAAAGCTTCAGACAATTGAAAAAATTGAAAAATATTTTGGAGAATATGAAGATTATAAGAGAAGAAGATTCAACAGAATCAATAAGGAAATGATTCTGTATTCCAAAGAGTAACAAGTCATTTGTAAGAACCTATTTCTTGTATAGAAATGGGTTCTTATTTTATGCATTTTCTTTTATGTGCAAAAAAGTCAGTGTCTATTACAAGTGTTATAATAAATTAAAAATTATTATATAAAACAATAAAAATTATGGTTAAAGGGAGGAATATAAGAAATGTTATCAAATAAAGAAATGAGAGAAATTGCAAAGGATGTACTTATGGAGTCTATTGCTATTGCCTATTATAAGATTAATGATAGAGGTTTTAGTGAAGAAGAATCAGAACAGATTACAAAATATATTGATCAGTATGGAAAGGCAATGGGAAATGCAATTGGTGAAAGATATTATACAATGTAAACAATAAAGTAGGAGAGTTAATAAACTATGAGAGCAAAAATATATTGTGAAGTCACTTGTGGTAGCTGTGGTGCATTAGCCTATGTCAGCAGATATTACAAAAATGCAGACACAATCAGAAAAATTAAGAAAGAAACAGAAGATTGGGTATGGGATGCAAAGGAGAAGATAAATCTTTGCCCTAAATGCAGGATTCAAAGGAAAAGCAAATCATAAAGAAGAAAACGAAAGAAATAAGTACAGTTAGTTTTTAACTTATTTTCTATTATCAAGATACACATATTTGTTTTACAAATAATAAGATTGGAGAAATAAGATATGAACCAGAATTTAGCAAGAGAAATTGTACAAAGTCTGCCAAGCTTGTATCCAATTAAGGATTTTGAAGAAGAAGCAATTCTAACAGTCTTGACGGCTAAACCATTTCATTATGAAACAGAAGGTGAAGATGATAGGGAAGAGTTGATTCCTTATTGCCCTAACTGTGGTGAAATGATATACAATGAAGAAGACGGATTCTGCAAGAAGTGTGGACAACCACTTACTGATGAATAGAAATTATGTATCATATTAAGTATGAAAATAAGTCTGTAATACAGGCTTATTTTTTATTTGCAATTATTTCAATAATCACTGTAATGATAAAATAAATACATAAAGAGAAAATTGGAGGTAAAAAATATGGGGATGCCATACTCAGTTGAAGAAATTGATGAAGGAATGATAGCAGAAGGTATTGATCAGTTACTTGATTCTGATGATCCAATTGCTATTGAAGAATATAAAATGAGACAAGAATTGTCAAGAGAACAACATCGAATTGATAAAAAGCAAGGTGGAGATTTTGGATATTGGACTGATAATTGTGGGGATGATGTCTAGTATTGTAAGCATTGCTTACAACCAGAATGTTGCAAAAGAGAAGCGGAGTGTTTGAAAAAAGTTTTGTCTTAGTAAGGGTAATAAAAAGGAGTTAAGAGGTAGATATGACAGTTATGACAAAGAATGAAATGAAAAATATTATAGATGGAATACACACAGAGTCACTTAAAATTGATAATGGCATCTATGAGTTTTATGAAGATGGGAATATGAGTATAGGAGTAAGTTATGAACATTTGGGAGACAATTATGTTGGCTATATATTCAACTTATTTCTAAATGGAGAATATATAAATATTCCTAGTGCATTTACAAGTATATATGATGCAATAGATGTTTTGGTAAATGAATAGAATCACTATCAGACAACTAAAAACTAAAAATTTATTTGAAGTATAAGTGATTTACATATTTGTTATATGAATGAAATAAATATAGGAGAAAGAAGGATAAAATTATGGAAACAAATGCATATGCTTTCCGAATATTTTATGGACAGGATAAAAACAGTTTTTTAAGATGGATTGACTTTCTGTTTCTTACAAAGGATAAGAATAAGTGTCATAAATATATAGACGATTTTATTCAGAAGGAAACAGAAGAGGATAAGAAAGAGGATGATGATGGAAACATTGTCAATTGGCAGTGGAAATATCATAAAATTGAAGAACTTGACATTATGAAAACAGGAAATAGTCCGGCATATAATGTTGTTGTTTTATAAGGAGATGAAAAATGTTTTTATGTGTTGCATTTAATGGAGAACTATTACCTTTCATGATGGATATGGCAACAGAAGAAGAGTGTATAAAAGCTATAGAAAAACTGAAAGAAGATTATAATTTCAGTAAGGCTGATTACATTGTAGAATCTGACAGAATCATTCTCCATGCATGGAAAAAGAAAGTGATGAAGAAGAGATTATACATCTTAAAAGATACTGTAATTCTGCAGACAGATACATGCTACCCAGATGAAGTACAACCTACAAAAGAGTTACTTGCTTTTGAAAGGAATGTATCCGTAGATGAGATACATGTTGTAGAAATATAAGGAGAGACAAAAATGGACGATTATAAGAAATTAATTGAAGATTTTCTGAATAAACTTGAAATATTGGATAAAAAATCAATGGATAAAGAGTTTACAGATGAAGAATTTTATCTGCTGACTGTTATAAGAGGATGCAGAAATAAACTTGCAGACGTTTATAATAAAATAGGAGATGAAACATGGGTTATGCCAGATATGGAATTAAAACCATAGTTTATAAAAAAAGCAGTGTCTAATTGATACTGCTTTTTGATTTATTTTTTACAAATATATAGTTCATATTTTTATAAAAGTTAGGTAATTGCGAAACTCGCTAAGCTCGTTCGCAATCTTGATTGAAAACAAAGAA
>ERZ808252.2095-NODE-2095-length-12832-cov-2.782578_pt1 | contig 12832 bp, 4 predicted proteins | sample MGYA00521242_ERZ808252 | MGnify/ENA primary metagenome ERZ808252 (study PRJEB31516, sample SAMN03275581) | gut metagenome | biome: mammalia-associated habitat; material: feces | host: Papio cynocephalus | place: Kenya | collected 2012-08-07 ...
CCAAAGAGAGATTGTTATATCGATACTTTTATAGGATCAAACTTTTAAGGTATACTATTATTTTTAATTTATTTTTTTATAATTCTAACATGACGAGAAGATTACTTTTGTTTGTATGTGCGGTGCTGTGCTTTGGCGGCAGCGTGCGTATGGAAGCTCAGTCTGCATCTTCTTCTACAGCAACTTCTGCGGATGGTAATTTCGTGGAAGGCGTTGTTCGTGTCAAGCTACAGCGTGAGGTAGCCGACCACATGGTGGCCGCCAAACTTCCGCTGTCGGTAAAAGGCAAGAACAAGAAGTATGTTCAGACAGGTGTGGCACGCCTCGACCGTGCCAACGAGCAAGTAAAGGCAGTCAGTATGAAACGTGTTTTCCCTTATGCTGGAAAGGATGAGGCCAAGCACAGAAAGTACGGACTCGACCTGTGGTATGATGTAACTTATGATGCATCGGCCATGAAGTGTGCACAGGCACGCAACGTCTACCGCTCGGTAGAGGGTGTGAGCTATGCTCAACGTATTCCTATCTACAAGCCTGTAGGTGGAGAGAAGTTCATTACCGTTTCTCCCGAGCAGATAGCTAAGGCGGCAAAGATGGCCGCCAAGATGCCTGCAGCCCAGTCGTTGCCTTTCAACGACCCGCTGTTGAGTGCTCAGTGGCATTATCATAACGATGGTTCCATGAACGGTACCAAGGCTGGTGCAGACATCAATCTGTTCAAGGCTTGGGAGTCGGGTGTGTATGGCTCTAACGATGTGATTGTAGCCATCGTCGATGGTGGTTTCGACGTTACTCACCCCGACCTGAAGGACAACCTTTGGGTTAACGAAGCCGAGCTTAATGGCCAACCCGGTGTCGATGACGATGGTGATGGTTATGTGGATGATATCTATGGCTACAACTTTGTTATCAATTCGGCCGACATCAGTGCCCACGAGCATGGTACACACGTGGCAGGTACCGTAGGTGCCACCAATGGCAACGGCATCGGTGTATGCGGCGTTGCCGGTGGTAAGGACGGCAAGGGCGGCGTCAAGATGATGGTTTGCCAAATCTTTGACAATCGTGCCAATCTTGTGGCCGACTATGCTGGTGCCTTGGTTTATGCTGCCGACCGTGGCGCAGCCATCGCGCAATGTTCTTGGGGCATGTCGGTGGCTGATGAAGAGGATAAAGCTACCAGCGAGGCTGTTCACTATTTCACCAAAGAGGGTGGCGGCGACAAGATGAACGGTGGCCTTTGTATCTTTGCCTATGGTAACAACGGTGAGGAGGGCAATTTCTATCCTGGCGCCCTCAACGACGTTGTGGCTGTAGGCGCCATGGCTGCCAATGGCGATGTGGCTTACTATTCTAACTATGGTGAACCCGTAGATGTTACTGCTCCTGGTGGATTGATGGATGCTGGCTCGCAGTATGGTGTGCTCAGCACTTTGCCTGACGGCAAGTATGGCTACAACGAGGGAACCTCTATGGCTTGTCCTCACGTATCGGGTATTGCTGCCTTGATTCTTTCCAAGTATGGCAACAAGAACTTCTCTAACGAGACGCTTCGTACCTTGTTGACAACCGCTGTCAATGACCTTTACACGCAGAATCCTGATTACGTGGGTAAAATGGGTTCTGGCTATATAGATGCATATAAGGCTCTTCAGGGTAAGGAGGGTAGCGTTCCTAATGCCGTGAGCGATTTTACCGTAACTCCTTCTCATGACAATGCGCTCATCGAATGGATTATTCCAGAAACAGAGGAGAAGAGTATCGACCACCACGTTATTTACTATAGCACAGAGGCGTTCACTTCGGAGAGCGACCTCTCTAAGTTGAATCGTGTGTCGGTGGATACCAAGTTCTTGACCTCTGGCGACAAGATGTCGTATGAGCTGACAGGCCTGAAGGCTACTACCAAATATTATTTTGCCATCGTGGCTTACAACCGTTGGGGCAAGGCTTCTGCTATGTCTCCAGTGAAGGAGGCCACTACCAATGCAGGGCCTAAAGTCGCTCTTGACAAAACAGCCCTGTCTATGAGTGTGGATGCCACTAAGTCTGAAGTTGCTGAGGGGGAATTTAACATCTCCAACAAGGGCGAGGGCGTACTCAAGTACGAGCTCACTTCGGCAACGAAGTCGGCAAGCTATGTCACAAGCAGTACCAGCCGTAATCCCAATCCTGGTAAGGTCGTGGCTTTTGCTGGCCAAATGAAGGCCACCGAGGCTACTACCCATACCGTGGTGAGTGCCGACTATCAGGCAGACGAGTGGCCTGATACTGTAACTTACTCCAAGGGCATCTACAGCTACTTGGGCGAGAGCGACACAGAGAAGCCCAATGCCTTGGCCCAGTACTTCTATGTGGACAAGAAGCTCTATCCTAATGGCTTCAACTTGACTCACCTGCGCTTTGGAGGTTCTAATGGCAAGCAGCCTACCATCGAGATTTACGATGGTTCTCGCAACATATCTTCTGCATCTCTCTTGCAGACGTTTACTTCTTCATACTTCACTTATGGTTCCGATATTGCTGTGCCGGAGCAGATTTACTTTGCACCAGGTTCCAGTTTCTGGGTGGTGGCTAAGTTCCCTGCTGGTCAAAAACAGCCATTGGGCGCAGGTACGGCCCAAGCTTCGGGCTTGGCTCAGTATGCTTACTATAGTTCAGACGACGGACAGTCTTGGAGTCTGTTGAAAAACGTGCTGAAGGGCTCTTCCTATGAGTCGAAGTCTGATATGCTGGTATGGGATGTCTATGCACTCAGCAAGAACCCTGACTGGAGCACAGTCCTCAATCCTTCTCCGAAGAGTGGTGAGGTTCGCAAGGGCGAGAGTCAGAAGGTGACCCTGAAGAATGATGGCCAGCAGCTTGTAAACGGAACATACAAGTTTAATCTGCACGTCAAGACCAATGAGGCTAAGGATTCTAAGAAGCAGCTCACTGTTACCATGAATGTAAAGGGCTATAAGCCTTCTGTGTCAAGTCAGCAACTCGTTGACTTTGGTAGCTTGTTGGTAGGAGAGAGCAAGACCCTTACCGTAGAGTTGGCTAATGCTGGCTATGGTGCGTTCGCAGGTAAGAATGGTGGCTTCTATCAAGGCTCTGGCTTGGAATGCTCTTCCGACCAGTTCAGCATTTCTGGTGGCGCACCAGCTGTGGCTCCTCGTTCCAAGAGCACGATGGATGTTACCTTTAAACCTACCAAGGCTGGTAATTTCAGTGGCAAAGTTACCTTGACATCTTCTGAAGGTATCTCTTATAGCTTCACGGTACGTGGTGTGGCTTCTGAGCCGGCAAAGCTCAATGTGCCTACCGCAAGCTTCGACTTGGGCGATTTGACCGTAGGTGGTGAGGCTAAGACCCAGACTTTCACCATAGAGAACAAGGGTAACTACCCATTGCAGTATGTGTTCCCTAAATTCTCGGAGAAGTCTATCGAAGGCTCAAAGACTGTGGCTCACCGTTTTGGTTACACTTATCAGTCTAATTTCGGTGGTAGCAAGGATGTGACTTACGAGAAGGCACCAGTGTTGAGCGATGAGGTAGATATTACTTCTCAGTTCACCGAGAGCAACTGGTCTTCAGAGGCTGTTGATCTCGGCTTCAAGTTCCCGTTCTATGGCACTGATTACGAAAACATACATATTACTTCGTATGGTGGCTTGGCGTTCAACACCATCAAGGGCAACATCTCCAGTCAGGTACCTACCGCAAGTAGCTGTAGTGGCTTGGGTTATATTTCAGGTTTTGCTACTGCTGGCAAGTTTACCATGGGGGGCGACAGCAAGGTGTCTTATGGTCACAAGGATGGCAAGTTCGTGGTTAAGTATCAGAATGTAGTTGTTCCACAGCTGGGCGGTTGGGGTGTAACTACCGTTAGTTACCACATGACGTTGAGCCCCAATGGCGATGTGGCTGTTTATTATGACGACTATACTCCAGCCAATGTCTTCGAGGGAGGTGCTGCCATCTTCGTAGGTGTGAGCGATGTTGATGCCAAAGATTACTTTGTAGTAACCGATGCCGACCATTATCACAGAGTGGCTGGCTATGAACATGTATACGAAAACTTCAAGACGGGTGCTGCCGTTAAGATTGTGGCTCCTGGCAAGTCTATGCTTGAGAGCATCTCGAGTGCGGATGGTTATGTAGGAATTGGCGAGAAGCAGGAAATTACTGTTACTGCCAAGGCTAACGACAACCTCACTGCCGGTGAGTTGACCAATCAATTGGTTGTGCTTACCAATGATCCTACTGCGGCAAGCAGCAATATCACATTCAAGGCTAATATCGTAGGTGACAACCTGAAGCCAGAGGCTCAGCTCTCAGCCGAGAAGTTAGACTTCGGGTCTGTATTCCGTACTTCTGTGCAGAACCGCTCTCTATTGTTGAAGAACAATGGCAAGAACGTACTCCATGTGAAGAGCGTTACGGTGAAAGACGGTAAATTTACTGTTGCCGATGACGTCAAGAATGGTTTTGATGTCAATGCTGGCGATGGCAAGGACATTGTCGTGACATTGCCTACCGAGACCAAGGGTGTGGTAGAGGACGTGTTGACTATAGTCTATACTGATGAAACTCAGTCTACCGTGGCATTGAAAGGTACAGTTATCGGTACTCCTGTCTTCAAGGCTGAGCCAGAGAAACTTTCTGTCGAGACTCCTTATGGTGTCAATGTAGACAAGGACATCACCATTAGCAACACGGGTGACGAGCAGATGCGCTTCGAGGTACAGCCAGCGGACTGGTTTACCTTCAAGGATATGACTGCCGATGACAAGAGTGCTTCTGTCAGCTACTCCTATGACTCGAAGCAGGATGGTCGTGACGTAGATTTCTCATGGGTGGATATTACCAAGGACTTCACAGCCCACATGCCATACTCTTACTTTGCGGAGAAGACTGACTACAAGCTGGTAGAATTGCCTTTCGAATTCCCGTTCTATGGCAAGACCTATAAGAAGATGTATATCTACAACACAGGTTTCGTTTCGTTCGATGAGCCTACAGAAGACTACAAGCAGTTCCCTGAGCCTCCTACGACGATACCTACTACAGATACCTTCTACAAGAACATCATCTTCCCGTTCTGGGGTAATCATGCCATGGCCACATACTCTACGGATGGTGTGTTCTATAAGGATTGTGGCGACCACGTGGTGGTAAGTTATAAGAACTATGGCAACTCTGTGATGATGGGTATGGATTTCCAGGTCATCATCAACAAGGATGGTACTTTCAAGTTCCAGTATCAGCTGGAAGACGGTGGTATGATGATTAGTCCATTCGGCCATGCTGGTGTGATGGATCATTCTGGTACTCGTGGCGTAGATGTTCCAAAGACTAATCTCGCCTCTGGCAACGCCATCATGTTCCACCCAGTGAAAACCTATGCTGTCGAGGCAGGCAAGAGCGCACAGGTGCCTGTTACTTTGTTGGCCAACCAGTTGGCTGACACATACAACTACACAATGGCAGTCAAGACCAATGTTCCTGGCAGCGAGACCGTACAGATACCTGTCAGCGTGAACATAACTGGTGAGGCTGTTCCTGAGTTCCCGAAGCAGATAGAGATAGAGCAGGTGGCTGGCACTTACGATGAAAATGGCGTTGAGTTCAATGTGGTAAACAAGGGCAAGAAAGCCTTTGCCATCACTGGCATCAAGTCTGACTTGTTCACCATGGATCAGAATTACCAACAGGATGCTACTCTCTTTGTATGGGGCGAAAGCAACACAGGTGGTGACGGTCCTGACATCGGCGATCCAGGTATGGGAGTCAACTTGACAAGTACTTCTGCCAACATGGCTTGGCTGCCATATACCGAAGGCGAGCCTATCGTTGTTGGCTTGGATACGGTCAAGTTCAAGATTGTTGTCACCAATACAAACGACATCAAGGATGTTACTTATCCTCTCACCTTCTCTTATGAGACTGCGAGTGGAGAAGAGATGAAGTATGAAACTAAGATTCACTTGAATCTTACTGACTATCCTGAGCTTGCCTTTGTTGAGGACAAGGATCTTCAGCTGACCCCAGAGAGCGAAGAAAAGTTCACTGCGGTACTCGGTGTGAGCAATGCTGGTAATTATAAGCTCAAGTATACTTTGCGCCTCGACCCATCTGGCAATGACGAGGGCGACAACTCTGGATCTGACGAACCAGGTGGCGACATCGGATGGGGTAGCGTCTTGGCAGCCAAGCCAAGCAAGGATCTTCTCAAGAACGTATTGACGCTCCGAACAGAGAAGATTGACAGCAAGTCTGTCTTGAAGAGCCTCGGTGTGAAGAGCCGCAAGAGCAGCACCAAGGATGACCAATACTACGTGTATGATGTGCCTTCTAAGGATTTTGCCGATACATACAACACCTTGTATCATCCTGTGATGAATCCTGTTTCGGCAGCTATGTCTTCAGTGCTTGGTAGCAGCACCAACCACCTCGACGAGAACTTCATGGCAGCCACACGTTACGAGAGTCCTGCCGAGGGCTTCAACCTCACCGACCTCTACTTCGTTGGTACCGTCGGCAACCTGGAGAATGTAGACATCGAGGCTTACGTGGTGTTGGGCAATGATGTGACAGCCAAGGATAAGATCATAGGCCGTGGCAAACTTCATGTCGACAAGGAAGAACCTAATGCGAATACAGGTACTTATGCGGGAGAACCACGTATGCTTACTTTCGACAAGCCTATGTACATCAATCCTGCCGATACATTCTATGTCGTATTGAAGTATCCTGCTGGCTATCCTTACTCAGCAGTCATGGCTTCCAAGGATGGCGAGATGGAGACTAACCGCTATATGGCTTACATGAGCGACTTTGGTGGTTGGACCGATATCGAGGCAGCTTACGACGCTCAGTACAACTATGGTGCATTTGGTTACTTCATGACTTGCGTGGAGCGCGAGAAGGGTGAGCCTTGGATCAAGTTGCTCAGCGATACCGAGGGCGTTGTCGAGTCTAAGGACAAGGCTGAGTTCAAGTTCGAGATTAATCCGAAGAGCACTTATTTCGCCAAGAACAATAAGGCTACTCTTGTTATCAAGAGCAATGACCCACAGAACCCTGTAGTCAACAGTCACATCTATCTCAACAAGAATGGTGCTCCTACCATCGAGGCTCCTGCTGGAACCAAGACCGTGGCTGAGGGCAGCAAGATAAAGGTCGAGGTGCCTGTGTACGATACGGAGGGTGATGCCTTCAGCGTTAGCCTCGACGATAAAATAGGTGCGGCAACGGTAGAGGACTACTCCGACATGAACGACTCCAAGGATGGTGTCAAGGTAGAGAACGGCGTATACCATGTGGAGGCTAACAACGGCATTATGCTCAGCATAGCCGTGGCTCCTGATTATGGTACCGCAGGCACACACTCGTTTACGATTACAGCCATCGATGCCAATGGCAACGAGAGTTCAGCCGATGTCAATTATTATGTCGAGAAAACCAACCGTGCTCCAGAGTATGTCGGTGCTACCGAGTTGGCTCTTGCCGCAGGTCAGTCGTCTGGTGTCTATAACTTCTCCGAGTTGTTTAAGGATGCTGATGGCGATGAGATGACCTATACTGTGGCAGTGGAAAACTCTGCAGTTGCATCTTTGTTTACTTCCGAGACGGGCTTTATCGTATCGGCCAAGCAGGTTGGTTCCACCCAGATAAAGGTGGTGGCTACCGATGCCAATGGCGCGACGAAAACTGGTGTTATCACCCTGACAGTATCTGCGGCAACAGGCATCGATGGTGTCGAGGCAGATGATAGCAACAAGGCTGATGTTACGGTAAACGAGAATGGCGAGGTTACTCTTCATGTCGATGCCGACAAGGTTGTGCTCCGTGCTTATAGCAACGCTGGTCAGCTGATGGCTCAGCAGGTGCTTGGTCAGGTGCATGCAGGCGATAAGGTGAGCCTTAACTTGGCTGGTTCTATAGCTGGTGTTTATCATCTTGTGGCTGTCATTGATGGTAAGACTTCTACCATTAAGTTCGCACTCAAGTAAAGATTCTGATTTCTATTCCATCCGAAAGCTTTTGTGGTTCTCTGGTGGATAGAATATAAACAGAAGTCCCGCATCATTTTTTGTGATGTGGGACTTTTTTTCTGATGATGTTTTTTTATCTATCTTTGCTTCATCCTATCTCTGTTCGGCTCGTTCTGATACGTGATTGAAACATAGATTTGAATTATTTGCAAGAATATGCTTAAAAGTTTGTGTAATGAAAATAAAATGAGTAAATTTGCAAATCTCACTTAATTATGAAACGTTGGAGAAGATTTTTTTAATTACTAACACACAAACATACTTATGATGAAAAAGTTGCTTATGCTATTATGCGGTGTGCTCTTTGTTGTCTTGCCGGCAATGGCAGTACCCGCCAAGCCTGGAGTTTGGCGTACCATTTCGCTTACTGATGGTACACAGGTCAAGGTACAGTTGGTTGGCGATGAGTTCATGCACTATTATCAGAGTGCTGAAGGAACACGCTATCAGTATGATTCCGCTTCGGGAACTTACAAAATTTATTCTGCGACCAATTTCTCGGATGCCCGTCGCAAGGCAGTGGCACGAAGAGCAAAGGTTAATAATCGCCGCATCATGAAGCGTAAGGTCAATGCTGCCACTATTTTTCAAGGAAAGAAGAAGGGATTGGTCATCTTGGCACAGTTTACTGACTCCAAGTTCAAGAGCGGCCATGACCGTGCTTTGTACGACAAGATAGCCAATGCTGAGAACTATACTGCCGATGGATTCAAAGGCAGCGTGAAAGATTACTTCAAGGCGCAAAGCGCAGGACAGTTTGAACTCGATTTCGATGTCGTGGGTGTCTGTCAACTGAAGAACAAATGTTCCTATTATGGTGGAAATGCTTCTAATGGCGATGACCTTCGTGCCGGTGAGATGGTTGCTGAGGCCTGCCGGTGGGCAGATTCTCAAGGTGTAGATTTCTCTCTGTACGACTGGGATGGCGATGGTGAGGTAGACCAGGTGTTTGTGCTTTATGCAGGAATGGGAGAGGCAGATGGTGGCGCTGCATCTACGATATGGCCGCACATGTATGCCCTTTCGTATTCTGATTATGGTAAATCTCTTTCCTTTGATGGGGTCACGGTAGATACTTATGCTTGTAGTGCCGAGCTGAATGGAGAAAGTAATCTTGATGGAATCGGAACATTTTGCCATGAGTTCTCCCACTGTATGGGTTTCCCGGATTTTTACGACACTGGATATTCTGGTTGGTTTGGAATGGGTGACTACGACTTGATGTGCGCAGGAAGCTATAATGGCGATGGAAGATGTCCTGCGGGATATTCTGCTTACGAAAAGCACGAGTGTGGCTGGTTGACGTACCAGGATGCTACCCTTATCGAGGAAGACCTCAACGTCACGGGTCTGAAAGCCATCAGCGAGGGAGGCTATGCCTATATCCTGAAAAACAAGGCACACGAGGACGAATATTATATCGTAGAGAACCGCCAAAATACAGGTTGGGATGCCTATCTTCCTTCCGAAGGCGTGATGATAACCCATGTGGACTATGATGCAGATATTTGGTCTTGGAACGTTCCTAACACGAGAGATACTTACGAGGATGCAAATGGGGTTACTCATACCAACGACCATCAGCGTTTTACCATCTTCCGTGCAGGCCATTCTTCATCGGAAGAAGGCGTAGCTTCCGACCTTTATCCTTATGGTGGCAACAACAGCCTTACAGCCACGTCCAGTCCTGCCGCCACCTTATATAATAAGAACAGCGACGGCACCAAGTACATGCATGTGGATATCACGGGTATCAGCGTGGCATCCGACGGAACAGCCTCGCTCACCTTTAGCAAGGCAGACCGCAGTAGCGGTGGAGGAACGGATCCCGATACTCCTGTCACACCATCAGGCTCTACCTTGTTGTATGAGTCGTTCGACAATTGTGGTGGAGTAGGTGGCAATGATGACAAGTGGAGTGGTAGCGGTGTTGCCGGGAGCGAAGCCCTCGCAAGCGAGTTTGACAACCACGGATGGACAAGCACAGGCAAAATATATTCAGGAAACCAATGTGTACGCTTGGGTAGCGGTAAAAATACTGGTAATATCACTACTCCTTCTTTTACTGTCAATGGTTCGGCTTATCTGTCGTTCAAGGCGGGTGGATGGGATACAGGTAATGATGCCACGTCTTTGACACTTTCTATTGATAATGGCACGCTTTCTAAAGCATCCGTACCGATTACTCGGGGCTCCTGGGGGCAGTTTGGTGTCAACATAACAGCTACAGGTATTGTAAGAGTCACGTTCAAGGCAAACCAAAAGCGTTTCTTCCTCGATGAGGTGAAGGTGGTTGACCAAACGATCGATTCCGGCATTCATGACATCATGACGGGCGAAGAGAATGGTGTTGTTGCTTATTTCTCGCTCAATGGCACTCACCTTGACGGGCCTCGTCCTGGAGTCTGCCTCGTGCGTTATGCCAATGGCGAAGTGCGTAAAGTCGTTATTCGGTGATAAGTCTTCCGTGGAATTTATGAGGATGATGGACCATCATCGAACGACTCCTATTTTTAATAAGAACAGAGAAAGTCCCGCATCATTTTTATGATGCGGGACTTTCTCTCGAAACATGCCACTTTTACAGTTTTTCTATTTGTTCAGGCGACAGACCTGTTATTTGGCTGATTTGCTCCAAGTCAATGCCGCATCTTTTCATCTTGCGGGCAATATTGCTCTTTTCCTCAGCCCGTCCTTCAGCCCGTCCTTCAGCCCGTCCTTCGGCTCTTCCCTCAGCTCTTCCCTCGGCTTTGCCTTCGGCATGTCCTTCCCATCTTGCATTTCCTAACACGTCATTCTGAATCATGATGGCGTTGATGTGCTCGTCGTAGGCATAGCGCTCCGCATTCGACATCTCGTAATATTTCAGCTTCTCGCGGGCTTCTTGCAGTCCAGGAGTTTTTGTGTCGGCAGGGATGGTGCCATTCTTCAGGTAGTTCACCCATTCTTCCAGCGGCGACTTGGCCACTTTGTTGAACTCGTTTACACGCACGAGGATGTAGGTGGGGAAGATCTCGGACGGCGACTTCCTCACGATGTTGTCTTTCTCCTTGGCGCTTATCACGAGCTGGTCCTTTGTGTGCAGACCCGTGAAATTGTTCTGCCCGATATAGATGTAGTCGGAGCCTTTTCCGAGGTCGAAGTACAGGATGCTGATGGAGTACACCTTCTTCACCTCCTTGTAGCTGTTGCCGAGGTTGATGTGCTCCGTGATGGCTTTCGCCACGCCGTAGAGCACACGCTCGAGGTAGTACAGCTCGCTGGTGTTCTGTATCTCGACGATGATGATGTCTCCCTTGCTGTCCTTGGCCTTGATGTCCACCCGGTTGAACTTGTCGTCCTCTGCCTGCTGGTTTCCCTCGCTTTCCAGGATCTCCACTATCTTGATGGGTTCGTTGAGGAATACCGTGAGGAAACCTTCCAGCACTCCGAAGTTCGCCTTCTGTCTGAGCAATCTTTTGATGGCCCAGTCAAAGCGTATGTATCTGTCTCTCAGTTCTGTCATTGTGTTGCCTTCCTTTGTTTTATAATCGTTCCACATTCCTGTTGCAAAGATATGCTTTTCTTCCGAAAGTTGCAAGAGTTTTCAGGAAAATGTTTGGGAGAGGGGGAGGCAAAAAGAAAAAGGAAAACAAAGAGAATATATTGAAGACAGTGAAAAAATGGTTCGCAAAAGTTTGGAATTTCTGATAATTAAGCGTATATTTGCAGCAGCATTTATACCAAAGCGAGATGACTATGACTGACTATGGGGATAATTACATAAGATTCGACTGGGCAATCAAGCGCTTGTTGCGCAACAAGGCCAACCATGCCGTGCTGGAAGGCTTCCTGACTTCGCTGATAGGGAAAAAGATCAAGATCCACAGATTCCTTGAAAGCGAGAGCAACCAGGATTTCGAGTTGGACAAGTACAACCGTGTCGACATACTGGCGGAGACCGAAGACAGGGAGCTCTGCATCATCGAGGTGCAGAACAGCCGGGAGCTCGGATATTTCCAACGCATGCTCTTTGGCGTGTCAAAGGCTTTGTCCGAGCGCGTGGGCTTGGGCAAGCCATACGAGGATGTGCGCAAGATTTACTCCGTCAACATCGTGTACTTCGAACTGGGACAGGGCAAGGACTATGTCTATCATGGCAAGACCGTGTTCCGTGGAATGAACGACCCCAACGACACGCTGAAGCTGTCTTTCAGGCAGCAGGAGAAGTTCTTTGGTACATCAGAGAAAGACCTGGAGAAGAGGAAAGAGGCCGGTGATGTGTTTCCGGAATACTATGTCCTGCGCGTCAACGACTTCGACGATGTGGCGACGACACCGCTTGACGAATGGATGGAGTTCTTGAAGACTGGTCGCATCAGCGCCAAGGCAAAGGCCGCAGGTCTTCCCGAGGCGAGGAAGTGCCTGCGTGTCGACTCCCTGTCGGAAGGGGAGCGCCGTGCATATTACCGCCACATGGAATCGGTGGAACACATGAAAAGCCTGTTCGACACAAGCCGGGACGAGGGTTATCAAGAGGGACGTTCGAAAGGTAAGCTCGAAGGACATGAGGAGGGAAGAAAAGAAGGATTGGTCGAAGGTCGAGCTGAAGGTAAAAATGAAGAGAAAATAGAAAACGCCAAGCGCTTTCTCGCTCTGGGACTCGCCCCAGAGCAAGTTGCAGCAGGAACTCAATTGGCTCTGGATGAGGTGAAGAAACTACTAAATTGAATTAAAAATAAGATGGCAATCTGTAAAAAAGTGTATCCTTGACAGCCAGACGATAGGGCGATCACAGGAATGCACCATTT
>ERZ808252.2097-NODE-2097-length-12811-cov-47.245923_pt1 | contig 12811 bp, 18 predicted proteins | sample MGYA00521242_ERZ808252 | MGnify/ENA primary metagenome ERZ808252 (study PRJEB31516, sample SAMN03275581) | gut metagenome | biome: mammalia-associated habitat; material: feces | host: Papio cynocephalus | place: Kenya | collected 2012-08-07 ...
CGCGTAACACGCCGAGCCCGTCGCGTACTCAAAAGGTACCGAAAATATTCCAGGTTCTTTATATACTAAAGTACCTAAAACCCTCGGAACCTCAGTAACACCGAGATTTCCGAGTAACACGTTTCAGTAACACGCCTCGGTCGAGTAACACGCTTAGGCATTCCTAAACGTGTTACTCGAAAACATAACAATCCTCTGTTATCTCTGTTATCCGTTTACTTCAAAAATCTGTAACACATACCACTTCAGTATGTCAGTTGAGCAATCTCTCCTTAATCGCTGGTCTCGTGACTACTCGATCTCCTGGCCCGTCGTTTTCGACGGCTATCAGCCCATGAGTGCCCTCGGCCGTTGCCGGTACGCTAAGTCCTCCAATCGCGTCACCCTCCACCCTAATCTGAGGGGCCACCCGCTGATCATCAAGGCCGTCTTGTGGCATGAGTTCGCGCATCACGCCCGCCACTCAGTCGACGGCGGTACGGGTCACGATGAGGCCTTCAGATCCTGGCATTGGAAAAAGCCCATGCTCGCACTGATCGATGTGTTCCTGCCCTCACCCAGCCTTATACGGCCTCGTAAAGACACGACATGACCGCATACATGACATTCGGCGATGCGAACCGGAAAACGCCGGCCTCATAGCTCTCCATCAGTTGCTTTTTAGCCCACGAGGGGAGCAACGTCACGCGGTCGCTGCTCTCCTTGAGATTCGGGGTATAAACCACCTCGGTGGTGACGCGTCCGCCCCACCGGTCCCAGTACATCAGGCCCTTTTTGGCTGAGTAGTGATAGCGATATTGCACTCCATTGGCCAGCAGGACCCACGGCCCAGGCTGAAGACCTTTAGGGGTCTTGCAGATCAGTCTCATCATAGGATCCTCCGACTCGCTCGCGTAGTCGGCATATCCACCTTGCCGATAGTTGTCCGTCCACGGATTGGCCTTATCGATGGCCAGCCGATACCCGCGCGCTCTCTCGATGAGGTTGCGACCAGGGCATAGAGTGATGTCTTTGCCTGGCTCAGGATATATCTGATACTGGACAAAATACGGATTCGCGCCCTCGGTGAAGTTCGAGAGGCAGAAAACCCTGCACTCAGGATTGCCCGAAAATACGGTTTTCGTCGCGCTCATCAGAGCAATCGCGCATTGTTTCGGATACTTGTGGTCCTCAGGCATGAACTCATCGAGGACCATTAAGACGGTCTTAGGATGCGCTCCACCGCGCATATTTCCGAACGTGGAGATTGCCTGAAAATCGATCACTCTCTCGGCGTCTCTGTCATCACTTTCATAGACGCCATCGGATTTGACGGTCCACTCGTCCGGGCACCATCCGAAGTTTTTGGCATCATTCAAAAAGTTAGAGTAGAAACGCGGATCGCTCAGTTCAACCACCTTATTGCGAACCCACATCGTCTTTTTTCCGTACTGAGTCCAGAGATCGCACGCGAGTCTGAGCATCAAGTCGGTCTTGCCCATTCTCCTGGCTCCGACGACCCAGAAAATCAGATGATCGTCGAAATATGGCAGTAATTTCTGGGCATTGTACCACCCTCCATTATCTCCGTATGATTTCAATAATTCTTTTATCGGATTTTCCTCGATTTTCTCACCTCCTTAATCTGAAAATCAAATTATCATTAAGATTATGAGTTCTTTCCCGCAATATAATTCCACCTGGAACTTTTTCAGGAATGAGTTTCATGGTGTTCACGCAATCGGGATTTTTTCCAGCTTTTTCATAAAGTGCGCGGAGCCACTCGGATTTAATCCGGTAGTCCTGATGCCCTAATGCATAGCCGGTCAGGCATATCCTCTGAGGATCATCGAGCAGCTCCACCCACATCCCGACCGGGCAACCCGTCGCGTCATCGATGTTTTGAGGCACTCCTGCCGCTGCCATCTCGACATCCCTCAGGTCCCTTATCGGACGGTGATAGATCTCGATATAGCGCTTGAATCCTCCTTCATAGATCTCCAGCGGGTAGCCCTCCGTTCCCCACGTCCCTACATGGTCGCCGTGGACGACGCCGGCAGAGTCAGGAGCTTCAGGGCCGAAGTGGATGACGGAATCAGTATCGCAATGGATTACATTCTCGCAACCCACGGCCACGCAGTTATCCAGCAGGCTCCGCCTGGCCCAGGCAGTAACAAACATAGCGAAGGGCAAATACGCGTCATTGTCCTCGTTGACGCCCGCCTCCGAGGTCCATGTCCAGATGTCCTGCTCCTTGTCATATGAGAGCCTGACGATCTCGGTATCAGGACTGAGTGCGAACCTCCCGTAGAGCGAGTTGATCATCAGCTTCGCGCTGATATATTCCAGCGACCCCTTTTTCGCGCTCTCCTTCTGCTCAGTCCAGTAGTCGATATGCTTTTTGAAAACGCCGATTTTGGACTTGAAAATCCAGTAGTGCGGAGTCCAGTCAGGGTGCATCTCGATATCGTACCATTCCTGCAGCAGATCGAGATCGACGCTGGTTAAAACCATCTCATGCCACTCATAAGTGTCGACGACCGGCTCGCCCGGCTGGAGGCCCTCTATCTGGCAGTCATAGCCCTCCTTGAGTTGGAACCATGGAAAACGGCCATCTTTGAGCCTGAGTTTTATCATATAGTGCCCGATGTAGAGCATCCCAGGGATCTCCGGAGGCTTGTCCGACTGTATCGGCAGGCCTACCGGCAGCGGATCGTATAGCATCACTCCCCCGTACATATTGTGCTTGTCCTCGTGCGTCAGCTCCATGCCTGCCAGATGCCCCTGATGCATCGAGATGTTGAGACCGCCGAAGTATCCGATCCGGAAGAACTGATCCAGTTCATAGGGGAGCGCAGGAAAATATTCCTGCCATTTGTGGTTTATCTTGTAGCCGTCTCTGAGGCTCTCCTTGGCATGGTGCCACGCGTCACCGCTGGCCGTGGCTTTCCGGCGTCCCAGTCTGTGGAGTCTCCGCATCGCCACGGCGACGATGCGCGCATCCATATCGATGTAAGTCCAGTCGTCCGAGTCCTCCGAGTAGTCCAGATCCTCGCTCCAACCCGGATGGAAATCCCCGCGCGGAGACTCCAGCTTTTGGAGGCCCACAGACTTGGCCAACGCCTTGAGCTTGCCGGGCATCTTTTTCGCGGAGTCCCGAAAGATCAGCGTGGCCTGATGCAGACTGCACTCGGTGGGCATCAGTTTGACCTGAATCGGGTCCCCTCTCCGCACGGTCGGCTGGAGATCCATTAGCAGTTCCTCGGCCAGCTCGTGCAGTGTCGGCAGGAAAAACTGGATGTCATATTTGAGGTTATGAAAGTATATGATGCACCTGGACATCCCTTTCTGGGCCTGGAGCTGGATAAGGAAGTCTTTCCACTCATCCAGGCTCCGGCCGTGATACTCGGTCGTCCCGTTGCTGATGGCCCACTGGACAACCCATGCCTTGCTGCCGTCGTTATCCGTCTCGAAATCGGCGCCGTAGACGTCCTCATCAGGCGGAGAGTACATCACAATGCCCCATAGAGGCGCTCATACTGCTCGATCAGAAAGTCGATGTCGTCGGTCTTGGCACCCTCGTTTATGAAAACTCCCTGCTCCGTGGTGTTGATGCCCTCATACGAAAAGAACACCTCGAAAACGAGGTCGTTGTTTTCGTAGAGCTTGGCCAGCTTTCTTTCGTCCATCCTTTCGAGCTTTGCGTACCGTCCTGCGTCCGTCTGCACCGTCTGAGCCATTCCGAGGATGCCCGACTTCAATCCAGCGCCTTTCTTGCCTTCCCATGCGAACTGCATCTGAACGGATTTGAAGCTCCCCTTAACGATCTGGGTGGTCTTGGCCCTTGCGGCCTTTTTGGTGATCTCAGGGGCGATGAGGACCCTGCGCCTCTTGAGGCTCTCCACCTCCACAGTGGACCTTGCGATCGACTTGCGAGCCATCGGCAGGCCTCCCAGTAGGGCGTATCTCTGATGGTCCTGGCGATCCTGGTCGCTCCCTCGATGCGGAGCTGGCTGAGGATGAGGCCCGTCCGCACCGGGTGGATGCCCGTCTCGCGTGCGATCCTCGCCACCAGCATGGGTTCGGTGGATGCCCTCAGGTGGTCCAGGATGATGGTCTTGTCGCGGTCCAGGATGGCCTGTCTCTCCTCGCTCCTCACTGCCGCGTGCCTCATCGATCTGGGAGGCCACTCGAAAGCCTCCGCGGTGTAGAGGCTGATGTCAGTCATCCGCAGGAAATCCTTGCGGTAGCCTCTGCACCTGTGCAGTACCACCGCCGTGCATTTGATGGCCGAGATCGCGCCCTCCCTCCTGAGGTGCGCGACGGCATTGCAGGCGGCGCTCTTGCTGATGCCCATGCCCTCGCAGATCTCCGTGAGACGGCTCCCGGGATGCTCCATCAGCCAGGCGTGGACCTCCATCCTTGTGGTCACTGCACCCGCCTCCAGACGCATCCATCAAAACCATAGGGGCAGGCATGAGGCGCGCGGATGGTCGTATCCTCTCCTGCGGTCACTCTGACGATGATCTCGCAGATGTCCTCCTTGCCGAGACATTCGAGGCACTGCCAGCTGGCTTCCGTATGCGTCATCTCGAACCACCGTACTCCCTGATGATCAGCGCGCGGGTCTCAAGCTCGTCCATGCCGAGCCTGATGACCTCCGCCATTATCTGGTGCGGGTATCCGCCGATCTCGTCCCTGATGAGCCTGTACTGCTCGTCCCTGCCCTCCATCGCCTGCTTGTAGGCATACATCAATGCGCTCGGCGCTATCTGAATCATATCGTATCCTCCGATGATTGTGTGATAATGGAGGGTGAAGGGATAAAAAGGGTCGCTCTTCACCCGGATGGGAAGCGGTTTGACTCACTCGAAAGTGAGGTATCTGTTGCCCGTTTTCTTGGACTTGCGCTCGACGATGCGGGCCTCGATAGGCTCGACTCCCTTCAGCGCCTGCGCATCCTGAAGCTGGAGCATATCGATGATGGCCTTGGAGTGGGTCGCCGTCTTGTATGTCGACGAGTCGTCGCCGGCCTCGATCTGGGCCTTCATACGGAACTTGATGGCGGCCGTGGGCAGATTGTCCTTGTTGTCGAAGATCTCCCAGTCCAGGATGCCGATGTCCTCGTCGATGAGGCTCCCCATCTCGCGATACTCGCAGTCACTGTAAAAGTTGTTTGTTTTCTCTCTCATATCGACTATTCTAGCCATACATATCACTCCTTGTACTCATGAATTGTAAGGATGTTTGCTCCCTTCGCACTGACCTCGTATAGGGCGCACTCGGCGTACACCATCATCCGGCCATCGGCGAGGATGTCGGCTCCGCGGGTCCTGCAGGCTTCCATGCACCTCTCGGCGTCTGCACGGGGGCTTGCGTTGAAAGGCATCAGAGCCATCTGATTCAGGGTCTTGCGGAGGACGATGCGCCCGTCCACGGTCCTGCCGAGGATGGCATAGACGCATTGGATGGTGCGCTCGTTGCGCCCGGAGATGTCTCCGTTAAAGCACTTGTTCATCCAGTCGTTGTTCTCGGCGATGTATCCGACGATCTCGCCGAGCGCCTCGCTATAGGTCGCGGCAGTGGTGAGGACGGCCATCTTCAGGCCTCCTGCTCGAACTCTGCCAGAACCTCGGCGATCTCGTCGGCCTCGTCCTTGGTCAGCTCATAGTACTCCGCGAGATACTCGCGGTCGTCCGCTCTCCAGCCTCCATCGAAGAGCTGGCTCGCCGTTTCAAAAAGTGTTGCTCCATTCATTTCTTTCACATCCTTGCATTCATGTCTGTCAGGCCCTTGCACCCGACAATACCCTCTAAGACATATGCAGTATATAATGCTCGCCTACGAGAACAGTATCTAAATACTCTAAAGGTATCTTAGATACTAGAGGACCGAGAGCGGATAGCGGGAGGCATCAGAGGAAGCCCCTCAATCCCCGGTACAGATGCGTACCATCGAACGCTCCGGCCTCATCAGGTGACATCATGACAGAGGAGCCGACAGAGACCAAGACCGCGACCGATCTCGCACTGGAGCAGATCCGCGCGGAGATGGACGCCATGAAAGCGCAGTATGAGAGGACGATAAAAGAACTCCAGGATGCCAATAAGGGCCTCTGGGCCGCCGCTCATCCTGCCGAGACGCCTGATGACAACCCCGCGCCGTCGGCTCCGGCGTGGGACCCGGTGAAGGCCGAGTCGGCCTTCTGGGATGCTCTGGGCCGTCCGAAAGACAAAAAGGAGTGATAAAATGGCAGACAATCCTCAGACGGCTGGTTTCCAGCCCTATGCGGGTCAGCTGGTCGCCTCCGGCATCGGTACCAATCTTCCGGTGCAGGGACTGGAGGACACCAAGACACTGGCCAACCTGGAAAAAATCAAGGGCCTGACCCCGAAGATCGGGGATATCTTCATCCAGGAGACCAGGATTTTCAACAACCCCATCGATCCCTACGTTCGCAAGTTCGATAGCAGGTTCGGCGCCGGGATGGAGATCGCTGCATTCAAGGCGGGCGCTCCCAACGCGAAGCTCGACGGGACCTGTATGCCGTGGGGAGATCCCGACATGGTGAGCCAGCTCAACTTGAGCAATTTCGCCTATGATATAGACGTCTCGATCCGCGACCACGAGATAGATAAGGCGGTCCTCTCCGAGGAGCAGCTCGGCTCCTACATGGCTGAAAAGCTCAAGACTCCCCTCAAGACTCTGGCCCAGCTCAAATACCGCGCATGGGTTCAGCTGATTTCCAACGTCACCTCTGGTACGAGGTCCATCAAGTCCAAGACCAAGAGCGACGGCACCGGAGTAGATGTCACTTATGCCCCGACAGTCACCGGCTACGCCAAGGCGGTCGAATCGACGGCGCATTACATCCCTGCCGTGGAGCGCGGAAAGCTTGCCAGCATCCCCGACGCGGAGACCGCGCTCTCCATTGCTCAGACTCTGGAGGGCAGAGCAGCCGACATGGCTTTCGAGGCCGACGATATGAACGATCTGGGCGTCTCCACTTTTGTGACAGGGAACCCTCTGCTCATCATGGAGACCAAGGTCCTCAACGCCCTGGATGCCATCTTTGCCAACACCAACGCGGCAGGCACCGGCACCGGGTACGGATACGCCGGATTCCCCACGAAAACGTTCCGTGAGTATGTATCGCGTTTCGCCACCACCGTGGAGATCGACTCCTTTGCGACTCTGCCTACTGCAACCGCGCAGGCCGACAAGCGTCTCGGAGCAGTCCTCATGGATCCCGAGATGCTCATCGAGCGTATCGAGTACGCGGATGTCGAAAGCTTCCGCTGCGCCAAGGAGAGGGCAACGGGATACTCGTATCAGGGATCCTCCACCATGTCCATCTACAAGGGCCTCGATTCCTATGCGATGCTCTGGTCGACCAAGGCACCCAGCCCGTGATTGCATGAGCATAGCAACCCGCATCCTCCGGTGGCTCTCTCATGCCGTGCGTGTGCCTAAGGAGGATGTCGTCAGGATCGTGGAGCGCATGGACACCGACTCGGACGGTTATATCGACATGGCCGAGGTCTATGCGGAGCTTCACAATCTCGTGGACCTCGTGAGGCGCGGACGATGGCATCGACACGCCCATCCTTCAGGATGAGCAAGGGGGAGGCGTCGGCCTCCCCTGATGCCATCGACTGCACCGACATCATGAGGCACTACCGCAACGTCGCCCGTGGCAGTGCCGAATGGTCGGGCCTCCCCGACGATATGCCTCCGGGATTCATCGAGGACACTGCGCTCTGGTACTCGCCCGGCTTCGCCCTCAAGCCGATCCCAGGCATGGGACTGGGAGGATTTCCGGCGAAGCCGGTCACCTATGACATCTACGGGAGGCCCGTCGAATGGCTTCCCGAGGTCATCCAGGGAGTGACCGCCTATAACGTCTCTGATGAGATCTACAAGGCATCGGATACTCCCGTCCTCTGGGTCGGGACCTCGATGTACGACACCATCAAGCCGTATGCGCAGCTGATGGCCCAGTGCCTCCGCACCCTCGGCCAGAATCTCACGGCGCTGAGCCAGCCCATCATCCTTTCAGGCAGGCCTTCGGGCCGTGCCGGCGACAATGTGGGCGCGATACTGCTCAAGTCGGACATCTCAAGCGGACAGATGTACATCCCCTGCGTGGCAGGGGAGGGCGTGCCTATGGAAGTCTTGGACCTCAAGGCTCAGGACCATACGCAGAATTTGATATCCACGCTCAGCGCCTGCGATGCCCGCATCCTGGAGATCATCAACACCAGCAACGGCATCCAGAAATCTTCTGGCATAACCACCGAGGAGACCGAGACGGGTGCGATGCCTTTGGAGTATGCGCAGGGCGGTATCGATGCGCTGAAAAAGGCCTGGTGCGACGCGGTCAACGACGCGCTAGGCACGAGCATCAGCTACCGCAGAAGAACCATCGAGGTCCAGGAGCCTGCTCCGATGGAGGACGGTGACGATGACGACGGTGACGACGATGACGCCCCAGAGGCATGACTGCCCCTATGGGGCCGACCAGTGCCCTAAGATCTCCGATCTGGAGGAGTCGATCAAGGACTTGGCAATTCAGATGAAAAAGGTGACTTGGTATCTCGCCATCATCATGGGCATCATCGCGGTTGAATGCGGTTACGTGATAGTATGATAGAGGATGATGAAGAGATGGAAATCGACTGGGCTACTCTCGCTGCGATCCTGGCGGTGATGCGATGTCATGCGACTGCGGATGCACGATCGTGATGTGGACGCCTGAGAGCATCCTCAAGTGTGTGACGCACTCGGACGACGATCCCACGCCCGTGGACTGCTTCGAGGATGCGGTGCCTGCCGGCACGCATCACGAGGCCATGGTTCAAGCGCTCTGGTCGACTTACAGGTACGCTATGATATCGTCGACCTGCCTGGACAGGTGGCTCCAGAGGCTCAAGGACACGGCCCAGCTGGTGCAGAGACGCTATGCGGTCCTGCTCGATGCGTGGGACTCGGCCGACAAATCGGGCATCAAGAGAGGATGGCAGGAGGATTACGAGGACCACGGCACCGCCACGGGAAGCGGAGCGGACACGGTGCAGACGAGGACCGAGGACATACCTCAGACCGAGGGAGCATCAGAAGGCGAGTGGCTCTCGTCGCGTGTCACCACCGATACCAAACCGGGAGCGACCCGCAAGACCGATGCGAACGGGTCGAGGAAGCACACCGATAGCTATCAGCTCCCTGCCGAGGCGCTGAAGGCCGTCGGGGACAATCTGGAGGATCCTCTCATCGCGTATGCGAGAGAGTTCTCCGATCTGTTCTTGGCGAGGTGGAGCATGGGAGGATGCTGCGGATGCCGACGGGACTCATCGAGCTGGTCCGGATAAAGGGGACCTCGCTGGCCTCCGGGTGCCATCCGGTCATCAAAACGGCTCCCGTCGCCCTCTGGAGTGCGCAGGGGCGCTATCTGGATGACCTGAGGCAGGTCATCAAGATACCCTATACGTCATCGCTCCCCGTGGCGAATTTCATGCGTTTCGGCGGGCGCTATTGGTGGATACTGTCCTACGATACATCGACCGATGCGGAGCGGAGCGCGTCGGTCCTCGTGTCGTACTGCCCGACGGCGAGCCTCCTGGAGCCTGACCAGCAGATCTACGGCGCCTGGTCGCGCACTCCCACGGAGACATCTCCGCATCTCCAGAGACAGGCCGTCGGAGGGCCTCTCAAGCATACTAAAACGTGGGTACTCCCCAAGCTCCCCGAGGTCGCGGGGAATCAATATTTCTGGCTCCAGGCGACGATCCAGGAGACGCAGGCCGATAGCACGTCGACACTGACGCACCGCATCGGTTGCTTCGTGTCCTACAAGACGAACGGGGACACTCATAGCACGCTGGCATGGACCGATGGGAGGCAGACGTACTCCTATCCGTCGCTGGCCCAGGTGCTGGAGGATGCCGACGGAGTTTTCGGAGCCAGCCCGGATAGTATCCTGGATATCTCCATCTCCGTGCGGTCCCCGTGGCAGTACGAGACGGGGAGCGCCGGGACCATATGGCTGGTGACCGATGCAGGCGAGCCTGCCGAGGTCACGAGCAGAGGAAAGGGATACGTCTATGAGATCGACAAGTCCGATACTCTGCTGGTCCATCTGGTGCCATTCAGCGGAAGCCCTCAGCCGGCTTCCCTGACGACCTCTGAGATGGCATCAGGAAGCATCACCCTGAGGACCGAGGACACGGCGGCGATTGCGACCTATCAGCCGTCGATGGCGACGGCGGATAACAGTCTCTATGTCCTCTCGGATCTGACGGGAGTGTATACTTATGTCGTATACGGCGGATACACATCCTGCATCCAGGAGGGTCATCTGCCATGGTCGGGGACCTCGTGGGACACCTATAAGGCCTACTCGCTGGCCTATGACAGGGAGGCTATGGAGCAGTCCATCGATTACGCCCATCAGAGGCAGAGCCTGGCCATCGCCGAGGCGAGCGTCAATACTCTCAACTCGGTGGCAATGGGCGCAATGGGAGGCAATCCCATGAGCATCATCACCGGAGCCGTGTCAGGAGTCGCAGGTCTTGCGATACAGTCATGGGCCTCCGGCGAGGAGCTGAGGATAAGCGACGCTGAGGCGAGGGACACGCAGGCGCTGGCCGAGAGACGTGCGCAGGGAGGGCCGAGTACTCCGTACAACACCGGATACGGCCTGATATACTGCGCTCGCAATATCGTGACGCCTGCAAGCCTCTGGCTGGAGGTGCCCGAGGCTCTCACGGATGAGATCGATGCGGAGTACACGAGCTGGTTCGGATTCCCGAGCGATCTCGTCGGGCCGATAAACGTCGTGAATGGGTATATCTCAGGTGAAATCATTTCGATCAGCGAGAGCGACGGACCGATGCTCGATAGGCTGATAGAGGTCATCAGGAGCGGGTGCAGGCTCAAAATCATAGGATGATAACATGGTGAACGTAAACGATTGCGGTTGTCCGTGCGAGGACAACGGAAAAAAGAAGCAGATCGAGGAGCGCGCTCTATCGAGCATCAACAAGGTCTACACGACCGAGGGCACGACCTACTACCCCGACGGCACCGGCATGGTGACGCTGCCGATTCCGACGACGGAGCAGATGCAGGCCATCGCTTCGGTGCCCGATATGGCCAGCGACATCAAGCAGCTCAAAATCTCCGATGCCGAGCATACCGAACAGATAGCGACTATCGATACCAACATAGACAACCACGCACGCGAAATAGCCAGCGTTAAAGCATCGATTAGTCGCATCGATACTAAAGATGCCGAGCAAGATACAGAATTGGCGGGCGTTTCTGAATCGCTAGTATCGGATATAACTGCCCAGTTTAATAACGACGCTAGAAAACTTACTATCACGCTAGAGCGCGAAAAAGCAGAGCCTATAACCGCGATTACCACAATACCCGCGGGCGCAACGGGCGGGGGCGCATACTCGGCTGGTGATGGAATTGATATCAGTGCGGACAATGTTATTACAGCATTAGTCGACGGGACGACTACGAAAATTATCAACGGAAAAATCGCTAGTACTGCCAGTGCTTTAAAGGCGGGGAATGGCATAAATATTAAAGACTCTGTTATATCACAAAGTCAAAGGCTTGCCAATAGCTATTCTCAAAAAGCTTTAACATCGGATAGTGGGTATACTAACTTACAATTTTACGAAAACGACGGCACGGGGGTAGGACGTCTACAAACGAATTTCGGCGAAAATGTTAGGAACACTTACATAGGTGTTATTAATGATGACACTGGCTCAACACATACGCTAGGCATTAGATGTAAGCCGCTAATTGAAGGATTTGCGCCTTCGGTCGACTATACAACGGCATCTGAAGATGCCATAATTACTAAAAAAGTGGCTAGGAATAATTTCGCGCCCTTTTCGATTAGTAAAGAACTCTCAACCCTAAAGGCATCCGTTGAAAATCTCCAAAACGCTACTAAAGTAGCGGTTGAAAATTTTGGTATCACCGAATCCGCCGATAAAGTCACTATCACGACGACGGCGATTGACGGCGCGACTAGCAAATCTGAAGATATCCCAGTAGTTACTGATGAAAAAGCTGGCATTGTCACACCCGCCCTTAAGAAAAAGTGGGATGAATCTAGCGCATCGGCTAAATACGATTACACAAATTTCGACTACTTTAATAATGCCAGATATCTTACAGTTGCTATTACAAAAGCTAAAATCGGACAGTTGGTAACAATACACAGTATAGGAAGGGAAAAAACAAGTTGGTCGGGATTCATCACAGGCGTTGTATCATCTATCACCGAGTCAGACACGGACATCAGAATTATATCCAGTTTGATTCAAGTCAACGGCGAAATACAACCAATTTGCGCTAACTACAATCAACAGCCAACCGCAATAATTTATGACGAAGGGATTAATGTTAGTGTGCTCAAAGGAAATTCCATTACCGGTACAACTTTTAGCTTTGATGATAGCCAAGGCATGGGCATCACATACTGGTGAAATATCGAAGTGGTATACACCTACTAATCGCACACAAAACCCAAAGCACGGGTTTTTTCCTAACCCGTGCATCAAACCCTTATGAGTATGATCATTTCGAGTAACACGCTTAGGCATTCCTAAGCGTCCGCAGGCCCATGGCCGAGGGCGCGGGGACGAAGTCCCGACGCGTGTTACTCGGTCGATGAGTGTTACTCAAACGTGTTACTCGGAATCTCGGTGTTACTGAGGTTCCGAGGATTTTAGGTACTTCAGTATATAAAGGACCTGGAATATTTTCGGTACCTTTTGAGTACGCGACGGGCTCGGCGTGTTACGCG
>ERZ808252.2098-NODE-2098-length-12810-cov-2.523873_pt1 | contig 12810 bp, 8 predicted proteins | sample MGYA00521242_ERZ808252 | MGnify/ENA primary metagenome ERZ808252 (study PRJEB31516, sample SAMN03275581) | gut metagenome | biome: mammalia-associated habitat; material: feces | host: Papio cynocephalus | place: Kenya | collected 2012-08-07 ...
TGCTCTTTTTTCGTGCTTATTTTTATTACGCTTGCCCTAATATGACTAGCAAGATGGATCGCAATTGCAAGTTTTCATATTGTACAATGCTGACATAAAAATCTTATACAGCATACGTCCGTCTTTTGTGACCAAACGACGAGAATGCCCGGCTCCGCCAGGAACAGCATCATACACTATTATTGAATACTGTAATTCATTTCCGACCAGATGTTGCGACAAACAAGCCTTTATATCTCTCCGTTCAATATTTAGGTCTTTTGCTATGGCATTGAGAATCGCATACATAACAGAAATCATTGTTTTATAATCCGAAGTATCACATGAAAAACTAATCTTTGCAACATCAGTATTAAAAACATGATGTAACGATCTTCTTTCCAATCGTTTTAAATTACAAATATATTGCCCATACAAACTTTCGTGCGGACGTTCCGTTTCTACAAATAACGCCCCTCCAAGCATCTCTTGTTCTACTTTTTTCTCACCTATATTTTCATCGGATGCAACCGCATAACCGCAAAGAGGACATACATAGAAATTTGTTGAAGATTTTACCATAAACGACAGTCTGAAAATAGTTTTATTAAGATTTCTATGACGCTTTTTGGGAAAAAACGCGTATTAAATTTGCCCGCCGAATCATTGGAAGTAATGAAACAAAAAGTTACTTGTGAGGAATGCGGAACGAGATATGCTGTAATAGGTTCTGCTTTTTTTTGTCCTAATTGCGGACATAATTCAGCTGAAAAAACATTTTACAATACTATATCAAAAGTAAATGCAAAAATCGGCAACCTTGACTTAATAAGAAATGCTCTTTCAACTATTGATAAGGATGATTCTAAAAACACTTGTCAATCACTAATTGAATCATCAATTTCAGAGTTAGTCGTTGCTTTACAGAGGCTATGTGAAAGTGTATATCCAAAATTGCAAAATTCGCAATCATTAAAAAGGAATGTTTTTCAAAGAATTGACGAAAGTAATTCGTTATGGAAAAATATATGCGGAAAGGATTATACTGATTGGCTAACAAAAGATGAATATCAATTACTAATTAAGTGTTTTCAGCAAAGACATATTTTACAACATAAAGATGGAATCATAGATAAAGACTATCTTGCTAAGAGTGGAGACGATACCTATGTTGTTGGTCAAAGATTGGTCGTTAGAGAAAACGATATTAAAAAATATTGTTCAGTGATAAATAAACTTGGTGAAAACATATTACAACTAAAATAGTGAAAAGGCGAAGTAGTATCTCGCCTTTTATCGCTACTATTAGTTATTTCAATTTAACAATTAAACCGAAATAATCTCGTGTAAAAAATAATACGAACTCAAGATTATCTCTCGGGTTCGTATTATTCTTGTCTGGTGCACCACGAATAACGTAAGTTGAACCGATAAGGTTTGATTTACGTTATTTTTATGCATAAATTTACCGTGTTTCCATCATGTTGTACCCATTTTTGCCATGTGTTTTTCCTTATGTAAAAAGGCTGCCGCTTAGTTAATGCGACAGTCCCTTTCTTTACGTTTTATATATAATATATTATAGAGATTCTACCGTGTTTGAATATTTCATCAGAATTCACCAAATACGGCAATTTACGGAAAATAATATTTTGAGGAAAAAGCCTAAAACAAATTTTATTTGCTTTTACTCGTTGTTAAGATTTGTTCGGCAGTGCCATGAAGTAAAAATAGACACAAGTCTTAGACTTTTTTTATAATAGCCTCGATTAGGGATGGCATATCTTGAGAAATCTCAAAATCCGATATGCTATTTCTACTCTTTTTGTTAAAAGCTCTTTCAATAACAAACTCGTTTCCATTAATAAAAAGCTTATTCTTGTTTATTTTGCAATCCATTAAATATTCGTTTTTAAGTATATTGATTAATGGAATACAAATTGAGTTTGTTTCTTCTTCTGTGTATTTATCAGGTACTTTAGATTTTGTGATCCAGTTCAAGAAGTCTACTGCTATCTTCTTGTTAAATATGCGCTGAACTTTTTGATTCCAGAAGTTACAGATGTCTCGATCATCATCATTTGAAAGTATTTCATAGGTCCCGCTTATAATATTTTCTAAGTATGATTCGATTTGAGTTGAATACCCGGCACCGCTTGAAAGGCTATCATAAAAATATATATCTATATATTTTTCCACTCCATTAGTTCTTGTTCTAGTGCCTATCGCCAAGTCATTATAGGAAATATCGAGAATCCTACTTGTTGAAAGTTTCATAGCCTCACAAAGAGTAACCGCTGCAGACTTCAGTATAATGGAATTGTCCGTTATTTTTCGCGTGTCAATCTCTATTTGCATAAAGAACATGTCTGTTCTAAAACTGGTGCCTAAGAATAAGCCGGATTCGACGTTTTTATGAGAACAATTGACTCTGTTCCCTTTGTTCGTAAATGGGGCTCCGATTCCATTCTCTTTGAGAGTTTTGTTTCCTGTAGGTTGTGCAGCGCCACAATCCCTACAAACATCAAATCCTTTTCCATCAACGCCTTTGTTCAAAATAATAATCTCTTCATTCTTTCTATTGGATATAGATAATCTTTCGAATATTGTAGGTCGTAAATCTTCGGATGGGGTAGCTGAATAACAGGGTTCATCGGAATAAGTCAATTCAGTTTCGGCTTCTACCTCCGGCATGTCTCGTGCGTTTAAAGGAGCAAACCCCCATGGAATTAGCATTTGCTTTTGAGAATCGTACTGTAATTCTTCTCCGCAGAAAGGGCACTTGCCATCATAAGGTTTTTCTTTACTGAACCAGCCGCATAACGGATTGGAACATGTATAAATTTTTTTAAAGAAACCGTTTTCCTCCTTAAAATATGGTTCCGCAGGTTTAAAGAAATTATCTTGGTCTTTATGTCTGATCGGAGAATAAATACCTGCAGATTTATATGTTTTTTTATCCACAACGATAGTTCGCCCCGGAGCGTATTCACTTATAGCGATATCAATGCCCCTCTGTGGCGCTAATTGCGATTCTCCGTTTACTCCCTCAATATAAAACTCTATTACATCAAGCGGAAATGAGTAAGTAGGTAAGATTCCCGTCGCAAAAAGAGCGTCGAACATATGCATTGTATCTTCCGTTTGCCCAGAGATGAATTCCCGAATATCTTCAACTAATTTCTTCTTAAACGATTCGATATTATGTCCTATAAAATATTCCCGTATTTCATTTTCCGAGAAGCTTATTGAATTTACATATTTTGTAAATTCATTGATTGTTTCTTTAAATTCACCAACCGATATATCATATAAAGAATTATGCGTGTTCTCAAAATACTTGGTTAAAGTTATCAAATTAAAATGCCTATATATAATCTTATCGCTATTGACATCTATCCAAGGTTTTCTTAGTTTTCCTTTGATAATTTTATCGGGTGAATTAAAATAATAAGTATCGTGTGGTCCACCTTGCGCATAGACGGAAATCGTTGAAAGGGAAGCACCTCGTCTCCCGGCACGCCCGGCTCTTTGCTGGTAGTTTTCTCTTAATGGTGGAACATTTCGCAACCCAATAGCAGTTAAAGAACCAATATCAATGCCTACTTCCATAGTCGTTGTACAACTTAATATGTCGATAGGTGTTTTACTTATTCTTTCAACATTTATATCCTGAAATCTCATTTCATAATCTTCAGTTCTTGCCCATGTGCTTATTTTTTGGTCTTTAAAAGACAACTGCGCCGTATGCTCTTCAGTATTTAATGATTTAATAGTGTCACTGCCAACAATCGGTTTCCTCCAGTAATCAATTTTCCTAATATCGTTAGCATATTCTTCATATATTTTCTCATTGCCACAAATAGCACATTTTCCAGCTATCTTGAAGGGATGTATACTTCCACATTTACTACATCTATACCATTTTTTATCGTCAGAAGTTAATACAATTTTTACAGATTGTAAGTTAAGAAAATAAAATTCGCCTTCTTTTCTATAGAACTCTTCTACAATTATAGCGTATATGCGCTCATAATCATTAGGGTATTTCTTCTTAATTTCCGGATTAACATATATTTCGTAATTTTTAAAGCCATATCTATTCCCTTTAATATATCTACCTTCTTTCCTAACGTTTTCTGCTACCGTGTTATCGAAACAAAAAGAGTCCGTGCATGTTTGAGTTACGAAAGCTAAAAAGATCTTGATGAATTCTTCTTGAGTTAAACCTGGAATATCTAAATCATAAAGTATATCATCGAGTTTTTCGCTAATTGGCGCTATATAACCTAATCCAAGGTTTTGGAAATTGATAGTTGGACTACAAAAAAGTTCAATTAGATCTGCTTGATACATTTGACACGGAGTGTTTAACTCACTCTGTAATCTATTGTAATTAGTTTTTCTTCCTAGTTTTCTATTCCGTTCTATAAGTTTAGTCAATTTTAATTTATCTTGCTCGAACTTATCTAACTCATTTCCATAGAAAAATCTAAGCTTATTTTCCACACAAACTTCTACAAAAGCCGGATATAAGAAATTCAAAGATAGCTCATTAGTTTGTGATATATCATAAATCTTATTCATAGCCATGAATATGGCCTTTCTGAACGATTCATTATCGGCGATTTTAGTCATATCCCTTGCCAAAATTGCAGCGGATTGACGGGAATCCGAGAAAAGAAGTACCTTTTTCCCGCCATTAGGGGTAAATTCGCTTGGGACTTTTGTCATTGGTTGAGCATCGAATTGTGCCTTTATCAAACTATAGAAAGGGATATTTCCTTTAACTTTGAAATCAGATAGACCGATAAAGGTAAATCTTTTTCCGCAATAAGGACAAATTTTGAAAACCGAAGCATTATCTTCAAAACTATTTGACCTCAACACCGGTATACAAGTCTCTTTATTGATTGAGGTTGCATATAGTTTTCCTGATACAAAATCAAAATAGGCAAGTTCGGTGTTCTTTGGTCTTGAGTTGATGTCATAGTTATCGGGGATAATATACAAAGGAAATTCGATGAGCTCACTATTTTCATCTATACCTCTCTTGCTCCAACACATTATTTGTGCATCATTTATTGAATTCCTATGTATGAATGTTCTAATAAACAGCGAGCCGCAGCGTCTGTCATTAATCAGTTCAAAGATCTTCGAGTGGCATTTAGGACATTGACCATGATTTATTGTGTATAGATTACCTAAGTGTATTCCTCCACCATCGTGATGGCATTCACACTTTGGGTTCATACAAGAATAAATGCCATTTAAGCCTCGGAAGAATAAATGAATCCTCGCCGGAAAAAGAACATTATTATTTTCGTCTTTAGCAAGAGGTGCTAATAAAAGAAGGTTTTCAAATGCCTTATCACCTAATTCATCGCATGATCCTACAGTATTTATCTGAAGTTCATTATATGAGGTCGCAATTCCTCTACAATTTTCTAATAAATTTAGAAATGGTTTATATCTTGTTATATTCTTATATAGCCATGCTCGTTGATTTGAACGTACTACTTCTCCGTATATTTTTTCAGCAAATATGGTTATATTTTTTTCTATAGTTTCTTCATCTAATACTGATGAATCTAATTCTAATTCCGCCAATTTTTCTAAATCAAAAGGCACTTCATTTGATAGCGTGATTTCCTCTTTATTACCAAATAAGTAGGCAAATGTATCCCACTTGCAACCGGATAAGTCTTCTGCAAATGAATGAATGTACGCTCTATCATATTCGCTTTCATTTGGCATACTGGCGCTAGTCATTATGAATTGAATCTTGTCATGAGTTATGCCTAATTTCGAAAATAGTCGTCTGATTAAGAGAGCGACTTCTCCGCCGCTTGCACCTTTGTACATGTGGGCTTCATCTATAATAATTAAAAGTTTATTTTCGTTACTTGCGTTAAGCCACTCCTTTGTTTCTTTCCAAATGTTATTTTCGACTTTTCGAATCAACATATATTCCAACATTGAATAGTTGGTAATTAAAATATCGGGAGTACAGTGTTGCATCTCATATCTAAGAACCAACTCCGCATCGTTTGTTGAATCATAATGTTGAAGGTCATTTGTTTCCAAATATTTAACCAATGAAACAATATTTTTTGCCGGGTATTTATTAATTCTCTTTAGACCTTCTATATCTTTTAATTTTTCGTTTTTTCCATCCTCGGTCAAATTATCTATTTCTGTAACCAAATAACTTTCTTTATATGATTTAGCTATATCTTCGTTATTTTTTTTGCTTATTTTGTCTCCCGCATACGGGGTTCTCCCTGTATACATTCCGAATTGCGGACGTCTGGCATTTGGCGCAAACTGACGAAGAATATCAACGAATTTGTTATTTCTATCGCCAATAATAGAGCGCAATCTAGCTATTTGATCCGAAACTAAAGCATTCATTGGGTAAATGATGATAGTTCTAACTCCGCGATTTGCCCACGTTTCCTTACTATGAATAGCTTCGTTTACAAGTTTATAGATCATTGGCCACATAAAACACTCTGTTTTACCAGAACCTGTGCCTGTTGCGACAAATAAGTTGTTCCCCAAGACAAAATTTTCTAGAGCGTCCACTTGATGTTTGAAAGGTACATCAAAAACACCTAATTTGTTTTCAATTAGGCGTTTAAAAAACTCCTTAACATCTAAATCAATATTTGCATTGGCTATTCCTTTAGGCAATCTTTGATATGATGGCGTTGATTCAATATATGGTTTTTGAAACAAATTTCCCTCTTTTTTTAACAACTCATCCGCGGCGTTTAAAAGAAGCTGATTATCGCCAAAGTACTGACTAGTGATATAATCAACTAACCGATCTTTCATCAATTGATGAGTTCCCTTAATTCCTAAATTATTAGCCATATTATTCCCCTTCGTATATTTCTATAGATAAATTTGTTAGCACTTCAAAAAGCGCTTGTTTCATGCCGGCATCAGTTACAAATTCAGTGCAGTTGAGACAGTTTCCGATCGGCCAACTCATACATCTGATAATAGAATCTTCTAGATATGGCAAAATAAACCCTTTAAATCTAAATGATATAGAATCATCGCTATTGTTTTTCAAATAGCATTTTGCCTTACGTCCGTTAAGCGAGCAAATTCCAAGTATAATACGCCATATATCTCGCATAAACATATTGCTCGAGGATTGTTTTGTATAAATCGTTGGCAAGGATGCTGCATAAGCGACATCGCCTACAATTTTAATTACTTTATAATCCAATCCGTCATCAACCTTAATTATTGAGAACTCATTTTGAATCGCAAGTTTTTTTGAATAATATTCCCATCTGTTTTTGTTGATATTATATATCTCGTTCTTTCCTAAATCAGAATTGAATTCACTATACTTAAGTTGGGATATTAACTTTTTTGAATAAACCTCCGCAGATTCTTTTATTAATAAAAAATCATTAAGTTTAATATCATTTTCGGTCGATTTTATCCAAATCCCTAAGCCTTTTGTTGTCTTAATCCTTGAATCTATATCAATATCTAAAGTCTTATTTGCTATTGAAAGGCGACAGCTTCTGTCTTGCTTTTTAAAAAAGTAAGTTCCGCTTTTTATATATCCGAGATTCAAATACGAGTTCTCTATAAGCTTTACTAATGCATTGTCGTCACAAAAATAGTCGGATAGTTCATTATCCATTTTCTTATAGGAAGCCAGTATATTCATTGCCGCAATCGTCACATGAGATTTTGACACTGAATCGTTGTCGTCATCTTCAAAATCCCTATCGGAAAATAAAGCGAGAATCCATTTTCCTAATGCAGAATACACTAATCTGTTATGATAAGACTCGTTTGACTCATTTGCAAATTTTTCAATTGCCAAATCCGCCGAAATAGTGTCATATAAATCTTTTATTTTGTCTTGGTTAATCATTCAAAACCGCCTCGCATTTCATTCGAATGTCGTGATCTAATGATTTGTTTATCAATTCTTCGATATCGACCTCTAAGTTAATCGCAACGAATGGAATTATCGAGTATGCTAAAAGGCCATAATATTTTTCATTCATGATTTTTTTATCGACCATACTAATACCGATGGACTCTAAAAAGTTTGTATAGTTTATATTCGTTATAGGTTCTTTTCTTTCATTTTTAAAGTCGTAGACATATCTATATTCTATTTTTGAGTCATTTGCTTTTCCAAAGAAAAAATTGAACGTATTCAAAAATTCGATAGGAACAAAATACGCCTCTTTGTCATATTGCATTTCAAAAATAAATTTTTCATTAAATGGTCTAGTTTTTATGTAATTTAAAATATATCCGCAATCGGAAACATCGAATTTATTCCTTATTAAAACAACTTTGTTTCCGCCAACAGTCGGAATTGCTTCGATTTTCTCCAGTAATTCATCATCCGTACTACCACTAGAGAATGATAGTATATGATAGTTTCCGCCGCTAATAATAGATGCCAAAATCTCACATAACCAAATAGAATTCCTTGCCAGTGCCACAATTGGTTTTTTTGAATATATTATTTCAATAAGGTATTCTCTGAATACATCAAACTTCTCACCTTGATACAAATCCTCGATAACATCGCCGATATTTTCCCTTAAATACTCATCCATCGCCTCAAAATCATCATTATAAATACTACTCATTGTGATACTATTGGTTTTTATTGTTTCAGGTATCTTTTGCATTTTTGCTTTTAAATCGTTGATTTGGGTTTGAAGATTGATAAGTGTGTCGCGCTCTAAACTTTTCTCTAGTGTTCCAGATATTTTCTTTTCCGTTTTCTTTTCCATATCTGAGATCTTTGAGTTTAGTGTTTCTTGATTTACATATACTTTTCCCAAATCATTTATCGTATCTGTCACGATAGTCAAACTTTCCTCATTATGCGCTACAGTTTTCGTCAGTCCTTTCATTCTTTCTTCAATTGTTTTATGATACGTTTCGATTAAATCATTTATCATCCCGATAGATTTCTCTAACGCATCAATCTTATCATTGAAAACTTTATTTGTTTCTTGATTACAAATACACTTCATTAAATTGATTGTTTTAGTATCATCTAAAATCTTTCTTTGTTCGTCTTCGGTTATGTTTTCAAGTTTAAAATAAATCGGCAAAAATTTCTCGCTATATCCTCTAGTGATCGATAAAGAATGTGCAATTGAGACAGGATAACCGCTTTCTATAAGTTTGAGTTCATCTATTTTAACCTTTTGCTTATAACCTTCATAAAAATTATTTAACAATTCAATAATCTTTATATTCTTTTCTTTTTCAATCAGCTTCATTGATGCATCGACAAGACGGTGACTATCGGCTGTATTAGGCCTAAAACCATTAAACTTTTGTGACTGTTGAGCCAATTTATTGTTTTGAATATATATTAATCTGTGAAATTCTATAGGTAAGCCTTCTTCTAAAAAGATTTCTAATTCTTCCGATGTTAAAATTGTCAAATCCATACCAATTAATTTTCCCCCAATAGTATCTCTAATGCTTTTCTCTTAATAGTTCCTACAATATTACAATGTTTTATATATTCCTTAACAAAGCAGTTTTCTTTGTATTTAGTGTTTAAATATTGATAATATTTATCTTCAAAAGTAACAAACTCCCTTGTGTACCTAATTGCGTATAAAAGCTGTTTTTCGTCAGTATCAAACAACGATTTTTTAAGATAAAAAATTTTTTCTAGCGGGTTATTAAAATATAAGAGCCCGCCTTTTTTGCCTAAATTAATTGATGAATCGTAGGGGCGCAAATAGACACCATCATTCAAATAGTAAATATTTGCAAAGTGATTCATATTTTTAGGCATTGTGTTTCCGCTTAGAATTAATGCCGGTTCCTTTGTTGTATCTTTTCTTTGATCTAGCGTTACATAGTAAGGATCGGAATTAATGTTTTTCACCTTAAAAAATAGGTGCATGTTATAGCTTATTTTGCTGAAAGTTTCGTATTTGTCTATATCTAAAGCACTCGATTCATTTTGGAATGAGATAAACATATTTGTACGATTATTGGGATAATATTTGTAGTTCCCGACAGTTTTTATTGGCGGCCATAAGATGATGGCGTCGTCCTTTTGAAGCAGTATACAATTTCTTTTATCACAAAAATCTTTGGCGTCATTGCTTACTTCGCTAAACATAATGTCGTACACGTAAAAATTGAATTTAACGTCCGAAGGTAGGTTAATCCTTTTTACTTCAATTGATTTTGAACTAATATATTTGTCAAAGTTTACTTTGTTTGAGAAGATCAAATAATGTCTTCCGGTATAAACGTGACCGCCGATTCTTTTACAAACAAAAGATTTTATATTCCTAAGATCAATGCTTTTAGATCCATCACTAGAAACATAGTTTTGAATAATTAAGCTTGAATACATTTGGGTAGCCGGAATAAATCCATCCATGTCGTAAGAGATATCATGTTTAGTTGAATTTCCAGCAATCCTAATATGAATATTCGAATTAAAATTGCCAAGTCGGATTTTCTTAATTTGCCCGGGTTGGAAATGAGCACTATCAATGGGTAATTCGACTATTTTATTCAAATCTCTAATAAAAATTACTGTATTATTCTTTTCATTCTGTACGATCTCGTTTTCTTTAAAAGGCGGAAGTGTAATTATGCTATTCCACTTCCCGTTTTTATAAAAAAGCTCGTAATTCAAAGATATATTTTCTTCTTGAAAAAATTTCTTTCTAATTAAAGATTCGCTTGTTTTTGATTCAGTACCTTCTTGGTATAAAGAACAATAACCGTGACCTTCATGTGTGGGAGAATGCTTAAAATATGGGGTATTTGTTTTGCCTTTGCAATACGTCAAAATATCGCCGCATTCTACGCATCTGATTGCTTTAATGCTATATTGATGAGGATGCATTCTTAAATATGAATCATATTCAGATACAGTCATCTCTCTTTTCTCTAAAGAATGAAATGCTTTAGGAATGCTTGCCATTTTTTGTCTCCTTTCCGCCAATTTGTTTTTCACCTTGACTTAATGGTAGTGTACTTGATTATGTTATATTAACTTCCTTTAGTTGTAAAGTTAATAGCTTTTTCAAGTTCAGCCATCGCGTTCATTATTTCGTCAAAACTCGGTTTGTTGCCAAAAATCATATTTTGCATATGCTCATAATCGGAACGAAGTTTACCTATGTTAAAAGTCGGCGGCAAAAGTTTCATCGTTCCGCGCTTTGCAAGGTCATATCTCGCCCACGGGCAACGGTAAAATTTATCCTTAAACTTTACCACGCGCTCCAACAACTCGTTGTCGGACAGCGCATTATCTTTTACGGGCGTTTGCATCATTTTGTACAAATCGTAGTAGTGCCGCGAATATCTCGCCGGGAAAGGACGATTTTCCGGGCGAAATGCTTCTCGGTGCAAAATGGTAACTTTTTCCCAAAACGTGCGCTCGGGCAACACTGTCAACACTTCCGTTGCAGGCTCTTCAAACAGCCTTTCATATTGTTCTGCCGCATAAGGCGTTATGGTTGCGTTTTTAACGGGCGTCCATGCCGCAAGTGCGCCGATTTCAAGGCGGATTTCTTGCAAAATTGAAGCGTCAGAAAAACTGTTCGGGTATGTGATTTTTACCGTTTGCGGATCGTCGGCATCAATGTAACACTTGACGTTTTCACCGAGTTCGTCAGTCAAATCGGCAATTATTGCGGGAAGAAACGTATCCCGTAAAAATACTTCGGCTCGGGCATTTGCTTCTTTGTTGAAAATATCCTGCTTTGTATTGCTGCGATTTTCCCACGGCTCGTCGATCCCGTAACCAAGAACGCGCCAATCGAGAATCAGATCGATATCTTCGGAAAAACGCTCTATCAAGCCATACGCCTTAGACAGACTTGTGCCGCCTTTGAATGCGATGTTTTCTTTCCATTGTGAGCAGTGAAAAAGATAATCGAGCATATAGCATACCCAAAAATCTTTTTCGATAATAGCGTCGGTCATACCCATTTTTGCGGCTGTGTTATGGAAAAGTGCCTTTCTGTCGTTTTCGTTAATTTTTGCTATCTTACGCATTTTAACTCCTGCAAATATGTCTGATGTATTCGTAAATCCAAGACGTAGCGGTTTTTGCCTCGTGTAGCATTGCTGTTTTTTCTTCAGCAGTCAGCAATTTGCGCAAACTGTTAATTACACTTTCGTCTATCTTATCTTTACCGAGTGCCTTTAATGCCTGAATTGTAAGAGCGGTTTTATATGAAAGCTTCGATATTTCTTTATTTGTCGTCCGCTTGAACTGAATTACGGTATTATCGAAAGCGTACTCTTTGTATGTTCCGTCGCTAACGTAAACCCATGTCGAAGGAACTTGTGTGGATAAACCGAGCAAATTCAAAGCAGTATCTCCGCACGGAACGATTGTCCAGCCGAAATTACGAGCAATCGCATGCGCGATATTATCCGGAATAGGCGCAACATATTCTTTTAGAAAATCGTTATATTCGGGTTTATCGTACACACCGCGCAATACTCTTCTGATTATTCCGTCAGACTCGATGCGAGTTAATATTACGTTTGCAATAGTCTTTTCGGTGATGTCGGCGAAGTCGGCTGCTACAAAAACCGAACCGTATTCAGCTACCGATATTCTGTTTTTTATTTTTGCTATATAACTTGGATTGCGCATTATTTTACCTCGTTAGAAATAGTATACACTTTTTCTAACAAAAAATCAAGAGTAACCGCAATAAATTTAAGAAGAATTTCAATGAAATTTTTGGTTAATAATTGGAAAAAACTTCAAAATGGCACTTTCGCGGGTGCTTGACTATACAAGCGCGACGCTTCGCGTCGCGG
>ERZ808252.2099-NODE-2099-length-12808-cov-2.750176_pt1 | contig 12808 bp, 9 predicted proteins | sample MGYA00521242_ERZ808252 | MGnify/ENA primary metagenome ERZ808252 (study PRJEB31516, sample SAMN03275581) | gut metagenome | biome: mammalia-associated habitat; material: feces | host: Papio cynocephalus | place: Kenya | collected 2012-08-07 ...
CAGAAACTCTGCCGGTAGCGGACGTGCCCGCTAAGTCATATGGTTTTATCCGGCGTTGTCTTTTTATTCCGGTTTTTGCCGATATTTTTCCTGCTGTATTTTCTGGTACCGAAAAAGGCTAAAAATGTGGTGCTCCTTGCGGGGAGTCTCCTGTTTTACGCCTGGGGCGAACCGGTTTATATTGTGCTGATGCTGTTTTCTACGGTATCGGATTATCTGCATGGCATGCTGATAGAGAGAAACAGAGGGAAGCGGAAAGCCTTTTACTTTCTGCTTTCCTCCCTCACAATCAATCTTGCCATGCTCGGCTTTTTTAAATACAGCGGTGTAAACCTGCCGCTCCCTATTGGCATCTCTTTTTACACCTTCCAGACCATGTCCTATGTGATTGATGTGTACCGAGGCGATGTGCCGGCACAGAAAAATTTCCTGCAGTTCGCGGTTTTTGTGACCATGTTTCCACAGCTTGTGGCGGGGCCCATTGTGACCTACGGAGATGTGGCAGAGCAGTTAAAGGAAAGGCATGCCTCGCCGGAGGACATGGCAGCAGGCATAGTACGTTTTCTCATCGGACTGGCAAAAAAGGTGCTACTTGCCAACAACATCGGTGTTCTGTTTACGGAAGTAACATCGCTGTCACCGGAGAAAATGACAACCTTGTCAGCATGGCTGTGCATACTGGCGTATGCGTTCCAGATTTATTTTGATTTCTCGGGTTATTCAGACATGGCAATCGGTCTGGGGAAAATACTGGGCTTTACCTTCCCGGAAAACTTTCACTATCCGTACATTGCCCGCAGCATTACGGATTTCTGGCGCCGGTGGCACATGTCCTTAAGCGGCTGGTTCAGAGACTATGTTTACATTCCGCTCGGCGGCAACAGGAAAGGAATGAAACGGCAGCTTTTGAACATTTTTATTGTCTGGACGCTGACCGGCATCTGGCACGGGGCGGGAGTCAATTTCCTTTTGTGGGGCATGTGGTTTGCTCTTTTTCTTATATTGGAAAAGCTGTTTTTGGGAAAAATCCTGCAGAAAATACCGGGCTTTTTCGGCTGGGTGTATACCATGTTTCTGGTGCTTATAAGCTGGAGCTTTTTCTCCATAGAGGACGGAGAGGTGCTTGCCAATGTATGGCGTTCCCTGTTTTTCCGGGCGCCCGGTGGCATTTTCAACCGGGAAGCTCTTTATTTCTGGGAAAATTACCGGCTTTTGTTCTTCCTGCTTGCCATCTCATCCATTCCCTTTGGAAAAAGTGCGGCGGAAAAAATATGGCAGCGCCTCTGCCGTACGGAACGCATCCAATCGGCAAAGGCAGAAATATTGTCCTGTGCGGGGGCTGCTTCCTATACGGCATTGGAGATTTTGTATCTGGGCGGATTGTTTCTGCTTTCCGTGGCAAATATTGTGGACGCCAGCTATAATCCGTTTCTGTATTTTCGGTTCTGAGGCTAACAGGGGACCGGTATAAATGGCGCAGCATAATCTGTGAAAATACCACAGAAAAGCATGGGATAAATGGCAGGAGGCAGGGATGAAAGAATGGCAAGAGACATGGAAAAAACGAAACAGAGACAGGAGAATGGTACAGAGACAGGAGAACGGAATAGGGATGAACAGGCAAAAAAAGTCGGGGAAAAACTTCACAGAACGTCTGCGGACGTGGGCAGTGCTGCTGGTGTTCCCGGCAGTTCTGCTTTTATTTTCCGCTGCGGATATGCTGCATCCGGCAAAACTGTATTCTTCCTATGAAAACCGGAAGTTGCAGCAAAAGCCGGAGCTTTCGGTACAGGCTATCCGCACCGGCAGCTATATGAAAGAATATGAGGACTATGTATCCGACCAGATTTTAGGGCGAAACAGCTATATTGCCGTAAAGAGCGCCACAGATAAGGCGCTGGGGAAAAAGGAAATCAACGGCGTGTATCTGGCAAAGGATGGGACTCTTATAGAAAAGCACACGGAGGAATTTTCCGCACAGAATATAGAAAAGACTCTGGAAGGACTGCAGAAGCTGGAACGGCTGCTGCAAGGGAAAAGCCGGAGCTTTCAGGTGCTGCTGACGCCCACGGCAGACAATGTATATGCGGCAAAGCTCCCGGCCTATGCGGAAGTTTTCCCGGAAGAAGTGCTGTGGCGGCGGTTCCGGGATGCCTGCGGAGAAAATACGGTATTTCTGGATGGGTTTTCCACTCTGCGCAGTCATGCGGAAGAATATATTTACTACGGAACAGACCACCACTGGACCACACTGGGGGCTTATTATGCCTATCAGACCTGGGCAATGGAAAACAAAGTGACATCAGTGTCGTATAATACGGATAAAGTTTCGGAAAGCTTTCACGGCACGCTGCATTCCAAAACCAACCTGCCGGGACTGCCCTTCGACACCATAGAGGCTTATGCTTATCAGGGCACAAGGGAAGTGTACTACGATATGTCGAAAACACCGGCGTATTCTCTTTATGCGGAAAAGTATCTTTCCGGGAAAAACCAGTACGGGTATTTTTTGGATGACAATCACATGTTGATAGAAATCCGGAATACTTCCTATGAAAAGGAGTCCCCGGACAAAGAAAGAAAAAACAAAGGAACCTCTTTATTTCTCATAAAGGATTCCTTTGCAAACTGTATGGTTCCCTATCTTAGCGAACATTACGAAACCATTTATATTTTGGATTTACGGTACTATAAAGGTAAGCTGTCACAACTTCTTGACACGTATGTCACAAAAGATACGGATGTGCTTATTCTTTATAATATGTCTCATTTTGTAACGGAGTTCCGTTTTTGGGAATGACCTCTATATGGGAGTAGGTATTCACCAGCGTGACCGTCAGCACAAGCAGGAGGGCAAGTATCAAAACGAGAGTTACCGCATTTAGGGCGCTGAACAGCAGCAGTATTTCTGCAAGAATAAAGAAACAGTAGAAGCCGGTCACGATACGGTAAGCTAACAGCCGTCCGGGGGTCTGGGCAAAGATAAGACGCAAGGCTCCGGCAAAAACGGCAAGAAATACATGATAAATGACGGCAGCCCAGAGGATAATCCGGGCGACCCACAAGCCTAAGGCGCCCATTCCGTAAAGGATGGAATTTACCAACAGTCCGTAACCTTCCGGGTCGCTGATTTCATCACCGGACAGGGTGGCTTCTATTTTGTCGGCTATCTGCTCAAGGCCGCCGTTATAAGAGTACAGGCTTGCCAGAAACAGACCGGCAATGCCGGTAATCACAAGGAATACCAGCAATGCCGTGAATAAATTTACATTTTGTCTGCTAAATACTTTCTGGTTCATGAAGAAGTGAATTCCTTTCGAGAGCCCCGGACATTACATGAAGTCCGGTTCTTCGTTTGTGTCGGTAGTTGCTGCCTTGGCGGGAGCGGGTGCATCGGCTACTTCGTTATTCTTTAAGAAGCCGGAAAGCACTGCGTTCAAGTCTACGCCGGTGGACTCTTTTAAGCCGTCGGTTACCTGATTTAAGGTGTTCATAACGTCCTTCATGAGTTTTGCGGAGTTGCCGTCACCGTACATGGTAATCTTGTCAACCTTGGCAAGAGGTTCGGCAGCGTTGCGGACTACGTCGGGCAGAGCCTTGAAGTACATTTCGAGGACAGCGGCTTCACCCATCTTAGCCATAGCTTCGGCTTTCTTTTCGATACCTTCTGCTTCTGCAACAGCCTTTGCCTGAATGGCTTCTGCTTCCGCAAGACCCTTGATACGGATACCTTCCGCTTCCTGTTCCTTTGCGTATTTTTCAGCTTCCGCCTGGATTTTAAGTGCCTGAGCCTGCTGCTCTAATTCGTATTTCTTAGCTTCTGCATCACGCTGACGCTGATAGAGCTGGGCGTCTGCCTGCTGCTGTTTTGCGAACTTTTCCGCCTCCGCTTTCTTCTTAACCTGTGCATCCAGCGCCTGTTCCATAACTTCGGCTTCTTTCTGCTTTAAGAGAATTTCCTTTTCCTGCTTTGCAATGTTTGCGTTAGCGGTGGTAATTTCGATGGTCTTTCTCTGTTCCTCCTGCTGAATTTGATATGCGGCATCCGCTTCTGCCTTCTTGGCGTCGGATACTCTCTTCAGTTCAGCCTGGGTAATGGCAAGTTCGTTGTTTTTCTGTGCAATGTCCGTCTGTGCGGCAATCTGCGCTTCGTTGGCTTCTCTCTGTGCATTTGCCTGCGCCTTTGCGATTTCCTTTTCACTTTCGGCACGGGAAATAGCGGCGTTCTTCTGGATTTTAACGATGTTGTCCACACCTAAGTTTTCGATAACGCCGTTGCCGTCCACGAAGTTCTGCACGTTGAAGCTGACAATGTCAAGACCCATGGCAGCTAAGTCGGGCTCTGCGTTTTCCTTTACCAGCATGGCGAATTTCTGACGGTCGCTGACCATTTCTTCCAGGTTCATCTTACCTACGATTTCACGCATGTTACCTTCGAGAACTTCTCTTGCCACCTGGGCGATGTAATCGGTTTTCTTATTTAAGAAGTTCTGTGCGGCCAAAGCAAGCTGGTCGGGGTTCACACTGATTTTTACGTTTACGGCTGCGTCTACACGGATATTAATGTAATCTGCGGTAGGTACGGCAGATGAAGTTTTTACATCAATGGGAATTAACTGTAAATTCAGTTCATCCTTTTTCTCAAAAAAAGGTATTTTCACACCGGCGCGTCCGATAAGGATTTTGGGACGTTTTCTCAGACCGGAGATGATGTAGGCGGTATCGGGAGATGCTTTTACATATCCGGATATCAGGATGATTAAAACAACAAGTACAATGAGTGCGATAGGCACTACTTTTACAATCATATCTGTGTTCATATGATTTCTCCTTTCAGACAGGGGTTAATAGTTGACTTACTTTTTTGTAAGATTAGATTTATTATAGCATATCTGCCGGAAGAAAAAATAGAGGAGAATGATACGTTATCTGTAAAATTTATGCAATATTTCTTTTCTGATGCACGATAGGATGCAGATATGTGCAAAATGGGGTATTGTTATTGCAGTGGGGCTCATGCTATAATGATTTCACTGGGCTAAAGCAACTGCTTCCTATTAAAAGGTGAGAGGAAAGACAAATGCAGATAGACAAAAATGAAATAAAAGCGGTTATTTTTGACATGGACGGCGTTCTTTTCGACACCGAGAGGCTTTGCAAGGATGCCTGGGTAGCAGCCGCAGAGGAAGCCGGACTGGTAAACGGACCGGAGGATGAGAAGAAGCTTTACGATGCGGTCACCCATTGTATCGGGCTCAACGGTACGGACACGAAAGCATATCTTTGCAGTGTGTACGGCAGCAGCTTTTCCTACGAAAAGCTTCACGGACTTTGCAGCCGCAACATGTCACAGATGATAGCAAAGGACGGTCTTCCCATGAAAGAGGGAGTCCGGGAGCTTTTATCCTATTTAAAGGAAGCCGGTTATAAAATCGGGCTGGCATCCTCGAGCCGCAGGGAAAGCATTGAAAGCCATTTAAGCAGAGCCGGAATTTCGGCTTATTTTGAGAGCATTACCAGCGGAGACATGGTGGAGCACAGTAAGCCGGAGCCGGATATTTACCGGATTGCCTGCGCATCCCTTTCGGTGGAGCCTGAAAATGCCATTGCCATTGAGGACTCTCCCAACGGACTTAAATCCGCATACCGGGCGGGTATGTACCCGGTCATGGTGCCGGATATGATTGCACCCACAAAGGAAACCGATGAACTTATCGGCGGCAGAAAATTTGACAGTCTTATTAAAGTAAGGGACTGGATGAAGGAGTAAAGATTGGCGACATTAGGAATCCCGCAGAATACCATTGCGGTCTTGCAGAAATATAATTTTACATTTCAGAAAAAATACGGTCAGAACTTTCTGATTGACTCCCATGTGCTGGAGAAAATCATGGATGCGGCGGAAATCGGCAAGGATGACTGCGTGGTGGAAATCGGTCCCGGCATCGGCACCATGACACAGTATCTGGCAGAGCGTGCCGGAGAAGTGGCAGCCGTGGAGATTGATAAAAACCTCATTCCCATTCTGACGGAAACCCTGGCGGACTATAAAAATGTGTCCATCATCAACGAGGATATCCTGAAGGTGGACTTAAACCGTATTGTAGAGGAAAAAAACGGAGGTAAGCCGGTTAAAATCGTGGCGAACCTTCCCTATTACATAACGACCCCCATTATCATGGGACTCTTTGAAAATCATGTACCGGTGAAAAGCATCACGGTTATGGTGCAGAAGGAAGTGGCGGACCGCATGCAGGTAGGCCCCGGCACCAAGGATTACGGCGCCCTGTCTTTAGCGGTGCAGTATTATGCTAAGCCGGAAATTGTGGCAATCGTGCCGCCCAACTGTTTTATCCCGAGGCCCAATGTGGCAAGTGCGGTTATCCGCCTTACCTGCCATGAAAAAAAGCCGGTGGAAGTGAAGGATGAGAAAGGCATGTTTGCTCTTATCCGGGCTTCCTTCAACCAGCGGAGAAAAACGCTGGCGAACAGTCTTTCCAATGCGCAGAACCTTTCCCTCACGAGGGAGCAGGTGACGGAGGCGCTTGAAAGCATGCAGCTTTCTCCCACAATCCGCGGAGAAGCCCTTACTCTGGAACAATTTGCTGCTTTGGCAGATATATTGTTATAGAAACTTTTAATTACTTTCCTATTATGAAAAAGTGAAAGGCGGAGGAGATATGTTTTGTAGAAAATGTGGTAAAGAAATCAACAATACTTCCAGGTTCTGTCCTTTTTGCGGTACGCCGGTTGTGATGCCGGCAGCTCCGGCTCCCGTTGCAAATCCTGAGCCGGCAGCACCCGCACCTGCACCGGCTCAAGCACCGGTTGCAGCAGAAGCGGCAGTACCCGTTATGGAGACACCCGCAGCGAAAGCGGCACCTGCAGTGGAGACACCTGTAGAAGCAGCGCCGGAAGTACCCGCAGCAGAAACTCCTGTGGAAGCGACCCCGGAAGTACCTGCAGAAGTAGCGCCGGAAGTACCCGCAGCAGAAGCACCTGCGGCAGAGACACCCGCAGAAGCAGGCACAGCAGCACCTGCACCGGAAGCCGTTCCGACAATGGCAGCACCGGAAGTACCCGTGCAGCCGGCTCCGGCACAACCCACACCGGGACAGCCGATGATGAACCAGGCACCTGTGCAGCCCACACCGGCACAGCCGATGATGAACCAGGCGCCCGTACAGCCCGCACCGGTACAGCCGATGATGAATCAGGCACCTGTGCAGCCCGCAATGGCACAGCCCATGGGCGGTCAGCCTTATCCGCAGCCCGGCGCACCGGTTCCCCCTGCTTATTCTCCCATTCCCGCTGACAAGCCGGAAAAAAAGAAAAAAGGAAAAGCAGGCGTGGTAATTGCCATTATCCTGATTGTATTACTGTTAGCCGGAGGCGCAGCAGCCGCTTACTTCTTTGTCTTCGCATCTCCCGCAAAGAAAATCAGCAAAGCGATTGAAGCCGGCAATATGGAAACCGTTACGGAACTGTACGAAAAGGTAAGCAGTGAGAAGGACAAAGACCAGATTAAGAGCGACCTGCTTACTTATGTGCAGACCCTGGAGGACAATTATCTGGCGGAAGAAACCACATACGAAGACGCTATCCGGACCATGGAAGACCTTCGGGACGTTGTTTTCACAGACGGTGAGATAGAAGACATCATGCATACGGTAAGCAAAATCCATGACTCCCGTGAAAACTATGCCAAGGCAGAAGAACTGGCAGCGACCGGCACATGGAAAACCTACTATGATGCGATTTTATATTATGAAGAAGTAGTTTCCGAAGATACCCTGTATTATGACAAGGCACAGGATGCGATTGCAAACTGCAAGACAGAATGCATCAGTGCAGCAGAAGCAGAAGCGGACGGCTACATAGCAGATGGTGATTTTGATGCGGCAGTAGACCTTTTACAGGATGCTTACTACAGCACCGGTTACGAGGAACTTTACGATAAAATGGACCAGGTTAAGGCAGACATGAAGGATGCTTTACTGGAAAAGGCAATCGAAAATGCCAAGGCGGAAGTGGCAGCAGGCAACTACACCGAAGCAAGAAATATTATTAACAACGCAAAAGAAGACTACGGTTATGACTCCCGTTTTGATGACATTCTTGCCAGCATTCCGGTAGATACCTCACTGGTAGGCAAATGGAAACTGGAATATGACATGAATGACATAATTGCATCAACCGTTGGCGAAGACATGGATGATTTTGACAGCGAGTTCTATGTAACCTTCGTTTTTGAGTTTACAGAGGACGGCATCTGCAGATTGTCTTTGGATGAAGACAGCTTTGTAAAGAGTTTTGACTCCTGGAAGGATGACCTTCTGGACTACCTGATTGACATGGCGCTGGAGGAATACATTTCCGACGGAAGCATGACAAAGAAAGAGTTTGAAAAAGCATTCAAGTCCACCTACGGTATGACAATTAAAGAATACTTCTCCGCAATGCTGGATGAAGAACTGGACGTTTCCGAACTCTTAGATGAAACGGAAACAGAAATGAAGTATTATGTAGAAGGCGACAGACTGTACCTGGTGGATGACACGGATACAGAGGATTATTACGAAAACTTCTATATTGAAGGGGATACTCTGGTATTGGGCGGCGACGGAAGCTTAAGCGAAGCAGAAATTCTTCCCGGTTTAAGCTATCCTCTGCAGCTCACTAAAGTAGTAGATTAACAGGATGCCAAATAAATGAAAGAAATGGCCGGATGCGGCCGAATGAAAGGAAAACTATGAAAAAATTAACCAGAATTGCAGCAGTATTAATGATTCTTGTCATGACATTTGCCCTTGCAGGATGCGGAGACGATTCCAAGGCTCTCATCGGAAAATGGGGCATGAAGTATGATATGCATGACGCAGTTTTAGAGCAGATGGGCGATGAATTCGCAGATTTCAAGAGCTCTCTCGAAGTAACCATTTTCTTTGAATTCAAGGAAGACGGCACCATGGAAATGAGTGTTGACAATGACGAGTTCGCAGCTAACTACGCTAACTGGCTGGATGATTTCTCCGACTATGCTGCAAATTACATTTATGACAGCAACCCTGATTATAGCAAAGAGGATATCGATGCCGTATATTCTCCCAATGTAAAGGAATACATCAAGAGCATGATGGAAGAATCCGTAAAGCCGGAAGAGGTTACCGCAGATATGCACCAGGAAGGTGTATGGGAAGCTAAGAACGGAAAAATCTTCATCTCTGACGGAGACACCGTTGACAAGACTTCTTATGATTTATACACCATTTCCGGTGATACTTTAACCTTTGAACTGCCTAAGAACGCAGAAGTTGACAGTGAAAGCCTGCTTCCCGGCATGGAATACCCTCTTGTATTCACCAAAGTAAAATAATCTAAAAATATATAGAAACGACATCTTGTAATCTGATATCGGGGAAACGTACAACATCTTGCATTTTTTGTGTACTTTCCTCGATATTTTTTTGACATTGCATGGTCATATATGATAAACTGAAAAAGTATAAAAAGTGGGAAAGTTTACACTTTTCATGAAATTTGGAGATTTAATCGAGGAAGGGCATCAGCCGTGGATAAATACGAATATAAAGTCAGATTACAAGAGATAAAGGATTTAATTGCAAAGGGCGAGTACGTGGAGGCTGCTTCTATTGCAGACACCATAGACTGGACCAAAGTAAAAAGCGTTATGATGCTTTGCACCATCAGCGATTTATATAAAATAAACAGAAGATTAGAGGACGCCAGGGACCTGCTCCTTTTGGCATACGACAGATATCCGGGAGGACGTTCCATTGTATATTCCCTCTGCGAGCTGTTTATCAAAATGGGCGATGTGGTGCAGGCGGTAGAGTACTACAAAGAATTCGTGCAGATTGCACCCAAGGACACCGGCAGATACATCCTGCAGTACAAATTATACGAAGCACAGGATGTCAGCATTGAGGAAAGAATTGAAGTATTAAAGGAATTAAAATCCAAGGAATACACCGAAAAATGGGCGTATGAACTGGCTTATTTATATCACAGAATAGGACTTGCCACCAAATGTGTGGAAGAATGCGATGAATTGATTTTATGGTTTGGTGAGGGACGTTACGTTATGAAGGCTATGGAGCTTAAGATGCTTCATGAACCGCTGACACCTTCCCAGGAGGAAAAATATGCCGAAATGAAGGGCGAAATTGTCCGTCAGAAAGCGGCAGAGGAAACCGGTGAAGTTTATCCTGAGGCTCCGGAAGAGGAAAAGCCGGAGGAAGAAGTGGACGAATCTCCCACCAAGGAAATTCTGATGTCCGACCCGGATGACATTCAGGTCAAGGTTATGAATGTGGGTCAGTACGACACCATCAATATGCAGAAGGAACTGGCTGCCAACATGAAGGAGCTCTGGGACCGGAAAACGGACAAGGAGCCGGAAGCGGAAGGAGATACCGATTTACAGGAAACCAAACGTCTGGACTCTCTGGCAGATGCACTGGAAGATTTTACCATGGCGGAAACCAAGGTGATTGAAACCGACGCTGTGAAGGAAGCCCTGAACCGGCCGGAAGAACAGGGGGAAGTTTTCTTCGGGGAAACCTCCGAGATGACACCTCTGTCAGTAGAAGACGGCGCTTCTGAAATTACGGAAGAAACCTTGGAACAGCCCATGGAAGCGGAAATTTTACCGGAAGAAGCTTCCTTTGACGATACCATTACGGCAGCGACGGAAGAGCCTGATGAAGAAGCGGCTTCAACCGCAGCGCAGACTGTATCCGGCACCGATGAAGCTGGTATTGCGCATGTAGCATCTGTTGCAGACGTGAATGTGTCAGCATCCGCTGCAGAAAATGCGGAAGCTGTTTCCGATGCGGAAGCAACGGCGCAGGACGGACAGGGTACTGTTTCGGAAACCGCCGCACCGAAAGCAGAAGAAATTCAGGAAGAGATTACAGAAGAGGAGGAGCCGGAAACGGTTGTCCTGCCTACCAAAGAAATAGAAGAACACATAAATGCGCAGCCTGCCATGAAGCCCCGCATTGCTGCTACCATTGACCCGCACAAGCCCCTGCCGGAAGGCATGGAAAAAATGCTGGGTATGGAATACGACGGTCAGATTAGCATGGTAGTGCCCGAAGCCGAACAGGTAGAAAAGCAGATTACCGGTCAGATTTCCTTAGAGGATGTACTGGCAGAGTGGGAACGTGTTAAGAAAGAAAATGAACAGAAGCGCATGGAAGAAGTGCAGCAGCATATTCTGCAGCAGACCGGAGCCATGTTTACGGAATTTGAAGCCGCTACCCGTGACGGTCTTCTGGAAAAGCTGGAAAAGGGCAAGACCGTTCCGGCTGACGAAGTGGAAGAATTAGAGGAATATCAGGAGCCCGGTCAGGAAGACGGCGAAGACTACGAAGAGCCTGCAGAGCAGGATGAGTTCCCGGATGAGTCCTACGATGATTATGAGGAGCCGGTGGAAAATGCAGAAGAATACACCGGAGAAGAGGAGGCTTTTGCAGAAGAAGCCGGTGAATATACCGAGGACGAAGCTTTTGATGAGGATGAAGCCGAAGACTATGTGGAGCCGGTAGAAGCAGCCGAAGAGGCAGACACAGAAGCTGCCAAAGACACAGAAACCGATGCTGCGGACACCCAGGAAACCGATGCTACGGACACCCAGGAAACCGATGCGGAGGTAGCAGAGGAAGCTTCTGCCGATAAAGCAGACCGTAAGAATGTTTCGGGGGATGCCGCTGCCAAAGGTAAGAAAGCGCCCGTACAGAAAAACGGCAAGCCTGTCAGAAAAACAGGCGGCAAGGAACAGGGCCGCAGGCTTACCGCAGAAGAAAAAGAATTATTCGGTTCTTATTTACAGAACAAACATACAAGAGAGCAGATTTTGAATGCCATTGATAAAATCAGTCTGGCGGCATACACCGGTAACATTATTCTGACCGGTGAAGAAGGTATGGATACTCTTACCCTTGCCAAGAAGCTGATGAAAGAAGTACAGCAGACCGACAACAATTTTTCCGGAAAGATTGCCAAGATTTCTTCGGAGTCCCTGAATAAGAAAGGCATTGCGCCTGTCTTTGACAGAATTGTAAACGGTGCGCTCATTATCCAGAAGGCAAACAAGCTGACGGACGACAGTGTCAAGGACATGCAGAAGGCAATGAACCAGGAACACAAGGGCATGATTGTCATTCTGGAAGACACCAAGGGCGGCGCTCATAAACTGCTGAAAAAGTATCCCGAATTAAAGGAATTGTTCAACATTGAAATTCATGTAGAAGCTCTGGACAACGATTCCCTGGTTTCCTATGGCCGTAAGTACGCAGAGGAGCAGGAATACGGCATGGACGAAATGGGTGTACTGGCACTGCACACCTGCATTGCAGAGAGACAGACCATCGACCATATCGTGACCATTGAAGAGGTAAAGGATATTATTGACGATGCCATTCAGCACGCAAACAAAAAGACATTAGGGCATTTCTTCGACATTATCGTTGCCAAGAGATATGATGAGGAAGACAGGATTATACTGAGAGAGAACGATTTTCGTTAAAAATACAAAAGCTATTGTTTGATTGGGAGGGTTTTATGGCAAAGACAGTAAAAAAGGCGATGCAGCCTGGAAAAGCGAAACAGCCTGAGAAGGCAAAAACGGCTGAGAAAGCAAAGCAGGTAAAGAACAGTGACGAAGGAAAACGGGTTTCCATTTCCGAAATGGATCAGTATCTGTTTGCACAGGGGACACATTACGACATTTATAAAAAACTGGGAGCACATTTTTCCGAAGAAAACGGCGTAAAGGGTGTGT
>ERZ808252.2103-NODE-2103-length-12780-cov-5.460982_pt1 | contig 12780 bp, 12 predicted proteins | sample MGYA00521242_ERZ808252 | MGnify/ENA primary metagenome ERZ808252 (study PRJEB31516, sample SAMN03275581) | gut metagenome | biome: mammalia-associated habitat; material: feces | host: Papio cynocephalus | place: Kenya | collected 2012-08-07 ...
GTTGAGCCAGAGGTGTGCGACCCGAAGTCGTAGGCGAAGTTGTCGTTGAGGTCGTAAGTCTTGTTGGCGTCGCCGTCGACCACGAGTTCGAGGTTATGACCCACGCCGTTGCCCGTGGCGTTGATGCCGCTGTCGTCGGTCAGGCGCGCGACAAAAAAAGGACAAGTGTTCACCTCGTCGCCGTCGTTGAATTCCTGGCTGTTGAGGTAGCAGAAAATCTTCGGCCCCACGGTGTCGGTCTTCTGCACGTCGGCATCGCCCAGCATGATGGCATCGGTGTAGCCGTGGGCAAGCGTGGCGCGGTCGTCGCTCATGGCGAAAGCGTGCAACTGTCCGGAACCACCGTAGCTGAGGTCGTATGGCACCACGAACGAGACGTGGAACTGTCCGCCGACCACGCTGTCGCTGCCACTGAAGATGGTCTTCTGCCTGTCGTGGAAAGTGAACACCGTGTCCTTGACCTCCGCGCTGGCGTTGCCGTGGCAGGTGACGAGCTGCTTGGAATCGAGCACCAGCAGGCTCACCGAGCCTTTCATGGCATTGTCGCCAACCACGTGTCCAGCCACTCTTGCCGTCTGGCCGGCATAGGCATGCGCCGTGGAGCCGCCAGAGACCTTAGTGCCATTGATGGAGTCGATGACCACGGCCCCTGTTGGCTGGTTAAGGGCGATTGCAGGGTCGCCAAGCAAGGAATATTGCAACTTGTTCACGGTAGGGTCGCTTCCAAGCCTTATCACCTCGTTCTTGGCGAGCCGTTGCGCCTCGCCAATGGTCGTGGGCTTGCCGTTTGTGGTGCCGAGCACGTATTTCATGAAAGCCTTGTTGAGGATGTGGTTGTAGTTCTCATACACTGTGCGCGTGGTGCCGAAGACCGCCACGGCACCGCCGCCAGAGTTTGTCATGGCCGTCACGCCGATGTTATCCTCCACGCCGTCGAACGCCATGATGTCGCACGCGGCGAACACCCACAAGGGCAGGTTCTTGTTGCTGAACGCCTTGAAGTCGTCAAGCGTCAGAATCCTCTCGTGGGCCATCTGGTTGGCGCTGCCGTGACCATAGTAGTCCATGACGAGCGCGCCTTTCGCTTGTTGCCTTTTTATGATGTCGGTCACTTCAGGGTAAGTGTTTCCCGTGGCCGATGTCACCTCGTTGTAAGCGTCCCACATCACCTTGCGCACTTGGTATGCTGGACGCATGGCTTGCAAGAGCGTGGCCATCTCGTCGGCGTCGCGCATGTGAATGTTGTCGTTGCCGTCGTCGCCCATCACCATGATGGTGTTTTCCCAGTCGCCGGCGTTGTGGTTTTCCACATATTCAATGGTTTTGTCCACCATCACCTTGGCGTCTTCCTCCGAGTAGGCAGGCAGTCGGCCCACCGCCACGTCGCCCATGTCGAGCTTGCTGGTAGACGACGATGACAGGTTGGTGCCCTCGCCGTCGTCGAGATATGTGAAGAAACCGTCGTCGACATAGCAGTTGATGGCACTAAACGAGTTGTCGCTTTCGTAGGCCAGGAGGAAGTCGTCGGGATTTAGTTTTTTGCACTCGGTGGTGAGCATGCGGTTGTCCCACACGCATGGGCCGAAGAGCAAGAGGTATTTGGGCGCGTCGTTGCTGGATTGCGCGCGGTCGTACAGCATCTTGACATACCTGCGATAAGCGTTGGCGTCGGGCGTGCCGCTGGAGAACTCGTTGTACAATTCGTCGGCAGATACTATTCTCACGCTCAACGCGTCGTGCCGCTCATGAAATTGCGCGAGCCGCCTTGCCTGCGCGAGCAGCTTTCTCGACGAGGGTATGATGATCACCATGTCGGTCTCCTTGTCGGCGTGCAGGTCTTGGTTGTCCACTGCTCCTACATATTCCGGCATTGGAAAGGTTCCCCTGAGGTCGGGTGCGGCCATGGGCTTGTTCCATGCCACAGACACGTAGTCGAGGCGCATGGGTCCGCCGGATAGCACTTTTAGCGTAACGGTGTCTGTCCCTGTCGCGCTCACAGGCATGGCGTATGTGTCGCTGGCAATGTTGCCGTGGTCGTATTGGCTGCCGATGGACACCGTGAGCGTGCCTACCGACTTGCCGTTGACGCTGACTTGCGTGGTTGTGTTGGAACCTGCCGATACGCGCACATGGAACCTGCCCATGGTGGCACCATCTGGGTGCGTGAGCGTGACCGACTGGCTATTGCCTGCCGCAACAGGCGTGGGGTCGAAGAGATTGCGTCCGCCAGGATACCAGCTGTAACCGTCTACCTCGTGCAGGCTGTGATAGAAATAGGGCGAGGGATAGAAAGAGTTTATGAACGCGGAGTCAATGCTGGCGGGGGCGGCATCGCCTTCCGTGATAAAATAATATCCGTAGTCTGAATAAGGGTTGCGTGTGCGTTGCCTGGTGTCGTTGCCGCTCCAGCTCACTGGGCCTTTGGCATAGAAAAGCCGTCTGCCGTTCACCGTGCACGTGGCAACCTCATGCAGGTCGTCGGTGTCGGCGAGCTTGGAGCCGTCGAGAACCTCGTCTTGCAGGTTGCCGCCGTAGCCGAAGACGCGCACGCGGCTCAAGTCGCTGAAGCCGGCACGGCTTACGAGACTTTTGGAGAGTTCGTAAACCCCCGATGCTGGCACGCGAATCTTGGCCCACCTGCCACTTGCCAAAACGGAGTGGTCGGCGTAGCGCCCGGCTTGCGGCGCATGGCTTGCGCTTCTCGTGCTTGCTTTGGCATGAAGGCCAGCTCTGGCCGGCGCGATAGCCGTGACGTTGCCTCCTTTGCTATCTACCCTGAGCATGAAACTCACGAGAAATTGGTATTTGCCGTCTCGCTTGACAATGGGGCAAAAGCTCATGCGAAGCATTGGCGTTTTGCGGTCGATAACCACTCTTTGTGTCACCGTGGGCAAGGCTAAAGGCTCTGCGCCACCGAGCTTGCCGTAACGCTCAATGTCGATGGGAGACATATCGATAAACTCGGGGTAGAGTATCGTGGCGTTGTAAACAGAGTCGTCATAGTTGGCCGGCAACGGCATGGCATAGGCAAAAGCAGGCATGACGCTGTCAACGCTCACCTGATCGGAGGTGAGGTTGAAGAATCGCTGCGCATGGGCTGAAAATGTCGCGCACGTCAGCAAAAAAAGTATGGACAAGCGAATGAACCTTGTCCTAAAAAGAGGTCTTGCCACTTTGCTATGTCTTGCCACTCTGTTAAGTCTTGTGATGAGACGGTATTACTTGCACTTGCATTCCAGCACTTTGCGTTCCTCAACCCACCCTTCGAGCAAGTCGCCAATATGCACGGGCCCCACTCCGGCAGGCGTGCCAGTGAATATGAGGTCGCCCGTCTTTAGGGTGAAATACTTGCTCACGTATGCCACTATGTCGTCCACGCCCCACGTCATGTCGCAGGCGCAACCATCCTGCATGGTGCCGCCATTGACATTGAGATGAAAGCGCAACCGTTGCACGTCGGGCAGCAAATCCTTTGGTACCCAGTCGCCTATGGTAGCCGCGCCGTCAAAACTCTTTGCCATGTCCCATGGCATTCCGTTCCCAGATAGCTTGCGTTGCAGCTCACGGGCGGTGAAGTCGATGCCGAGTGTCACCGCATCGTAGTAGCGATGGGCGAAGCGCGTGGGCACGGTCTTGCCGAGCTTGCACACCCTGACAACCAGTTCAGCCTCATAGTCGATGCGCCCGAGGTCATCGGGGATGAAAAATGGCTTGCCGTTTTTTTGTAGGCTGGAGTCGGCCTTAAGGAATATCATGGGGCTATCCGTCTTCAATAACGTGTTTTTCAGCTCTTTATTGTGTTCGGGATAGTTCATTCCCACGCAAAATATCTTCATCTTTTCAAGGGATTATAATATATGTGCAATTTATCTGTTGCAAAGATAGCGCAAACCGAGTGCAATACAAAATAAAAGACAGAAAGACTTTTATTTTTATTGCCGAGATGCCGCCTATCTTATTCAAAGATAACGCAAAATCGCAAGAAAAGGGTCATGCAGTCAAACCGAAATCATAAAAGGCTTAAAAAATAGCCATGGCGTTGTCACGGATAGAAAAAGATTTATTATCTTTGCGGCATGAACAAGCAACGACGTGACATATTGCTGGAAGAATGGGGAAAGTTCAGCCTTGACACGGCCAAGCTTATTATTGGTGGTGTTATTCTTGCAGGTATAATGCGTACGGACGTTTCTCCTGAATGCCTGATAATTTATGGTACTCTGTTCGTTGCTTTGTTTTTCGGCATCGGGACAGTTATTTCAAAGAACCAAAAGGCATAGCCTATGTTAACAGAATTGTCTATATTCTTGACACTTGTGGCGCTAATGTTAATTTTATCAGCGTTTATAGTGACTCACTTGCCGACTTCAGATAGCAAGTAAATATTTTTATATACAAACAATAATACGAAAATGAAAAGAATCGTTTTAATTCGCCACGGCGAGAGCCAGTGGAATCTTGAGAACCGTTTCACAGGTTGGACAAATGTAGACCTCACCGAGAAGGGCAAGCAGGAGGCACTCGATGCAGGCAAGCTCATGAAGGAGAAGGGCTTCCGTTTTGATATCGCATACACTTCTTACCTGAAGCGTGCCGTCAAGACCTTGAACAACGTGCTCGACGCAATGGATGAGGACTGGATCCCCGTGGTTAAGACTTGGCGTCTCAACGAGAAGCACTATGGTGCTCTCCAGGGATTGAACAAGAAGGAAACCGCCCAAAAGTATGGTGACGAGCAGGTGCTGCTCTGGCGTCGCAGCTTCGACGTGGAGCCCCACGACCTCGCTGCCGATGGCACAGGCTCTGCTCTTGCAGACCCTCGCTATGCCAAGGTACCTACACAGTATCTTCCCAAGACAGAGAGCCTTAAGGACTGCATCGCCCGCGTGATGCCTTTCTGGGAGTGCGAGATCTTCCCGAAGCTCAAGGAGGTCGATAGTATCATCGTGGCCGCTCACGGCAACTCTCTCCGCGGCATTGTGAAGCACCTCAAGGGCATCTCCGACAAGGATATCTCTGGCCTTAACATACCAACGGCAACACCTTACGTGTTTGAGTTCGACGATGATCTCAACCTCGTGAACGACTACTATCTCGGCGACGCCGCTGCCATAGCTGCCAAGGCCGCTGCCGTGGCCAACCAGGGCAAGGCTTAAGCTAAGCCTCTATAATAAAGGTATAAAGAAAGGGGTGCCAATAAAATGTCATTGGCACCCCTTCTTTTTCAATTATAGTTTATGTAAAAACATTATAGGCTTTTCAAGAAGTTTTCCACGGCATCCACAATCTTGCCTAAGCCGCTTGCCGTGGTGCTGTCGGTGTTCTGTTTTATCTCCTTCTTTATCTCCTTGCTCACCTCTTGGCTTACTTTCCTTGCCACGCTCTTACCAACCTTGCTGCTTATTGACATCACGCTGTCGGATACTTGAGAGGCGATGTCGTTGTTGTCGGCAGGTGTCGCGCCATCGTTGTGGTCGCTTATGGCAGAGTGGGTGGAAACACTGCTTTCATCGTTAACAATCTTTGAGATGGCTTTGGCAATATCGTTCTCATCGGAAGTGAAAACCTTGCCGAAGATTCCGAGCGACGTGCGCACGGTCTTGTGGGTGAAACCGTTGTCAGAGTCTGGGTCGGGCAGTTCTATTGTCGTTGTGGACCAAAACAGGTAGTTGTGATATTGCAGCATGTTGTCGATGGCAGCGTTGACCATTGGCGTGGCTATGGCCTTGAGCATTGCCGTGCCAAAAGTCTTGAAAGGGTCTTCGTTGTCGGGTGTGCTGCTTGTGAGACCTTTCTCTATGCCGTTGGTCATGTTTTCCTTTATTGCCTGTTGGTGCTCCTCTCTCGATGGGTTGGCCACGGCCATGATTATTAGCAAAGCCACCGCCGCGGCTCCAATCCATGTCCATACCTTCATGGTCTTCTTGGCAGATAGGTCTCTTTGGCCCTTGGCATTGGTGCCAGGCATTGGCGGTGGGGTAGCCGTTGCGTTAGCGTCGTTGTCGGCATTGCCGTCGAAGAGGGTCTTGAGCTCTTCCACTTGCCCAGCTGGTGTCCATTGTGCCATGCCCTCAGCCCAGACGAGCGTTGAGGCATCGATGTGGCGTTGGCGCAGTTCCTCAATGGTGTAGGGACCTTGTTGTGCGCCGTTGACGATAATAAAATAGTTCATGTTGAATATCCTTTTTAAGCGTTTTGTCGAAATCTCTCATTGCTTTATTGTGCGCAAAGTTATACATTTCTATATTATAAACCAATTTTCATCATGCTTTTTGTCCATGATAATATATTTGCTCCTTGACGTGGCTTGCATTTTCCGACCGTCAGGCGAAAATTCAATGAGCAACGCATAAAAAACAGGAAAAGGGGTCTCTATTTCCCAAAGATTGCTTAAATTTGCATATACTTGATGAATAATCTCTTGATCAAGTATATGCAAAACAAGTCTTTTCATGATAAGACAGCAACAATCTATAAAAAGAAAACGAAAACGAGATGAATAAGTCTATTCTGCCTTTAATGGCTCTTTCGTGTTGTGCTTCTGCCGTACAGGCACAGCAAAAGTCAGAAGCCAAGCGCCCCAACATCGTATACATAATGTGTGATGATCACGCGTTCCAGTGCATAAGTGCCTATGGACATGGCATATCCAAACTCGCGCCAACGCCCAACATAGACCGTATAGCCCAGCGCGGCATGCGTTTCGACAAGGCTTTCGTTGAGAACTCGCTTTCTACGCCATCGCGCGCATGCCTCATGACTGGCCTTTACAGCCACCAGAACGGGCAGCGGCAACTTGGCGAGGGCATTGACACGTCGCGCACGTTCTTTACGGAGCTGCTCCAGCAAGCTGGCTATCAAACGGCAGTCGTGGGCAAGTGGCACATGGGATGCGACCCGAAAGGGTTCGACTACTATCACATCTACAATGACCAGGGCCAGTATTGGAATCCGCAGTATCGTGGTACCGACACGCCAAATTGCGAGTATGTCGTTGAGGAAGGCTACTCTACAGACCTAACCACCGACCATGCCATAGACTTCATGGAGCACAGAGACAGCTCGAAGCCTTTCTGCTTGTTGCTTCATCACAAGGCTCCGCACCGCAATTGGCAACCCAACCTGAAGTATCTTGGCATGTACGACAACGTGGAATTCCCCATGCCCGAGACATTCTACGACGACTATGCCACGCGTGGGTCGGCCGTGCGCACGCAGAAGATGACGGTGACGAAGCACATGCGTTGGGAGCAAGACTTCAAGGTGCCAGAGATGCTCGACCTCAACAACGAGGACAGCAAGGACTCTTACAACGCCCTTATGGGCGAGATAAACCGCATGACCCCTGCGCAACGCTCGGCTTGGGGACGCTATTATTTTCCTCGCAACCGCAAGTTGCTTGAGGCTCATCTTGAAGGCAAAGACCTTGACAACTGGAAGTATCAGGCCTACATACGCGACTATATGTCGGTCATAGCGAGCGTGGACGAGAGCGTTGGCCGAGTGCTCGACTATCTTGACAAGAACGGTCTTACCGACAACACCCTCATCATATACACCTCAGACCAGGGGTTCTATATGGGCGAACATGGCTGGTTCGACAAGCGTTTCATGTATGAGGAGTCGCTTCGCACGCCGCTTATAGTGAGCTATCCAGGACATACGAAGCCAGGTAGCGTGTGCCACAAGCTCGTGCAGAATATCGACTACGCGCCAACGTTTCTTGACATCGCGGGCGTGCGGAAGCCTAAGGAGATGGTTGGGCAATCGCTTGTCCCATTGCTCGACAACGGCGACGCGCAGAAGAAGTGGCGCACGAGCATATACTATCATTACTACGACTACCCCACGTACCACATGGTACGCAAGCACGATGGCGTACGCACCGACCGCTACAAGTTGATACATTTCTATGGCAAGGGCGGGCTCGATGCCGTGCCAGAGAACAAGTATCAAGGAATGGAGGGCACGGCAGAGAACGCCACTCTCAAGTCGCTCATCGAAATAGGGTATTTCGAGCCCAAGGATTCGGCTGTAAACTATAACGAGCTTTACGACCTGCAGAACGATCCGCATGAACTGAACAACCTCTATGGAAAGCCAGGCTATGATAAGATAACAAGGCAGTTGCAGAAGCAGCTTGACGCTTACCGCAAGGCACAGCAGGTTGACGAGTTCTGATGGTTTATATATATGTAAAAGCGCATGTGTCTATATGAATGTGCATGGCAATATATTTGCCTGATGTCTTTTTGTGTTGCCTTCTGGTAAGACGGTGGTCTCTGTTCATTGTCGCATTTTGCTTTTTTTAAACAGGCATCATGCAAGGTGGCATCCTTTTTGAATTTATGTGGTAGCAGGACAAAAATACAATGATTTGTTTAAGAAAGGATGGTCATTATGAAAGAGATGAGCTTTAGAAGGATTGCCATGATGCTTGTGATGCTTTTCTGCATGGCATCGGGCGTGGCGTTTGCCCAAGACAATGAGGTCTATAAGATGGGCAACAACAAGGGCAATGAGCAGTTGCTTAATTCGCTGAAGGCCCGCCAGAAGACGTTGAAGAAGGAGCAACAGGCGTTGCAGAACCGCATAGACAGCGCCTATTGGGAGGAATCGCTTGCCGCAATCAGGGACACGACATTCACGTTGGAAGCCGACAGGGTTGTCTTCAAGTACGGACAGATTGCTTATGTCAACTCCAATACCAACTTCGTGTCGGTCAACAAGAACCAGGCAGTGGTCCAGGTCGCTTTCAACGTTCCATTCTCTGGGCCAAACGGCATAGGTGGAGTCACCGTCCAGGGCAATATGGGTGGCTATAAGATAGAAACCGACAAGAAGGGCACCACCACCGTGAAGATGACCGTGATAGGCGTGGGCATCTCTGCCCAGATCTGGATTACGATGTACAAGGGCACGCATGAGGCAAGCGTGGATGTCATGCCAAATTTCAACTCCCGCAATATAACGCTCAATGGTGTCTTGCTGCCATTGGGGAAGAGCGATGTCTTTAAGGGAAGAACCTTGTAAACAATTATCGCTAAATCGGGGCTGGGTTTCAAAAGTGGAATCCAGCCCCGATTGTGTATGCTCGGCATGAGCGTTGTCTAATGGGTGCAAGTCCCGAGTAAGCCCTAATAGCGGGAATTACATAGTTCATACAAGGCATATGACCGTGGATGAGATTGCATGACAAATTAAAGTCATATAGCTATTCGGAGCGGTCGGTGTAAATGAAGTGTGTATGAGATGGAAAGACAATGCCCTTGTCCGAGGAGGTCTCACTGACGCTTCGAATAGTTTTTAATGAATGTCCGCAAATATCCAATTAGTAGATTCGATGTTTAAACTCTGCTCTATAAGAGCAAGCACAGAGTTCCGACCCTTCAAAGAGCCTAAATCCGAAGTGCCTCCGCTTGAACTTGTAACAGAACTCATTAAGGTATAGTTGCAGGGATTCGGCTATTATGCTGAACAATTCAAGAAAGATGTGTATGAAATCGTGATGGACGATATTAGCCTGACAAAGAAGCAGAAGGGTCTCCTCCTCGGATAGTTGTTGGCGTTTGTGGCGTATTGCCATGAAGTTTCGTGCCGTTTTTTGTTTCTACATTATTATATGGTACTATTTCACTTTCTGTGTGTTCGGCAAGAATCCCGCGATGATGCCGAGGAGTGGCAGGAAGGCACTGACCTGGAAGATGAACTCGACGCTGGTCTTGTCGGCGAGCCATCCGAAAAAGGCGGAGCCCAAGCCTCCCAAGCCAAACATCAGTCCGAAGAAGATGCCGGCTATCAGTCCCACCTTGTCGGGCATCAAGTCGGTGGCATAGACCACGATGGATGAGAAAGCCGAAGCGATGATGAGGCCAGAGAGGAAGGTGAAGACAATAGTCCACGTGAAGCCCACGAAAGGCATGGCGAGCGCAAAGGGAGCGGCCCCCAAGATGGAAAACCATATCACGTATTTCCTGCCGAACCTGTCGCCAAGCATACCTCCCGCCACCGTTCCGATGGCGAAGGCGGCGAGGAAGACGAACAGGCAGAGCTGGGAAGTCTGCACGCTGACACCAAACTTGTCTATCAGGAAGAACGTGAAGTAGCTGGTGATGCACGCCGTGTAGAAATACTTAGAGAAGACCAACAGGATGAGGATGGCCAATGCCCCATACTTGGCTCGCTTGGAGATGTTGTGGTTGAGAAGAGGTTGCTTCTGAGGGTGGTTGACCACGTAGGCGAGTCTCGCCTTGTACCATGCGCCCAGTCGAACCATGAGAATCCCCGCCAACAGTGCCGCCAAGGCAAACCAAGATATGGCGTGCTGGCCGTAAGGCAAGATGACAAGGGCTGCGAGCAACGGGCCCACGGCCGAGCCACCGTTGCCGCCCACCTGGAAGATGGATTGCGCCAAGCTCTTCTTGCCACCCGAAGCCAACTGTGCCACGCGCGAGGCCGTGGGATGGAACACGGAAGAGCCCAATCCGACAACGCTCACGGCCAGGAGAATCAAGAAATAGTTTTCCGCGAAGGCGAGCAACAGCAATCCCACTAAGGTAAAGCACATGCCCACCGCGAGGGCGTAAGGTCGTGGATGCTTGTCGGCATAGAGCCCAGTGAAAGGTTGCAGGATAGAGGAGGTCATCTGGAACACCAGTGTGATGATGCCTATCTGGGCGAAAGAGAAGTCGAACTTATCCTTGACAATTGGGTAGATGGATGGGATGATAGACTGAATCATATCATTCAGAAAGTGCGAGATGCCGCAAATGATGAGCATAGAATACACCGTGCCCTCCACCATGGTAGGTGAGCCATTTAGCTTGCTGCTTATTGATTTGATATTCATAGTCGTGATTATTATGTTATGTGTATTATATGTTGTGTTGCCACATGATAGCCATCCTTATTTTAACAACTTCTCGTAAGCCATGCGAACACCTTGCGGATAGCGTATCTCGCCACAGTAGGTGAATCCCTGTCTCTCTAACGCGCGTCGCATGCGATAGTTGTCGTGGTTGGTGTCGATCTTGAAGCTGCGGATGCCTCTCCCAAGGGCCATACGCTCCACCTCGCGCATGAATAGACACCCTATGCCCTTGCCCCTTGCTTCCTTGGCCACGGCAATGCGATGGAGCACCACGTATGGTTGCTCCGAAAGCCATTTACCCTTGATGACGTCATAGGCAGGCTCGCCCGTGAACACCACCGCGCCATACGCCACGAGCTTGCCATCGTTGAGCATTACGTATCCCGTGCCGGCGTGTATGTCGGCTTCTGCGTGGGCACGAGCAGGGTAGTTCACGTCCCATTGATGCTTTCCTTCGCTGAGCATTTGCTGCCTCGCGAAATCGAGGATGTCCATTATGCCGTCAAGCTCAGTCATGTCGGCTTTTCTGAAAATATATCCCATCGTACTTATTATATTGACTTTCCTCCAAAAAGATGATTGTGGCCACGTGTCAATAGCCAAGACTAAATAAAGATGGCCTTTCCTTTCAGCGTGTTAGCTATAATTGTGATGCAAAAATACACACTTTTGCGTGAAAACGCTTATCTTTGTGCCGTCAATCTAAAAATTAATACCATGAAAAGACTTTTCATGCTGTTATCCTTGTTTCTTGCATTATGTGCCACCGCCATGGCGCAATTACACTATCATGAAGCGACGCAATTCAAGGTCATAGGGCGGCCTGTGCCCGACGCGTCACGTGTTTACACTCGCTTGCCCGACTCGCTGAAGGGCAAGGTGCGCGATGCGCTCTGGAACCTTGGCCAGAACACGGCGGGCATGGCCGTGCGCTTCTGCTCCAACGCGAGGCAGATAGGCGTGAGATGGAAAAACCACTCGGTGTTCAACATGAACCACATGACCGCGACAGGCGTTCGCGGCCTCGACCTCTATTGCTTGCAAGACGATGGCCAATGGGTGTTTGTGAACAGCGCCAGGCCGGGAGGACGACTGGCCAACAAGTCGAAAATAATAGACAACCTTGACGGCCGGGAACACGAATATATGCTATACCTGTCTCTCTACGAGGACATAGACTCACTTGAGATAGGTGTAGAAGAGGGGGCGGGGATACGCAACCCGCGGATGGCGCTGCCAGTAGAGAGCAAGCCCGTGGTGTGGTATGGCACGAGCATCACGCAAGGCGGGTGCGCGTCAAGACCCGGCATGGCGGCGACAAACATCGTGGAGCGCAGGCTCAACCGCGTGGTGGTGAACCTCGGATTCAGCGGCAACGGCAAGCTCGACCCTGAAGTCGCGGAGGTAATGGCGAAACACGATGCCGGACTGTACATAATGGACATGCAGCCCAACTGCACGAGCGACTTGATAAACGAGAAGATAGAGCGGTTCTACACGATTTTGCGCAAGGCACATCCCGACACGCCAATACTCCTCGTGGAGAACCCGATATTCCCACCAACGCGTTTCGACTCTGAGATGCGAAAGGAAATTGAAGAGAAGAACGCCACGCTTGCCAAGTTTTACAAGAAGTTTCGCGCCGCTGGCGACAAAAACGTGTTTTTCGTGTCTTCAGCTGGCATGATAGGTACCGACAACGAAGGTACCGTGGACGGCATTCACTTTACCGACCTCGGCTTCGAGCGTTGCGCCGACTATATGACCCCAATAATTAAGCGATATTTGAAAGAGTAACGTACATGGGCACTCGCAACAGAAAGTTTTTCTGAAAATAATGGCGTAAACTCTTGGCGGATAGCGCAAAAAGCCGTAACTTTGCACCGCAAAAGTGGGTATTGCGCTGGCTC
>ERZ808252.2104-NODE-2104-length-12772-cov-11.401903_pt1 | contig 12772 bp, 9 predicted proteins | sample MGYA00521242_ERZ808252 | MGnify/ENA primary metagenome ERZ808252 (study PRJEB31516, sample SAMN03275581) | gut metagenome | biome: mammalia-associated habitat; material: feces | host: Papio cynocephalus | place: Kenya | collected 2012-08-07 ...
AATATTTTCCAGCATCTTGGACTGACTCTTACTGTTTCCCAAGCCAAGCCGCTTGCATGATCAAAACTCTAAAAACTATCGCTAATGATGAGTGATGGAATAATGGGGGACAGAAGATATCTTTGAGATGAGCAATGGCGTAGAGCTACGTTTGGGACGATGGGCCTCATACACAAGAGGAGGAAGCATTGAGGGACTTTGTCGCTGACATGGGGAAGTCGGATCCCGATGCAATCGTCAGCGAGAGCGCCAGGCGTGTGCTTTCCGAGTACAAGGAAGGTGGAAGGATGTACGACAAGATAGAGCTTGCGTTCAAGGAGCGCTTCAAGGACGACTACAAGAGAGCTGAGATCGAAGGAGAAAGAAAAGGTCGTGAATCTGGACTGAAAGAAGGGACAAAGATTGAAGCCTTGAGAAGTGAAAATAAGATAAATGGCCTTGATATCCCGCCTGAGCTAAAGAAGATGATCCTAGATGCATTGAAGGCGAAATAGCTCTTCTTGTGTCTTGATTGAAATATATGTTTTTGCTTTTTCAAGAAACTTGAAGATCCAATATGTTTTGTCGACAAGTGAAATATTATTATGATACAATTTTAGAGTGCGAGGGATTGTATGAGTAAGAAAGCTTGGGCAATTGTTATCGCTGTTACTGCAGCACTTACGGTTTTCACATTTGGCGCAATGTGGATTGTGAGACCTGATTCTCCTACAGCTGATTATGCTGAAAAAGTCTTTGAAAGTGCTAAAGCAAGACAAAATGAGCCTCTTGTGTCTGTATCAGCGCCATTGAAAACAAATGTCGAGGTACTTTCGGAAGAAGATGCTAGCGCACGTAAAGTTTCTGCCATCCTAGCCTCCGATGATGCATTTATTGAAAAACTCTCGTCTTCTATCTTGGAAGATGTGAAATCAGAGATGGATCAGTGGGGCGACTTGTACAAAAAAGAGATATCATCATCTGTTGAAAATAAAGGCAATGAATATATCTCGAAAGCAGATGCTCTTTTATCGCAATATGAAGAGGATGCAAAAAGCTATAGCGATGAAAAAGCAAAAGAATTAACGAAATATATTGACGATGAGATATCAAATACAGAAACGGTTCTCTCTTCAACTATTGACAGTAGAGCCAAAGAGAATAGAGGCTATATTGAATCTACTTCAAACGATATGAAGTACTATTCTGATTCAACAATAGATGAATTGAGAAAGTATATCGACTCTGAGCTTATAAACATAAAGAACTATGCAGAGTCCTCTGTTGAGAGTGCTTCTTTGAGAAGCGAAGAGTACACAGATTCCAAGTCCCAAAGCATGAATGCATATATCGATTCGATTGTTGATGATGCAAAGAAATACTTGGATTCCCTTATAAAAGATGCAGAGGATTATCTTGATCAAAGATTCGAGAACTTTGAAAAGACAGAGACTCCTTCTACGTCTGTTATAGATATCGAGAGAGAGATGCCTCTTCTTTCAAGCTACGTCACAGTCCATGCTCATAGGGGATATGCGACATTTGTTTTCCCGCAATTTGTCAGCAGGGCCGATATCGACAGTGGTATCGAAAAGCTTTTTGAGCAATATCCTGCACTTGAGAATCTGGTATCATTTACAAGCGGAAAGAGTTTAGTGGTTGCGACTTACCCAGATGCAATTGAAGAAGACGATATTAACTATGCATTGGATATTATACAAAGCCTTCTTTCTTCATATGTTATCGAGAAAAAAGATGATGAAAAGATTGAAGAAGTTATATTGCCAAATGCTACTACAGATGATTTCCACATAGAGCAAGATCTTGTCATATCTTCTGTCTCTGTAAAGTTCGATGGATACAAGGATAGAGCATTGTTCTATTTCGATTCCCAAATTGATAAAGAGGCTATAGCTGATTGGTTATCGATTTTGATCCAGTCATATCCTGAAGAGACAAGCCTTTTCGATTTTTCTGTTGATGATGGAACAATTGATATTACTTATGATAAAGAGTACACAGAAGATGAAGTGGAGTCTTATCTGGACTTCTTAATTTCGTTTTATTCTTCTTATAGTGCATCAACAAGTGAAATAGATGAGAAAGATGAAAGCGGTGAAACATCTGAGCCTCTCAATATCAATAAAAACTTCAAGCTTCTTGGATCAGATGTTGTAGTAGATGCATATGATGGCTATGCGACTATAGATATTGGCAATAAGATAGATGAAGAGCAAATTGCAAATGCAATTGTCTATATTTGTAGCAAATATGGAAATGCATGTGATGACTTTGATTTCGCAATAGATGATGAGAATGTCGATGTGTTCTATTCCACAGGTTATACAGAGGACAATTTGAATTTCTTTATAGATAGTGCATCGAGTGCTATAGATGAGTATATAAAGACATTGGAAAAAGAGAATAAAGAGGGAGAAATCCAGCCTCTGTATCTTCATAGAGAGTTTGATCTTTATGGAGAGAAGATATTGGTTGATGCATACGATGGCTATGCAACTACCATAATTCCAGACTCAATAACAAAAGACGATGTTCTTAAAGCTATAGACAAGATCGTTGAGATTTATCCTGAGCAAAGCAAGGACTTTTCGTTCTCTTTTGAAAACAACGATGTGGATGTTTCATATTCAAAGGGCTACACAGAAGAAGAGCTTGATTCATTTATTGATAGTGCTTCTGTTGCAATAAGAAAATACATCGATTCGCTTTCTGAGGAAGAAGATATGAGTTCTCCATCTGTTCCAGAGCCTCCAAAAGTCTTTGCTGAGAATCCAAGGTTTACAAATCCGGATGAGAACATCGACCAAAAGGATATTCCAGATGTTAGAAATGCAATAAGGGATATCGAGATAAAGAAGTATTTGGACTTGCTCGAGTAGCTCAGAGATCATCTGGATAGTGTCTTATGCCACCGTCAGGAGTCTCTATTTCCCAAATTCCATTGTTCAGAGCTTTTAAATGGTTCTTTGTCAGTATTATCTTGCCTCCTCCTTCCGGAAGATCAAGAGTGTATTGAGGCATTGATAGCCCTGACAGTTCTTCTCTCATTTTCTCTTCGATCTCTAGGCCTTTGGAAAGTGCGACTCGCAAATGCTTTGTGCCTTTCACAAGGTCTCCTTGAAAAAGATAATAGGGCTTTACTCGGTTTTTAATGAGCTTGTTGCATAGCTTTACTTGTACTTCGACAGAATCATTTACACCTTTCAAAAGCACACATTGGTTCATCATTGGTATAGCAAGGTATGAAAAGCTTTTCAGGATCTCTTTTGCTTTCTCTGTAATTTCATCAGGATGGTTGAATTGAGTCATCAGATAGAATGGTGCGCCATAGTTGTATTCTTCTATGATTTTAAACAGAGATGGCGTAAACCTTTCTGGAGCAGAGAGAAGAGAGCGTGTGCAAAGTCTGTAGATGATATCTTCTCTATAGCTTTTGAAGATAGAGAAGAGCTCGTCAAGCTTATTATCTGAGAGCGTAAAGAGATCTCCTCCTGTCAAAAGGACTTCCTTTATCTCCATATGATCTTTTAGATATTTTGCTGCGTTGATTATTTCCTCTTTGGTTGCTGCTCCAACCAAAGAGCCTGCAAAACGTCTTCTGAAGCAGTGGCGACAATATGCAAAGCATCTATCTGTAACAAGGAAAGCTGCTCTATTTTTGTATCTGTGGATGAGCCTTGGCTCTCTCGTGTAATTCACTTCTTGCTGTGGGTCAAGAGTACCTTCCGTGTCCTCGTTTTCTTCCTTTGTCGGGACAAATTGGCGTCTGATGGCACTCTCTTTAAGGAGAGGAATTATATTATCTGAAATAAGTATGGGAAGTGTGTTTTTCCCTTTCTCGTTCCATTCTATCTCATCTTCTGTTAAATCTATGTAGGTTCCAAGTTCTTTTAGGCAATTGACGCTCATGCCGTCGTTATACTCTTAAAACATCGATTAAGCAATTGTCTTGTTGCATTTTTCTCTTTACCTCGATTTTTAACATAGGATTTTCATACAAACAGAGTTTTGTAGATCTATATCATATGCCCATAGTTAGACAATCGCCTTTGTGCATGGTAAAGTGTATTTGTTCTTTTTGGGAGGGAATTTTTGATGGAAGAGAAGAAAAAGGGGCTAAAAGGCTATTATCTTACGACATTTCTTATTGGACTTGGTTTTTTCACAATGGGCCTTATGGATCCTTTGTATGACACTTATATTCCGATTTTCTTGAATAAGTTCCTCGATAGGCAATCTATTGTTGGAATGGTTATGTCGCTTGATAATCTTCTTGCAATCTTCATGATACCTATCTTCTCGGCAATCTCTGATAGGACTCATACTAAAATAGGGCGCAGGATGCCATATATCATAACGTTCTTGCCTTTAACAGCGATTTTCTTCTTTCTCATTCCATTTGCATCATTAAAGTCCCTTTGGCTTTTGATTGTTTGTATATTCTTCTTGAATATATTTAAGCAAGCTGTCCGTGGTCCTGTGGTTGCACTTATGCCAGATATCGTGCCAGCCGATTTGAGATCCGAGGCAAATGGCGTAATAAATACAATGGGTGGGCTTGCAACAATCTTGGGAACAGTGTTGCTTGCTCGTCTTATGGATGTATATATAACTCTTCCTTCAGGAGAAAGAGTTGACAACATCCTTGCATTTCCTGTTGCTTCTGTTTTTGTCCTCGTAGCAACGATCTTGCTTTTCTTCTTTGTGAGAGAGCCTCGAGTCAAAAGGGAAGATGCAAAGAAACTAGAGAAGAAAGAGCCTCTTTTGAAAAGCATAAAAGAAATCTTCTCTGAAAAAGAAAAGAGCGCATTATTCATTCTTCTTTCCCTTCTTTGCTGGTTCATTGCATACCAAGGCATACTTCCTTTTATAGGTCAATACTCGGTTGAAGTGTTGCAAACATCATCAGGAACAGCTTCTTTGGCAGCTGGAATGGTAGGAATAGCTTATGCAATTTTTGCTGTCCCATCTGGGCACTTTGCACATAAAAGAGGAAGGAAAAAGACAATCAGGCTCTCATTGGCACTTATCGTAGTTGTTCTCTCTCTTATAGCAATCCATGGCTTCATGCTTTCAAAAGTAGAGTCAAAACCTGGTGCAATTTGGCTATATTCATTCTGGGCTCTGTTATTTTTGTTTGGTATATTCTGGGTGACTGTCGTCACGAATTCATTTCCGATGCTTTGGCAAATGGCTGACTATGCTACGATGGGAATCTACACAGGAGTCTACTATTTCTTCTCTCAGCTTGCTGCCATAATATCGCCAACCATTGCTGGAGCTGTAATAGATATTGCAGGATACCCTGCATTGTTTGTTTACGGTATTGTCTTTATGGCATTCGCATTCTTCTTGATGGGCAAAGTTCATAGAGGAGAGCCAGAGGATGATCAAGAGTGAACTTGTGATGCATTTTCAAGATAAATAGCTTATAATAGCGAGAGTGGAAAGGAATCTATTTTCAATTCTTGATAAAAAAACATTCTCTATACTTTCATCTAGGCACCAAGATTCATATTTGAAAGCGCTCTTTTTACTTAGAGACAAGGCCGAGAATATTGGCAGTGTCGGGAAAAAGGACTTTCGAAATCTAATTGCTAGCGAAATGACAAGCATCATGGATGATGAGCATTTTGCCGAGGATGATGAAGAAAGAGACGACTTTGATTTCAAGAGCGCTGGTGACAATGCTTTGAGGATAATCTCACGACTCAACAAATGTGGCTGGATTTACATACAATATGACGAAGAAGATTATGAAGAGAAGATTATCCTAAGAGAGCACTCTAGGATAATGCTTGATGCTTTTGATAAAATAATGGATCCCGAGAAGGATAACCACAAGGGTGCCAACTTCCAAATATACGCCCAGCTTTTGACAGCGAATGAAAAGAAACAGGCAACAATGTACTATGCATTGAAGCAAGTGTCTGCAATAGCTGAAGAATATCGTGATTGGCTGCTTTCAAAGAGCGTGAATATAAAGGGCGAGTACTTAAGGCGAATTTTGAATCAAAATATGAGTGCAAAGGAGATAGCTGAAGAGTATCTAAATCGCTATACGCTTGAGATATCAAAAGCGATTCTGGAGCCTCTTAAAACATACGATGATCCAAAAATCTATGCCAATGATATAAAGGATTTGCTTTTTACATGGGAGTTCAATCGTTTTGACGAGATTCTAAAGCAAGCTATGGAAGCAGAGCCAAATAAGACAAGAGATGAGCTAGAGTTGGAAGTGCGAGGCTTTTTCAGGAGACTGAGCGATGCGTACTATGACATACCATTGATAATCGATTCGATAACCAAGGATGACTCGACATACTCTCTGAAAGCGATTGCCAAAATGCAATACATAGCAACAGCCGATAGCAGTATAAAAGGTATCTTGATCAAAGCTATGAATGATGCAAAGGAGCAAAGCGAGCTTGGGCGTAAGATGGCTGAAGCAATTAAGCTGGACTTTAGTCTTCCTCTCTCTGTTTCATTTACGCTACGCCTTCGAAAGCTGAAAAGCGAAAGAGAATTGTCTAAAGCCAAGCCTCTGATCTCTTATAACCCAACTGAAAAAGATGTTCTCGACATTATCAATAAATTGAGACATGAGCATATAACACAAGATGAGATCAATGAGTTTGTCGATAAGCAACTATTGGATAAAGAAGAAAAATCCACATCTGAGTTTACGATAATCACAGAGAGGGACTTTATCCTCTTGTTGCTTTCTGAGGCAAAGGCTGATAGTCGCAAAAGCTCGTATTATGTGGATTTTTCTCCATTTCTTGAACATGGGAGCATTGTAGAAGTTGGTGGGCACAAAATACCTGAGTTGATATATAAAAGGAAGAGAAAATGAAAAGTGACAATCTTCTTGCAAGATGGAATGATCTAGAGATTGAGGAACGAGAACATTATACAAGAGTCATGAATTATCTTTTGGAACATACATTCCTCTTAAGCAGGCAATACGGAACAAGCGAAATGGGCCAAAGAGGCGCTAATTGGAATGATGATTATACTTTTGCTCTCTCAGAGTTTGAAGCTCTTAAGTTCTATTTTGTTCCACTTGGCTTCGAGCTGAGAAAAGAAGAAAGAGATGGCATGATATTTCTAGATCGCAAAAGCGATGATACAATTGATATATCATGGGATAGCATATTGGCGCTATATGCACTAAGGCTTTTGTATGATGAGAGATTGGCTCAAATCATGGATGTCTTGAAAAATGTTCCTGTATCGGTTGAAGAGGTCATGGATGTCCTTGCTCGCTTTAATAAAGATTTTTCCAACAAATCAGGCACGCCTGTAAAAGGTCGTATAAAAAGAGCGCTTTCGCCACTTTTCAAGCACAACATCGCAACAAAGATAGACACTGGCGACATCTCTGCATCCACAATGCTTTTAATACACCCAACAATTACTGTAGTACTTGATAACGAGAAAATCAGAGAGCTTTCGGATTATCTTTCAAAAGAGAGCCAAGAAAAGGATGAGGATAATGACGAGAATACCTAAACGACTTGTTCTTGTGAACTGGAGCTTATACAGCCATTTGGTAATGGATTTTGATCAGATAAACTTTATCACAGGCAATACTGGATCTGGAAAGTCCACGATTGCGGATGCCATCCAGTTGATTTTGTTTGGCGATACCAAAGGTGGCTATTTCAACAAAGCTGGAGATGGTAACTCGAGCCGTCGTTTGATCGATTACCTTTATGCAGATAAAGGAATCGAAAGCATGAGGCGACTTGCTCCGTTTATGAGTTTTGTCCTTCTTGAGTTTGAAAGACGCGACAATGATGGCGATATCTCATATTTCACTCTCTCTTATATGGCCAATATCGATGAAGACGATATAAAGACATCTCCCAATACATGGTTTGTGCTTGAAGATAGGATTCCTGATAAATTCCTAGACGCATCCAGCATTCCGCAAAGCAGAGATGATTTGAGAAAGCTATGGCTCGAGTTATATGGAGAGGAGTATAAGAACAAGGTCCTTGAGTTGTTTTCAAATGCAGATTATATGAGAAAAATCAAGGATCCCAGGTACTTGAATATAAAAGAGGAGTATATCAAGGCACTGAAGAAGGCTGTCTCTTTCGAAAGAATAAACAAGATGGACTCATTCATTGCTGACTACCTTTGCCAAGGTGTTGCGAAGCCTGACTTCAACAGAATGAAGATAGTCTACGATGAGCTGGCAAAGCTGTCGTATCAAGTGGAAGAAAAAGATAAGAAAAGAAAGCTTCTTGACAAGATCATATCTTCCTATGATGAGTTTGAGCGATGCTCATTGATTCTTAATTCAGCAGACTATGTTGCATCAAAAGCGAAACTTGAGATTCTAAGACGTACAAACTCCGAGTTGTTTTCAAAGCTAGAGAAGGCACGTGATAAAGTCTCGGAGCTGAATTCAAGAGCATCTGATATCGAGCAAAAGTACAAGGATTTTCAAGAAAGGCTCACCGATATAGGATTGCAAATTGCTGAAAATGCCGAAGGCCATAGGCGAGACCGGCTAAAAAACGAGTTGGATGCATTGAGAGGGGACGTATCTCGTAGGCTTGAAGAAAAAGATCGCTACTTGCAAAACTTTGATCATTTGAAATCGAGATGGCTTGATATAGCAACGGAGAGCAAAACTCTTGAAAGCGACTACTGGCTAAAAGACCATGATGTTGATGCTTTATATGGTTTTGACACTTTAGATGGACGGGAGCAAGATTTTTCAAACCTTAACAAGATCGTAAAAGCTTTTGGTAGGATAAAGAAGGCTATAGCTGTATCGACAGCTGTGGCTGAGCAGAAAGCAGATACTCTGAAAAGCGAAATAGAGCAAATTGAGAAGAAGATAGAGAAATTGAAGAGTGGGCTTGGAAACTATCCTGATGAAGTTAGTGCCTTTGCAAAGTTCCTCGAAGAAGAGCATGGCATTAAATCTGTCTTTCTTGCAGACCTTCTCGAGATCGAATCAGATGAGTGGGCTAATGCATCAGAGTCTGTTCTTGCGTCAAATCGTTATGCTCTTTTGGTTGAGCCTCAATGCTTTAAGAAGGCTGCCAATCTATTAAGGCAATACAGGCTGGAAAAAGACTCTATAAGGATTTTTGACATCGAGGCGCTTTACAAAGAGAAGCCGATATCGCAAAAGGGATCGCTTTCTGAAGTCATATCATCAAAAGACCAAAGTGCAAGATATGCAATCAATAAGCTCTTGGGCTCTGTAATGATGGCTAAAGAGTCAGATGCATATGTCTTGAAGGATTGCCTTTTGTATAAGGATGATGTTCTTGAGAAGATGCCCGAGTCCTATTACAAGTACCGAATGATAGGAAAGAAGGCAAAAGAGAACAACATAAAGAGCTACGAGGATGCAATTGATGAAAAGAAAGCATCTCTTGCTGAGCAAAACAAGGCTATCATGTTCTTCTATTCAATTGAGAATGTGCCAATTTTGGAGCAAACACAAATTGAAAACTACAAAGATGTCATATCAAGATGGAATGGAATTCCGGAGCTGAAAGAGAAAATCCAAAGCTATGAGGAAGAACTTTCTTCTCTCGACTTGTCTGTAATCGATGAGCTTTTGAGCGAAAAGGAGAGTGTATTATCTGCAATCAATGGCATCCAGGATGAGCAAAGATCTCTCTTGCGAGATAAAGCAAATGCCGACAACTATCTTGAGGACCTTTTGAAAAGCAGTGGTGATATAGCTCTTGAGATTGAGCAAAAAGAAGCAAGGCTCGAAAGCGATCCTTTCAAAGCGGAAGGAGAAAGGCTATATCTTGAGCTTTCGATAGATCAAAGGCCTGAAAAGCTTTGCCATTATGATGAGAGCTTCGAGGCAAAGGATGCAAAAGGCAAGAAAGAAGATGCTCTTGTGGAGATAAAGTTCAACCAGAAGATCTACAAGGAGCTTTCGAGGAATACTCTCTTGGATGAAGAGAGCATAAAGCGAGAGATTTGGGAGAAAGAGTCATCATTGCTGGGTCCAAATGATCTCAAAGAATACCATGATCGACTGATTTCAAAGCGACAAGAGGCTTACAAGCTTTTGATGGATGAGGTCATTACAAAAATGGGGAATGCTATAAAAGGAGCAAAAGCATCTTTGAGGCGCTATACGAACCAAATAAAGGACATTTCATTCTCAGGCTTCAAATATGAGTTCAAAGCAGAGAAAAGGCAATCGCCAGAGTTTGCCCAGCTATATGATCTTTTCTATTCTTCTATTATCAGAACAAGTGTGCAAAATGGACAGGGCGATATCTTCTTCGACAGCTGGAGAGAAGAGCACAAGGATGCAATAGAGCATTTGGAAAGGCTTTTGGGCTTGCGCGACAGAGATGACAGAAAGAGCTATGAAGTTGAGATAGAGCGATATACTAATTACAAGAACTACTTGGATTTCGATTTGATAAAATATCCAGAGAACGATCCAGAGAGAGTGCTCTCCTTCAACAAGGCTGGAAAAAGAGGAAGTGGTGGAGAGATGCAAATCGATACTTATATTCCTGTAGTGACAGCTGTTTATAGCTCAAGCCGTGAATCTGTCGACTTTATTATGCTTGACGAGGCTTTCAACAAAGTGACTGGGGAATATGTCAAGAATGCAATAGAGCTCTTGCGTCAATTTGGCATGCGCTCTATTTTGCTTGCGCCTACAGGAAGAATCGAGGAGTTCAGCGAGTCGGCTGATAAGACATTCATCATCGAGAAGAAGAACATAGGAGGGAAGGATATTGCTTTCGCGTGTCCCTATAAGTGATGAAAGCCTTTGATTACGAGAGCTGTGTTTTGAGAACATTGGCCAATGAATATGAGAAAAGATATCCAGATAACCTTCCAAAAGGTTATTTCAAGCTTTCATTGAAGCCCTTTGTAAAAAACGATTCTGTGGCACAAGATAAAAAGGATTTGCTTAAGATTGCTCTTGGAAATATTGGAAATGTCATCAACATAGAGTACTCTCCCAGCTCTCTTGATTATATCAAATTCTTTATCGATAGCGATAATGTCAGGAGGCTTTATTCTCGACTTGGCGAAAAAACTCCATGCGAGAAAGAGAATGATTTCTTTTCATTCTTGTCCTCATTCAAAACAGATGCGCCAAAGCTTTCGTCTTTCATCTCATCGATGGTTGAAAAAAGGAAAACAGAAATTTTTGATGTAGAGAATATTCCAGAAGCAAGAAGTCTTCTGAAATTGGCAGAATACAGCGAAATAGATGGAAAATCATATTTCATTCGTGAAATAAGCGCAAAAGTCCTAGGTGATAGCAAAGCATATGAGAGACAAAGGCTGGATGTTAAGCTTGCAAGATTGATGAAGTCGGTCAATAGAGAGAACCTCTTTGATGAATACGAGGATCTAAGCGATGCATTGTTTCTTGAAAAATTCGGCTTCTATCGCTATCCAGAGATTTTTGAGCTTGCGGGGCCGTTATATCTTAGAAAAAACAATTGCAACATTCTGGATTTCTCTTTCTTTTCTTCAGCTGGTATGCTTTCTTCATTGGAACTTGGAGAGATTGATCAGATAGAGAACAGAGCAAAAAGAGCAATACTCTTTGAGAACAAAGCAAGTTACTATAGCTTTTTGAAGAAAAGAAAAAAAGATGAGCTTGCTGTATTTGAAGCTGGATTCTTGAGTATGCAAAGACGTATCTTGCTATCGAGGATATACAAAGCATCGGATGGAGTGGAGTTCTTCCACTCCGGTGATATAGATGCAGGAGGCTTCGATATCTTTCTTGAGTTGAGGGAAATAATACCGGATCTAAAGCCAATGGACATGGATGGAAAGACTCTTGTTGAAAATGAGCAATACGCAATTTCCTTAACCGAGAATGACAGAAAAAGACTAGAGCGAAGATTGGTTGACAAGCGTTACAGTGATTTCTGGCCAGTTATTAGCCTCATGCTTGAAAAGAACATTAAGCTTGAGCAAGAGAACCTGCTGTAAAAGCTTTAGAAGAGCTAGCGGGAATCCTCGGTAATTCAATTACCGAGATGAAAGCGTTAAAAAAATAAGTTGAAATTACATTTTTTGATATACAATTTTTGCTTATTATTGTATACTATAAACATGAAAACAAATCTTGTGCATTACAGAACTTGTGTATGTAATATTAACTACCATATGGTATGGTCTGTTAAGTATAGAAAAAAGGTTCTGACAGCTGAGAGAGAAGCTTTTCTAAAAGAAATAATAAATAATGTAGCAAAAGATAAGGGATTTGAAGTAAAGGCACTTGAAGTTAGAGAAATGGATCATGTACATGTTTTTGTTTCTGCACCACCTAGATTATCTATTACAAATATTGTGAAGTATTTAAAGGGAATAAGTGGAAGGAAACTCTTTGAATGTTTTCCTCAATTAAGAAATGAGCTTTATAAGGGCGAATTATGGAATCATTCATACTATGTTGAAACAGTTGGCTCGATATCTGAAGATGCAGTTAAGAAGTATATAGAGAATCAGAAAAAACAATATTGAAAGACCCTCGTTTTATGAAGCTTACAAAAGAAACAAAGATAAAATTAAATGAAAAAGAGTCCAATATTCTTGGGCATCTTTGTTATGCAGCATATAAACATTGGAATAATCTCAATTATGAGAGACTTAATTATCAAGAACTACTATTTGAAAAAATGCCAGATTGGTATGAGCAGAAAAAGGCACATAAAGATGACTTCTTTGCTCGCTTACTTCCTTCTCAGACAGCACAAGAGGTGGCAAAACAACTGGATAAAGCTTGGAAATC
>ERZ808252.2108-NODE-2108-length-12756-cov-2.914495_pt1 | contig 12756 bp, 10 predicted proteins | sample MGYA00521242_ERZ808252 | MGnify/ENA primary metagenome ERZ808252 (study PRJEB31516, sample SAMN03275581) | gut metagenome | biome: mammalia-associated habitat; material: feces | host: Papio cynocephalus | place: Kenya | collected 2012-08-07 ...
CGGTTTACATTCCACCCCAACACAAAGGTCCCATCACTCCAAATTCCGGAAGAGCCTGATTTATTTTTTGAGGGTATGTTTTCGTGAAAGCAAGTGCAATCTCTTCCCTGCAATTCCAAAATCTAAATAGATGATAAATTCCTTTTGCTTTTGTGCGAAAAGCTCATCGTTTTGTGTACTTTTGCAGAAAAATAGAACCATGACCAAGACGAGTGTTCCCATAAAAGTAGCGGTAGGCTATGCCATCATCATAGCCATCTTCGGCGTGGCCACCTGGATGGTCTATGGCAACACGCGCACCTTCATGCATATCAACCGCACGGAGCAAGCCTTCACACAGCGCCGCGACATCATCGACAGCTTGGTCTACAGCTTCATGCAGATGAACAACCAGGAGCGCGCCATCTGCCTGGGCGATGTGGAGCAGTGGGATGATTTCGAACGATCGCTCCACCGCACCATTGCCCTGTCCGAGCGCCTGCAGGCGGTGCTCACCAAGACCACCCAAGACCACAAGATTGATTCGTTGCAATCACTCTTGCGCCTCAAGCGCGACAACACGCTTCTCATCATGCGCATGATGGCGCAAAATCACGATGACCGCTTTCTCGCCGAGAAGGTGAACAGCCTGCACCAGGGCACCGACTCGGTGATCATCCATCCCAAGGCCGCAGAGGTGAAAGAGGACAAGGAGACCGTGTACGAGGTGGTGAAGAGCCGCAAGGGCTTCTTCGCCCGGCTGGCCGACGCCTTCAAGCGCCAGCATACCGACACGGTGAGCGTGACACAAAACCACCAGCAGCACAACGACTCCGTGCAGCAGCGCATCGACATAGCCCACGACGTGGCCAATGTACTGTCTGACATCGCCCAAAAAGACGTCTCGCAGAAGCGCTGGCAACGCATGAGGCTGCGTGAGCGTGAGCGCCAGCAGCAGCGCGTGAGCATCAGGGTCGCCGAGCAGACCGACGATCTGTTGCGCGACATACGCGGTGATGAGCGCAAGGCCAGGCAGGTAGCCTTTGAAAAGAACACCCTGGCACGGCGTGACGTGATGGCCAAGGTGGTGCTGCTGGCCATCGTGTCGCTCCTGTCAGCCTGTGTGCTCGTCTACTTCGTGTGGCGAGACGTCAAACGGGCGCAGCGCGACCGAGAGCGTCTCCGCGACGCCAAGGACAAGACCGAGCGCCTCATGGCGCAGCGTGAACGGCTGATGCTCACCATCACCCACGACATCAAGGCTCCGGCAGCCTCCATCTCCGGTTTCACTACGCTGCTGTCGGAGCGGGTGGCCGATGACGCCCAGGCAACTTCGTTCACCCACAACATCAACGCCTCGGCCACTCACCTGCTACGTCTCGTCAATGCGTTGCTCGACTATCACAGTCTGGAGAGTGGCCGGGTGGAGGTGCGCGCCACCACGTTCAGCCCTGCTCGCCTGTTGGAAGAGAGCGTGGACGCCATCCGTCCGCAGGCCACCGCGAAAGGCTTGCGGGTGACTTGCAACACCAGCGGGTGCTTGCAGCGTCTCCTCAAGGCCGACGCTTTCCGCATCAAGCAGATAGTGGACAACCTCTTGAGCAATGCCTGCAAGTACACGTCGGAAGGCGGCATCACCGTCAAGGCTTGCACCACCGGCGACCGACTCGTGGTCAGTGTGGCCGACACCGGTTGCGGCATGACCGATGAGGAGACGCGCCGCGTCTTCAACGCTTTTACTCGCCTGCGCGGGGCGCAGGGTACGGAGGGCGTGGGGTTGGGGCTTTCCATCGTCCAGGAACTGGTGACCTTGCTCCATGGCGACATACACGTCACGTCGGCGAAGGGCCGTGGCACCACGTTCCGGCTGTCGGTCCCTGTGGAGCCCGTCAATGGGAATGAGCCGCAGCCCGCCACTACGGCTCCCGCTCCCCGTCCGATGCGGCAGGCGGTCACGGCACCCGCCATCACGCTGACGGACATCCTTGTGCTCGATGACGATCCGCTTCAGCGCCAGTTGCTCCAGGAGATGCTTCGGCGGCTTGTCCCTGCAAGTTGCACCATCACGCTCTGCCAGTGGGCCGAAGACCTGTTGCGCCGGGTGGAAAGGCACCACCCGTCGGTGTGTCTGGTCGATGTGGAGATGCCCGACATGAGCGGGACGGAAGTGGCGCGGCGCATCGGGGCGCATGACGGCATGCGCATCGTGGCCATGACGGCACACGACGCAAGCATCATGCCACAACTCAAGGAGGCAGGCTTCGACGACTGCCTGTTCAAGCCCATCAGCATGGAGCGCTTGGCCATGGCACTCGGTCTCCCTGCCGATGCCACGGTCCCTGATACCCACGGGGACAGCGCAGGCACCTGTGACCTGTCTGCCCTCACGGCGTTTGCTTCGGGCGACCAGGAGGCCGAGCGTGAGATACTCCATAGTTTCGCGCAGGAATTGAAAGGGCATATCCACATGCTTGAGACGGTGCTCTCCACCTCCGACCGTAAGCAGGCGGCACATGTGGGGCACAAGGCCTTGCCCCTGATGACGCTCATCGGCGCCCGTTGTGTGCCTCAGCTGCAAGCCCTGTCGCCCGAGCATGTCGGCGAGTTGGCCGACGGTCTCTTCCTCGATACGGTCCGCAAGGTGATTGATGACCTGCGCGCGGTCTTGCAGAAGGTGGAGGACACAAATGGCGGATAGGCGCTCCATAAGGTTAATATGCGTTAAATATAAGATGAAGCGTGATGACGTATGGCGTGAAAGCCGTATCTTTGAAACAAGAAACATGCTAAGATGAACATACCGCTACGCTTGGCCTTCTTATGGGCCATCACCCTGTTTGCCCTCACGGGCAAGGCGCAGGCCGACTCCACACAACAGCGCACAATGGCTTTCGCCGACTATCGGCCCGCTGTGGTGACGCTCACCACGGGCAAGGTGGTCACGGCGGCACAGGCCAACGTGTTCCTGAAGGGCAGCGTGCTGGTCTACCGCAATCCGCAAGGGCGTGTCATGGAGGCCAACCGCAAGACGGTCAGGAGCGTCGACTTCAAGGACCGGCACTATGAGCGCATCGATTCCATGCTCTATGAGCGCATTGACACGGTGGGCGACAACGCCCTCTACTGTGCCACCTACATCGACATGGTCTCGCTTCGACAGCAGATTCTGAACGGACGCGACATGACCGACATGCAGGTCAACTCGCTCATGCTCAGCTCCACGGCCATCACCCTCAACGAGGGCGACCTCGACCTGCCTTACACGCATGTCTACTATTATCGCTACCGTGGCAAGTGGTTGCGCGTGCATGAGCGTGACATCGACCACGCCTTGCCCCGCACGAAACGCGATGCCTACAAGGTGGCACTCGCCATGCCCGGCTTCTCGTGGAGCGACCCGCGCAGTCTGATGGAGCTTCTGCGCGCCATCAGCGACTGATGACAGCCCTTCCACCTCCATTTGCTCACACACCTACTCATAACTATAGTCATGCAAAACATCACCGATTATCGCAACCTGATACTGAAAGCGCTGCTCGCAGCCTCTGACGACGACGGCCGGCCGCGCCTCACCGAAGAAGAGGCCAAGCGCCTGTCCAAGGAGTTCTCCGACGAGGAACTGGCTTTCGGCATGGACTACAACACGCCCGAGGAAGTGGCCGACATGCTCCTCGACGCCGACTTGTGACACTCCCCCTTGTAACCACCTTAACCCCACCGATTATGAATGAAAAGAAATCCATAGACACTTATCTCAACGAGATCGGACAGGAGAAGCTCCTCACCGATGCCGAGGAGCGGCAACTGGCCGAACGCATCCAGCAGGGCGACAGCCGCGCGCTGGACCGCCTGACCACCGCCAACCTCACCTTCGTGGTCTCGCTGGCCCACCAGTATGCAGGCTGTGGCCTGCCCACCGAAGATCTCATCAGCGAGGGCAACATCGCCATGCTGCGCGCCGCCGCCAAGTTTGACGGCAGTCGTGGCAAGCGCTTCGTGACCTTCGCCGCGCCCTACATCCGCGATGCCATGCGCCAAGCCATCGAGCAGCAGACGGGTCTATACCGCGTGCCGCGCGACGCCGGCGATACAAACACCGAGCGCCGCCGTAGCCGTGCGCTCTCCATCGACGCCCCCGTGGGTGGCAGCCAGGACCTGAGCCTTGGCCGCGTGGTGGCCAATCCGCACGCCGCCGACCCCGGACAGCTCCTGGAGGAGGGGGCTCTCGTCGAGGAACTGCAACGCCTGGTGACACGCCTTGAGGGGCGCGAGCAGCGTGTGGCTGCTTGCCTCTACGGTGTGGGCACCGCGCCCCTCACCATGGCCGAGACCGCCCAGCAGATGGGCCTCAAGCGCGAACGTGTGCGACAGATACGCGACAAGGCAGTGCGCCAGCTCTGCCGCATGACCACGAGTAAGGACCTCCGTCATTATCTGAAGCGATGAGATACATGCTCCTTTCCGACATCCACGGTTCGCTGCCCCGCCTGCGCCGTGCGCTCGACTTCTACAAGGCCCAGCGCTGTGACATGCTGCTGCTCATGGGCGACATCCTCAACTATGGTCCACGCAACGGGGTGCCTGAGGGCCTCGATGCGCCAGGCATCGCCCAGGCGCTCAACGCCATGGCCGATGACATTGTGGCCGTCCGTGGCAACTGCGACTCGGAGGTCGACCAAATGCTCCTCCAGTTTCCCATCCTCTCGACCTATACCGTCCTTGTGGATGAGGGGCGTCGCATCTTGCTCACCCACGGACACGTCTACAACAAGGAGACGCTACCTCCGGGGCGCTTCGATGCCGTGGTCTACGGCCACACGCATCTCTGGGAGCTCACCGAGCGAGAGGACCACAGCGTGATATGCAACACGGGCTCCATCACCTTCCCAAAGGGTGGCAACCCGCCCACACTCGGCATCATGGCCGACGGCAGGATCACCGTCTACAACTTCGACACTCTGAAGCCACTCGCGTCACTGGCCCTGCGCTAAAGCGCCAACTCATCAATGGACAATTAACTTCTTACCAACCATCTAAAACCTTCAAGGATGCGCAAAATCACAATCAAAGCCGTCATAGCCCTCGCAGTGGGGGGCTTGACATTGAGTTCATGCATCGGTTCGTTCGGACTGACCAACAGTGTGCTCAACTGGAACAAGAAGCTCAGCAGCAGCAAGTTTCTCAACGAATTGGTATTCATCGTCATCAGTCCGGCCTACGCTGTCTGCAGTGTGGTAGACTTGTTTGTGCTCAACACCGTGGAGTTTTGGACGGGCAACAAGCTCGTGGCCCATGTCGGCGAGACAAAGAACGTGATGGGCAAGGACGGCCGCATGTATGCCGTGAAGACCCTGAAGAATGGGTATGAGATCACCAATCCCGATGGCGAGGTGTCTTATTTGGTCTACAACAAAAAGGAGAAGAGCTGGAACTATAAGGACGACAACGGCTCCTTACGGGAGTTGTTCCGCTTCAATGAGGACGGCACCATCCAGGCCACGCTGCCCAATGGCAAGAAGATGAACGTGACGCCCGACCAGGCTGGCCTGTTCCAGGTGAAGATGGCTGTGCAGGATGGCGTCTACTTCGCCTCAGCGCGATAGGCTTCTCCGCAGCGCCACTTATGCTTCGGTCCGCATGACGAGCAACAGGCCTTTTCTGGTTGTTGGTCATGCGGACTGATTGTTTCTCATGATTTTCGGTCGGAAAGTTTGCCGACAAACTTCCGGCCAAAAATCATGACAATGCAAGCAGCGTGCACAACCGGCCTAAGTCTGCCTGGGGAAAAAACGCGATAACATAGTCGGGACAAATGTGCCACTTCTCATATATTATGATTACCTTTGCCATGTGCCATCCGCCCCATGACGGGCGGGGCAAGCCAAACCGCTAGACATGAAGATTCTATTAGCCATCGACTCCTTCAAGGGCTGCCTCACCTCCGCTGAGGCTGAGGCTGCCGCCATGCAGGGCCTGCAAGAGGCCCTGCCCGATGCCCAACTGGTCGCCGTGCCCGCCTCTGACGGCGGCGAAGGCATGGTCGACGCCTTTGTGGCCGCCACAGGGGGCCAGCACATCCCCGTCCGCACACACGACGCCCTGATGCGTCACGTCGAGGCCAACTATGGTCTTCTGCCCGACGGCACGGCTGTGGTGGAGGTGGCCCAGGCTTGCGGCCTGGCTCGCCTCACCGCCGAGGAACGCCGTCCGCTGCTCGCCACCAGTTACGGTGTGGGCGAAATCATCGCCACTGCCGTCGAGCGTGGATGCCGCCACTTTGTGGTGGGACTGGGCGGCACCGCCACGAGCGACGCTGGCCTGGGCATGCTCCGCGCCCTTGTCGACCGCCTGGCACCACACGGCACACTCGACGACGTCCTGCGGGGACTCCTCAGCCAGTGTGTGTTCACCTTGGCCTGCGACGTCACCAATCCCCTGTGTGGCCCACAGGGTGCCGCAGCCGTCTTCGGCCCACAGAAGGGCGCCACACCCGACATGGTGGCCCAGCTCGACCGCCGTGCCGCACACTTTGCGCGCATCGCCGCCCGTCACTTCGGTCACGACTGTTCGACCCGGCCGGGAGCAGGCGCCGCCGGGGGCTTGGGCTACGCCTTCATGCAGTGTCTGGGCGCACGGGCTGAGTCGGGGGCGCGCCTGCTGTTGCGCCTGGCCCGTTTTGACACGATGCTCCGTGGGGCCGACGTTGTGGTTACGGGCGAGGGATCGTCAGACGCGCAGACCCTCATGGGCAAGTTTCCGCAGGAGGTGCTTGCGGTGTGTCAGCAACAGGGCGTACCCGTGTGGCTCGTTGCCGGACGGGTGGCCGACACCGACAAGCTCACCGCTGCCGGTTTCGCCCAGGTGGCCTGCATCAATCCGCCTGGACTGCCACTGGCAGAGGCCATGCGCCCCGACATGGCCAAAGCCCACCTCGCGGCCACCGTGCGACGCCTGGCCGAGGGGCATCAGCGACAGTTGGGTCAAAAATCCAAGATATAAAATCAAAATTCACAAGACACGTTTCTAATAAAGCCTGTAACTTTGCAAATGACAAAACTTTCTACTAAAACGAGTCTCTACATACACATGAAGACAAGAAGACTGTTCTTCATCTACATCCTGCTGCTGACCGCGACGGTCACGGTGGCAGCAAAAAAGAAGGCGTTGTGGCCCGACGGCAGCGAGATGAGCCCATGGTTCACGGACACCGCATCGGTCGACATGAACCAACTGGGACGCCGCTACGTAGTCACCGACTATGGTGTCACGACCGACTCCACCCTCGTGCAGACGCGTGCCTTGCAGGCCGTCATCGACCGCTGCGCCCACGAGGGTGGCGGCGTGGTGGTCATCCCGCGCGGCACGTTTCTCTCGGGCAGTCTCTATTTCCGCCAGGGCACCCACCTGCTCATCGAGCGCGACGGTCGGCTCAAGGGGTCTGACCGCATCGAGGACTTCGACATACGCACCACGCGCATCGAGGGAGAGACCTGCGCCTACTATGCCGCACTCATCAACGCCGATGGTCTCGACGGTTTCGTCATCAGCGGCCCCGGCACCATCGATGGCAACGGACACCACTACTGGCGACAGTTCTGGCTGCGCCGACAATGGAACCCACAGTGCACCAACAAGGATGAGCAGCGACCGCGCCTGGTCTACGTCTCTCGCTCGAGCCGTGTCACCGTGCAAGATGTCAACCTCATCAACAGTCCCTTCTGGACCAATCATCTATACAAGTGTCACCACGTGCGCTTTCTGCGAGCCCGCATCACCTCGCCCACCGAAGGGCTGAAGGCTCCGTCGAGCGACGCCATCGACATCGATGTCTGCCACGACGTGCTGGTCAGCGGCTGCTACATGAGCGTCAACGACGACGCCGTGGCGCTCAAGGGGGGCAAGGGCACCTGGGCCGACCGCGACTCCACCAACGGGCCCAACAGCAACATACTCATCGAGCGGTGCCGATACGGCACGGTACACGGTTGCCTGACGCTCGGATCGGAGAGCATCATGGATCACAACATCGTCTTGCGCGACTGTCATGCCGACAACGCCAACCGCGTGCTCTGGCTGAAGATGCGGCCCGACACGCCCCAACAATATGAGTTTGTCAGCGTGGAGGGCATCACAGGGCGCACGCGCTCGTTTCTCGTGGTGAGGCCCTGGACCCAGTTCTTCAAACTGGGCGAACGCAAGGATATGCCGCTCTCCACCTGCAACGACATCAGCATCAGCGGCATCCGCATGAACTGCGACAACTTCTTCGACGTAGGACTGTCGGACAAGTACCAACTTCGAGACTTCAACTTCACCCACATCGACGTGACCAACAAGCAAGGTCTCTTCGACCTCTCTGTCATCACCGGAGCAAAAGTGAAAGACGTGAAGGTCAACGGCCGACAACTCTAAGCTGACGCACCATCCACAACAACTATTGCCCACGAACATGAAACACCTATTATTATATGCGCTCTGCCTCTTGGCTTCTCTGCAGGCACGCGGCCAACACTTCGACTTCGACATGACCAGGCCGCAACCGCGATACACTGACAGCACGGGCTACGGCTACGACGTGACGGCCTCGCCCGTGAAGGGCGGAACGGCTCCCTTCTTCTTCAGCGTGAAGGTGCCCGACGGCAACTACCGCGTCACCGTCACTCTCGGCAGCCGAAACCATGCCGCCGTGACCACCGTGCGCGCCGAGAACCGCCGCCTGATGGTGGAGCCCACTATCACGCCTCGCCGGGGACAGCGCACGGTGACATTCACCGTCAACAAGCGCAGCCCGCGCATCGACGACCGCCACAGCGTGCGCATCAAGGAGCGCGAACGCGACTACCTGCACTGGGACGACCGCCTCACTCTTGAGTTCAATGGCGTACGACCCGCCGTGAGCCCGACACCACCGCCACCACACTCTTCCTCTGCGGCAACTCCACAGTGGTCGACCAGAGCCGCGAGCCCTGGGCATCATGGGGACAGATGTTTCCTCGCTGGTGGGACGAGGGCGTCAGCGTATGCAACCTCGCCGAGAGCGGACTAACCGCAGGCTCGTTCCTGGCCCAAGGGCGCCTCGACTACATCCTGGCCCACCTCCGCCGGGGCGACTACGTGTTCTGCGAGTTTGGGCACAACGACCAGAAGGAGCGCAGCGCGGGGGCAGGTGCCTGGTACAACTTCGCCTACAACCTCAAGGTCTTCATAGACCGCGTGCGACAGCGGGGTGGCACCATCATCTTCTGCACGCCCACACAGCGGCGTGCTTTCGACCCGGCACACCAGCACATCGTGGAGACCCACGGCGACTATCCCGACGCCATGCGCACCGTGGCGCGGCGCGAGGGGGTGCCGGTCATCGAGCTGCACGACATGACGCGCACCTTCTTTGAGACGCTCGGCTACGAGGGCAGCACACAGGCGCTCGTACACTACCCCGCCAACTCCTTCCCGGGACAGACACTGGCCTTGGCCGACAACACACACTTCAACCCCTATGGGGCCTACGAGGTGGCCAAGATGGTGGTCATGGGCATCAAGCAGCTCGGGCTGCCCGTCGCCAGTCACCTGCGCCCCAACTGGAGGGACTTCGACCCGTCGAAGCCCGACGCCCCGGAGGCCTTCACCTGGTATCCGGCGCCCATCTACGAGACGGCAAAACCTGACGGCAACTGACTTGCGTCTTTTTTCTTCTTTACCATAAACGAAAGAATATCTTTATAGCATAAACAACAATCTACCAGAATTAATTATGAAAAAACAAATCCTAACAGTTGCGCTCCTGGTTTTCGGATCGCTGACGGGCATGGCCCAAAGGCAGTTTGACAACCTTGACCGCGGCCTCATCGCCATCAAGCAGGCCGGTGGCATGTATTGCTCATGGCGCATCAACGCCGATGAGTATTACGCCACCACCTACGACCTCTACCGCGACGGCGTAAAGGTGAACGACAAACCGCTCACCGTCTCCAACTACACGGATCCCAACGGCACTCTCGAGAGCCAATACACCGTCAAGGCGGTGCACGCCGGGCAGGAGGGGCCGGCCAGCAAGGTGGGCTACAACCTCAGCAACAACTGGCTGGAGGTGAAGAAGCCCAAGCGCATCTCCAACGACGGACAGACGGACATCACCAACAAGTTTGAGCCCAACGACGCCACCATAGGCGACGTGGACGGCGACGGCGAGATGGAGCTCATCACCAAGCAGCTCTACATCGGCCAGGACCCCAACGACAAGACGCAGAAGGACTTCGCGCGCATCGAGGTGCAGAAGCTCGACGGTACGTTGCTCTGGTGGATCGACTGCGGTCCCAACATGTGGGACTTCCAGCAGAACGAGATCAACATCATGGCCTACGACTGGGACGGTGACGGTAAGGCCGAGTGTGTGGCGCGCCTGCAGGACAACAGCGTCATACACCTTGCCGACGGCACCACCTACACCGTGGGCGATGCCAAGAAAGACTATCGCGGCAGCGTCTACAACTTTCTCTGCCAAGGTGACGAGTTCCTCGTCTACATGAACGGCCAGACAGGCAAGCCCTACACCGTACAGGAGTTCCCGCTGAAACGTTTCGAGAGTGGCGAGAGCGACCTCACAGCCGCATGGGGTGACGGCTACGGACACCGCGCCATGAAGTTCTTCTTCGGCGCACCCTATCTCGACGGCCGCAAGCCCAGCATCTTCCTGGCACGAGGCATCTACACACGCCACAAGATGATCGCACTCGACGTGGATCCCAAGACACACCAGCTCTCCGTGCGCTGGCGCTGGAACAACAACAATCCCGGGTCGGCCTGGTACGGACAGGGATACCACAACTACTCCATCGCTGACGTGGACCTTGACGGTCGCGACGAGATTGTCTTCGGCTCGATGGTCATCGACGACAACGGACACGGCCTCTCCACCACTGGCCTCGGCCATGGCGACGCACACCACGTGGGACAGTTTGACCCCTACCGCAAGGGCTTGCAGGTCTTCGCCTGCAACGAGACGCAGCCGGCCAACAACTACCGCGACGCCACAACGTCGAAGATACTCCACCGACTGGCGGGTGGCGGCGATGACGGACGCTGCATGATGGCCAACTTCACCAACCGACTGCCGGGTGCCATCGGCTCGTCCGCTCACGACCGCATCTTGAGCGCCACCACGGCTAAGTATGCCGAAGATCTGCCCAGCGGCTATTGGTATGGCAACGTGTTCCGCGTCTACTGGGACGGCGACCTCCTCGATGAGGACAACAACGCTGTCAGCATACACAAGTTTGAGGACCAGAGTTCCATCTCCCTCACCGGTGCGCTGACCAACAACAGCACCAAGGCTACGCCCTGCCTGCAGGCCGACATCTTCGGCGACTGGCGCGAGGAGATCGTGGCGCGCACGGAGGCTGGTGACATGCGCATCTACACCACCAACATACCCACCAAGTGGCGCATGGCCACACTGCTCTCCGACAAGCAGTACCGCAATGCCATGCAGACGCAGATGAACGGATACAACCAGCCGCCTCACGTGTCCTACTTCGTGGGCGAGCTCGAGGGTATCACCGTGGCTCCGCCTCCTGAGACGACCAACGGCAAGACGGAGGTCAAGAATGGCGGAACCATCTCGACCAGTCTCAACGGCAAGCAGGTCATCATGGCCGAGACGGGCGACATGACGGCCACGGTGGCCGAGGGCGCGCAGCCGGAGGTGTTCTTCGACGTGGCTCCCTCATGGACGCAGGGACACGACAACAACAAGAACATCACCACCTCTTACTATACGCACACGCTGACGGGTGCCGCCTTCACGGGCAGCACACGCGTCACCAAGCAGGGCGAGGGCACGCTCGTCATGCCGGCCGTCACGCAGACCTACACAGGCCCGACGGACGTGTGGTTTGGCACACTGCGCTTCGACGGTGTGATGCAGAAGTCGCACGTGTGGCTCAACCGTTTCGCAGAGCTCAACTCTGACGGCGGCAACTTCCAGGCGGGCATCAGCATGGACTACGGGGCCATCCTCCGACCTGGAGCAGAGAACCACGTAGGCACTGTGACCGCCGACTCGCTCAAGCTCGGCTTCGGCGCACGTGTGGTGTTCGACATCGACGACAACACCAAGACGGCCGACAAACTCACGGCCAAGACACTGGTCATCGAGAAGAAGAACTGGAGCCAAGGACCGCAGTACAACGCGCCGGTCTTCGAGATTCATCCTATCTACGCCAGCGGCAAGGACCGCCTGGCGGCCGGGACCTATGAGCTGGCCGACGTAGCCGACATACAGGGCGACATCAGCGACATCACCATCGACGGCATCAACAACCAGAAGGCGGAGCTCAGCGTGGCCGACGGCAAAATCTACATCACCATTGCCGACCAGCGCGACGCCGCCGCCGTGGAGTGGCAGGGCGCAGAGGACGGCAACTGGGACTTGCTGACCACCGAGAACTTTACCGTGGGCGGACTGAAGGACAAGTTTGTCAGCGGTGACAAGGTGACCTTTGGAGATGACGCCAAGCGCACAGACATCACCATCACGCAACCCGTGAAGGTCGGTGCGCTCAACTTCGAGAACGACTCGCTCAACTACACCATCACGGGCGACAGCATCATTGGCACAGCCGACCTCACCAAGACGGGTGAGGGCACGGTCAACATCAACAACGTGAACCGCTTCGTAGGCACCACACGTGTCATGGGTGGTAAGCTCAACGTGTCCACACTGGCCAACACCAGCGGACAGGAGTATGGCGCACTGGGCGGTGTCAGCAATCGTATCGA
>ERZ808252.2110-NODE-2110-length-12734-cov-6.198517_pt1 | contig 12734 bp, 10 predicted proteins | sample MGYA00521242_ERZ808252 | MGnify/ENA primary metagenome ERZ808252 (study PRJEB31516, sample SAMN03275581) | gut metagenome | biome: mammalia-associated habitat; material: feces | host: Papio cynocephalus | place: Kenya | collected 2012-08-07 ...
AATGGACGCCGGCCACGCGCCCGGCCGCGGGCGGCGCCGGGCCCAGGGCCAAGCGGGACGACAGGAATATATAACTCTTATATAAGTCCTATATAGGAATCATATAAGAGTTATAGGTAGTGAGGTGATGACGTTTTCTTGGACTTCCCGACCGGGAGGAGAACCCCCTTATGGCGAAGTGCAGCAGGAAGCAGCGTGACAGGGCCGTGGACCTGTACATCAAATACGAGCGCTGCGCCGCGGATGTGATCCGCGAGTTCGGCTATCACAGCAGGGGATCGCTGTGGATGTGACACAAGAACCGGCTCGAGGAGGAGCGCACCGGCGTCTCCAGGTGCGGGGAACGCTACAGGCGCTACAGCGACGAACGAACAGAAACAGGCCGCGGTGGACCATTATCTCGAATACAGCAGACGGCCCGACCGCACGATGCGGCGTCCATGCGAGAGGTAGTCGTCGACCGCCGCGCGTTTCTGCGCGTCCGTGTAGCGGCGTCGCCGCGCGGTCGCGTTGTTCCTTGCTGTATACCGCCATAAAGGGGTTCTCCTCCCGGTCGGGAAGTCCAAGAAAACGTCACCACATCGCAGCGGCTCCACCCGGACCGCGGACAACCGCACGCCCGGGCGGAACGAGCCGGTCGGGCCGGGGAGGCGCGACAGGCGGTCGGAGATGGAGGTGGACGTTCTGAAACAAGCGGCGCCGGTATTCGCACGAGGGTAGACGTGATACGGGCCAACGCCGCCCGCTAACCGATACCGGCGCAATGCGGGATACCGGGCGTTCCCCGCTCCACCTACTACTGGATGGTCGGACATCCCGGGACCGGGCGCATGGATCCGATCGCCGGCGACGTGCATGCCATCCGGCGCGACAGCCGCGAACGCCACGGGCGCGCAAGATCAAGGCCGCCCTGGAAAGGAGGGGCGTCACCGCGTCCAGGAGACGTATCGGCAACATCATGCGCGAACAGGGCATGACGAGCGCGTACGCGCGCAGACGATTCAAACCGCACAAGACGCGGGCCGACGAGGCCAGGCTCGCGAACCTGTTGAACCGCGGGTTCGACGGCTACGCCCCGCACACGCACCTGGCGGGCGGCCTCACCTATGTCCGCGTCGGCGGAGGCTGGGCATACGTGTGCCTGCTGGTCGACCTGGCGGACAGGGGCATCGCGGGCCATTCCGTCGGGCGGACCCGGGACGCGAGCCTGGTATTGGGCGCGTTCGCCACGCTCGACTTCCCGCTGACGGACGTCCAGGTGTTCCACACGGACCGCGGCAGCGAGTTCGGCAACCGGAGAATCGACGAGCTGCTCGACGTGTTCGGCATCGGAAGATCGCTGTCACGCAAGGACAACCCCTACGACAACGCCGTGGTCGAATCCACCAACAGGCTCCTGAGGAAGGAGCTCATATACCGGAACCAGTACGCCACGATCGAGCAGTTGAGGCGCGACCTCGACGATTACGTGTGGTGGTCCGACGACCAGCGCTCCACTCCACCCTCGGATACCGGAGTCCGAAGGAATTCACCGAGCAAGGACTCGTCCTCTAAGGAACTGTCCAACACACCGTTGCCAATCCACTCGAAGCGGCTGCACCAGTCCCTGGGCTACACACCGGAAGCGGTGGAAACCGAGTATTATGCGAACCAAGCGACGCAAGCCGCCCCGCTATAAGGGCGGAACAAAAATCAGGCCATATCAATTTGTTGGAGCGCGTAGGTGTGACTGAGCAGGCGTCGAAAATGCCTTCGCAGTTGTCCGGCGGACAGCAGCAACGCGTCGCCATCGCGAGGCCCCTGGCGATGAAGCCCCAGATACTGCTGTTCGATGAGCCCCCCTTCCGCTCTTGACCCGGAGATGGTGGGTGAGGTGTTGAACGTTATGGTCGATTTGGCCGGAAGCGGCATGACGATGATCATCGTCACCCATGAAATGGGTTTTGCTCGCAAGGTCACGGACCGCGTGGTGTTTATGGCCGATGGTGTGATTGTGGAGGAAGGCAATCCGACGGAGTTCTTCGATCATCCGAAAACCCAGCGTGCTCAAGAGTTCCTCGCCAAGGTTCTGCCGCACTGACGGAAAAAGAACAGCAAAATTGAAACAATGGAAAAGACGCGGTTATTTATTTTAGGTGAAGGCTGATGAGGTACGAGAACCGCATTCCCACACTTTTTCAAATGAAGCTTTACCGCATTCCCACACTTTTCTGGGAATGCTGGAGGGTATCGGAATCCGTCGCGGGCCCAGAATGAACGAGTCCGCGACGGATTGCATATCTCAGCACTTCGTCTTCTCCGGCAGTAGCGCAGCATTTTCTCCGTGGTGCTTCTCGTTGCGCTGATCGAAATGGCGGTAGGGGGTCTTGTTATTGGGCGTGAACATGTATTAAACGTGATGGTGCCGGAGTCTGGTTCCATCACAAACCATGCGGAAAACATCACAGAGAAATAGTTCTATGTCGCAGAAATCGCACATATGAGACTCGGACATGTTGAATGGTGCGGTCAATTCTCCGAATTGGTGCATCTTTGGAATTGGTGCGTCTTTGCACCGGCGCCCGAAACGCACGAGGACACCATCCGATGCCATTAGAGCCGACAGCTCGATTCCTACAAGATTCACTGGCATGAATCCATATGCCGGCTCCAGCGCATCAGTATGCTCATCCGCGAAGCGTCTTCTTCAACAAAGCCGCTGTGGCCTTGGCCAATACATACTGGCTAAAACCGGAATACATGGCACTGAGATTCGCACTCATCATCTGGTTGAAGGTCTCGTTTTTCATGATTTTCCTCTCTTCGACGATGCCGGTGCGAGCACCGTCATCTTCTCGTTCCCAACAGGCTATGATAGTCGTCATTCCGATAATCGCCATGCGCAGATTATCGTCTTCCTTGCATAACCGTCGGATGGAACTATTGAGGGAGCAAGTCGGTATCAGGGAATATGAGAGGAAAATCAAAGGATACGTCCGGCAGTGTCACAATCTAACGCGTGTGTCTCATACGGCCGAACATCATTCACATGAGACACACGCCAATCATCCAATGCAATGCTTGCGGCACGAGTTTATTTTCCGACATTCGAAGCAAGCATCTGCCCCCTAGCCTTCATAAAGGCCAAGCCAGCAGCGAAGGAAATGGCCACCACTCCGACGAAGCACCACAGGGTCGGTCCAATGGTCCCGGGAAGCACCAAGGCGGGAGCGACGAACGCGAAGGACGCGCAGACCACACGGGACAGGCCAAGGACCACGCCTTGGACGGCCGCGCGGTTTGGTCCGGGGAACGATTCCTGCGTCCACACCTTGCAGATCGCCTCACCCGCGAGTGGCATCCCTAGGTACATGATTCCGGTCGCTACGACGGTAACCGCCAAGGTGCCTCCGCCCACGGCCATCATCACCATCGCGGCCAGAGACAGCACGCCGCCCGCGACGAACAACGGGTTTCGCCATCTGGTGTTCACCGTGGCGGACACCAGCATGTTCGAACCGAGCATCACCACATACAGGACGATGCCCAAACCAGTGGCCAGCGTCTGCGAGGCATCGGCGTTGACGAGCATATAGGTCTGGAACTGCGCCCATGTATTGGCCAGAAGATTCCAGAACACGTAGAACACCATCAGCAGGACGAACAGCCTGAGATAGCGGCGTCCCCCGTCGCCGGCGAACATCGCGCGGACCCCCGTCCCGGAGGATGCGCCGGATCTGCCGTCCACGGAGGAGGAGCGTTCCCCCAGCTTGTGGAGCTCGCGGAGCTCGGCGGAACGGATGCGCCACAGCCACAACGCCGTCGCCACGACCGCGAGGACGAGGAACACCGCACGGCCTCCCGCCGCTCCATGCAGCGGGGAGACCACGAACGCGAGCACGACCGACGCGAGCATGCCCGCCTGCCATCCGACTTGGGTGATGGTGACGAGTCTCGACCCGGCCTCCGGATCGTCCGCGTCACGGGTCAGCGTGGACAGCGATACGGGAAGATCGACGCCGGTGCCCAACCCGGCGAGCACCACGCCAACGAGCAATACCGGAAAGCCGGGAGCCAGGGCACATGTCAGAAAACCCAACGCGGCCACGAGGTTCGACCAACCGAACACACGTGTCAATCCGAACCTCGAGCACAGCACGCCCACTGAAAGCGAGCCGGCCGCTATGGCGAAATTCAAGACCGCGCTGAGCGCGCCCACCTCGAACGTCCCCAGGCCGAGACCGTTCTGCCACATGGTGATGGTCGCCGACAAGGCGACGATGGCGGACGAGCCAAGGAATGATCCCAGGCCGCCTGCCCACCCCAGATGTCTGAGCGCGATCTGTCTGTCGAATCCATTACCGGTCACTGTTTTCCCTTCCACGATGCCCGATTCACCAAGCGAAGATCTTGTCCACTCCGTCCGGCTTTTCCTCTTTGGACTCACCATAATCGCCCACTATGATTGGCACGGACACACCATCGTCCGCACGGCTACCGATGATGGCGATCCAATCCTGTCCGTTTCCTTGGCCGGGAGCCTGAACATGCGCTATCCCATCAGCACGTCTGGCGACAGAAATGCGGTTCCCGTCTATGCCTTGGCATTCGCCGCTACGGGGATTGAACCACCAGACCCAATGGGTGGAGTCGCCATCCGGCAATTGGAGATTCACCGATCCCCCACTGGGAAGATAGACGTAATAGCGCGACCTTCCCCCATCCCGGCAGACTTGGATATGACGTGTGATTCCCTCATCCCGCTCCGCCGTGGCAAGGACGGAATCGTCCATCGGCTGGCATGCCATGATATCGGTCGATTCGATGAACGCGCGCAGATACCGTATTTGGTTGGCTCCTTCGGCGTCCAAGGCGTCGAACCAGTCGTAGCGGAACATGGTGTTGCGTTCCTTTTCGGAAATGGAACTCCATACGGAGCAGTGCCCGTATGTGTATCCGAACGCTCCTGCGAACAGGCTCCAGTATGCGCGGCGACGCACCATCCACGAGTCATGGAATTCCCCGCGCGGCGGCCATGACGTCGGCATCTGCTCGTAGGCGGGTTCACCATCCCAAACGGGTCGGATATGTTCTCGCCGGTATTCGTTCGCGACCAGGCGCCAGTTTTTCGATTCCTTTCCGTGTCCGGACTGCAGCATGACGAACCCGATCCACGCCTCATCATCGTTCCAGAAGCTCATGGTGGAGCATTCATCCTGGCTGATGCAGCTTGGATGGTAGGTGATCGGGAGATGTCTCCATTCCTCAAAGTCCCGGTCGTATCGCAGGTCCTTGCCCAAAACGCCCTTGGCGAGGCCTTCGGCCATGCGCCGCCAGATGTCACGGTAATCTTTACCCTCATGGAGGGGCTGCCGGTCTCCGCCCAGACACCAGAGGACATTGGGATGGTCGTGGTAACGGTGTCCCAGCCATCGCGCGTATTCATACGCGTTCCGTTCGTCCACAACGATATTGAATCTGCCGCCCATCCAATTGTCACCGGTGACCAATTGCCCCCATACCGGCAGGAGCAGCACGTATAGTCCATGCTGTTCGGCACGGTCGATGGTCCAATCCAGATAGGCGAAATACCGTTCGTTCGGTGTGAGGAGATCGCCATTAACAAGCGCCGGCTCGCCGGCAGGAGAGCGCATCTCTTCGTCTCGTTCCGGATCCAATGCGACGATTTGGAGCATGGTGAATCCCTGTTCCCTGCGTTTGCGCATCAGGTAATCGACATCGTCGGCTTTGATGCGTTGTGGCAGCGTCCAGACGGTATCCGCAATCCAAGGGAATGGCGTTCCGTCCTGATACTCGAAATACCGTCCATTGCCGGAGATATGGAGCGGGCGCATGCGTCCGCTCCCGCCGCCGGTCATGGTCACAACTCCCTTCCCAGACGACGCACCATATCGGCATAGACCTTCGCGCTTGGCTTGGCGATGCGGTCATAGGTGCCATTGGTCCGGTCCACTTCGTACAGGCCCAGCCTGGAATCAAATGCGGAGATCCATTCGAAGTTGTCGATCAGCGTCCAGTGGTAGTAGCCGAGGATCGGTATGCCGCGTTTGACCAGTTCGATGACAGGCGGTATCGAACGACGGATGAAGTCGCAGCGCAGATCGTCGTCGTCGGTGGAGATCCCATGTTCGGTGATGACGATGGGCAGCCCGGTCAGTTCGTGCGTGTAAAGGACCGATGCCGCGAGCGAGGACGGTTCGACAGGAGTTCCCATGCCGTTGACCTTCTGATCGGGACGGGGTGGCACCACGCCGTCGTCACCATAGGTGATTCGCTCGTAGTTCTGCACGCCGATGAAATCGTCCCCCTGCACGACATCGACCCATTTGCCATAGCATGCGTCGCGTTTGGCCTGCACGAGCTCCTTGCCTCGCGAGGTCACGTAGGTGTCATCGGTGACGGACAGCGACATTCCCACCGGGACATGGGGATTGGCTGCGCGCACCGCTTGGACCGCAAGACGATGCGCCTTGGCGAGCCCCGCGTCCATGGCGTCGAAGTCGTCCGGGGACTGCACGTTTCCCGCACGGTAATGCGCCACGCCAGCCTTGGCGCTGGCCGCGGCGAGGCAGGCTCTCTGGAACTCCATGGCCTCCGGCGGCAATCCGCCATGTGCGAGAAGCTGCGAGAGGTTCGGCTCGTTGAAGGTGACGACAAGCGCCGCACGGTCGCCGACCAGTTCCATGACCCTTGCAGCCTCGTCCGCGAACCAATCGGCGGCGTTCGGGTTCATCCAGCTGCCTTCCTTGGCGAACCAGTGCGGCGCGGTGAAATGGCAGAGCGTGATCGCCGGTGTGATGCCCCGTTCAAGGCATCCGTCGATCATGCGGTCGTAATGCTCCAATGCGCTTTGGTCGATGGTTCCGCGCTCGGGTTCGATCCTGCACCATTCGATGGAGAAGCGGTAGGAATTGAGACCCATATCCCGCACGCAATCGAGGTCATCGCTCCACCGCTCCCAGCTCATGCAGGCCTTGCCGGCTGGTTCTTTGAACACGGAAGGGGAAACATGTTCCAAGAAGTTGGTGTCCGAAGTGGTGTCGTTGCCGTCCACCTGGTGTCCTGCTACGGATGCGCCCCATAGGAATTGCTTTGGCTTGTTCATGATGTCGTTTCCTTTATGTTCGTATGGTTTCGTTGTCTGCTGTTCACGCCTGCCGCATGATCTCGAGGAAGGTCTCGGCCGCAGCGGTGATTTTTTCAGGGAGTGGCACGTAGCCCTGCATGGAGGCGATACTGGGCAGCATGCCGATGGGGGCCCTGAGCCACTGCTTGCAGGCTTTGGCGAAGGTGACGTCCGGATCAGGTCCGGCGTAGACGGGAGATCCGCATTCGGCGAGCCGCTTGGTCAGATCGTCCATCAGCTGGGCGGAGTCAAGCAGGTCGGCGATGGTCATGTCCGATTCTTCGGCATGGTGGGCGTCGACTGTGGAATGCCAGTCGTACGTTCCCGCTTGGCATTCCACAATCCTTCCGTCAGGCAGGATCACGTCGGCGGTGATGCCGTATGGCAGGTCGAGATGAAGTTCGAACCGGCTTTTTTCGAGTTTCCATTCCACATGGATGGTGCCGTACGGGGTCTTTTGGCTGGCGTCGGCGCTGTCGATGCCGTGTCCGATGACCGGATTGATTACGACGTGCCTCCATGCGGCCGTGGTTCTCTTGATTCCCGCGATGCCGGTGAGCAGCCAGTCGGCGACGGCACCGAGCGCGTAATGGTTGAAACTGGTCATCTCCCCCGGGTTGATGTCTCCGTTGGGGAGCATGGAATCCCAGCGTTCCCAGATGGTCGTGGCGCCCATGGAGACCGGGTACAGCCAGGACGGGCAGCGCCGCTGCAGCAGCAGCCGTACCGCGAGGTCGCCGTGCCCGCTTTTTTCGAGCGCGTCGCATACGAGCGGCGTGCCGAGGAATCCTGTCGATATGCGGAATCCGCTGACACGGACGATGTCCGCCAACCGTTCGGCGGCCCCGCGCCTCTGCCGGTCGTCGGCGAGCAGGTCCCATGCCAACGCCATCGAATAGACCGTCGCGCAATCGGACAGGATGGCGCCGTTCGCGGTCGTGTACTCGTCACGCCATGCCTTGACGATGTTCTCCTTCAGACGGAGGTAGCGTTCCGCTCCTTCGTCGTCGCCGACGATGCGGTGCGTTTCGGCGACGATTCCCGTGGAATGCGCGAAATAGGCGGTGGCGACGATGTCCGGGTCGGCCTTGGACTTGCCGGGATCGTCCGCGGGCGCGTCAGGGTCGAGCCAGTCGCCGAACTGGAAGCCGCCTTTCCACAGGTATCCGTCACATACGGAGGCGACGCCGTCGATGAACGAGTCCATCATCGGAACGAACCGTTCCAGCACCGTCTTGTCTCCGGTGGACTGGTACACGGCCCATGGCACGAGCACGCTCGCGTCTCCCCAGCCGCAGGTCAGTTTCGGCCCGTCGAGCACGTCCGGCACGACGACGGGGATTCCGCCGTCCTCCCCTTGGTCTGACGCCATATCCACAAGCCACGAGTTCAGGAACGATCCGGAATCAAACAGACTTGTGGCGGTCGGCGCGAACACCGCGATGTCGCCGGTCCATCCGAGTCGTTCGTCGCGCTGCGGACAGTCGGTGGGAATGGTGATGAAGTTGTCGATGGCCGACCATCGCGCGTTTTCGAACAAACGGTCGACGTCGTGGTCGGAACAGTTGAATTCCGCGGTGCGTTCCATATCCGCGCTCACCACGCATGCGGTCAGGTCGCCGGCCTGGAAATCCTCGATGCCTTCGACCTGCACGTAACGGAAGCCATGCTGGGTCAAGCAGGGTTCGAGAATGGTATCGCCATCCGAAAGGATGTATTCGTCGGACGCCTTGGCGTTGCGTAATGGCCGGACGCCCAGTTCGCCGTGCTCGAGCACTTCGGCATGGCGCAGAACCACCTTGTCGCCGGCCTTGCCGAAGTGGACCGCCATGCGCACCCATCCGGAGACGTTCTGTCCGAAGTCGACGATTCGTTTGCCCGACGGCGTCGTGACGACCTCGCGTCCGGGCAATTCGCTGACGATGCGGGCGGCGGGCGCTTCCGCGGGGACGATGTCGGCCGGCGTCATGGGAAGCGTCTCGACCCCGTGAACGATGGAATCGTCTCCCAGCATCGGCCTGCGCAAATCGGTCCGCTGGCCATCGTACAGGTCATTGTAGAGGATGTTCGATTCACGCCATGACCAGTCCGAGCCGGTACCGAGCATGTGCGTCCCGTTGCCGTCGGTCCAGTCGAGTTGGGCCAGCAGCCAGAGCCGGTCGCCGTACACGTTGGTGCGGCATGCCCAGCTCAATTGTCCGCGGTACCATCCGTTTCCCAGCAGAACAGCGATCTCATGCTCCCCTGGTCCAAGCATTTCAGTCACGTCGTAGGTGCGGGCGGTAACGCGCTTGTCGTATTCCGTCCAGCCCGGGGCGAGTTGGTCGTCGCCGACGCGTCTGCCGTCGATATAGGCGATGAAGACGCCGCCGGAGGTGATGTTGAGGCGCGCGTTTGTTGATTTCCCATCGACGGTGAAGCTACGGAACATGACCGGTGCCGGATCTTCACGGGTGTTTTCGGCGCCTGGAGTGACAGGCATGGCCTTCCAGTCGCCCTTGGACAGCAGTCCGGTCTCGTAGGATACCGGTTCACTCCATTCGGACCATACGCCGTCCTGTCCGGCGACACGTACGCGGACATCCACATGCTGCAGGGATGACAATGGCGCGGAAGGCCATGGAATAAAAATCGTCTCGCTGGTATCGAGCACGAATGAGCCGGCATTGTCTCCGGAGACCTCGATCTGTACCCGATTCTGCTTCCATCCGGACGGTGCGTTCCCGATCGTCCAGGACAATGTCGGCGAAGTCTCACCGCCGCCTATCGTGGTCTCGGCGACCTTGTAGTGGGAGAATCTGATTCCGGAAACCCTGACCGGAGACGGATGCGTTTCATTGTTCTTCATCATATGGCCTTTCACACTAAATTTGATTGAAACGACTCGGACACAATCCGATGCCGAACTACTTGACTCCCTTGATCAGAGGCATCATGCCCGCCGCAGCAACGGACACAATTGCGGCGATGCACCAGAAGAGCAGATAGTTCGTTCCCGTGGCGGAACCGATCTTGAGAACGAAAGGAGCCACCACCGGAGCGAGCATCTGGCCAATGCTCAAGGCAACCTGGAACATGCCCATGTCCTTGCCTGCATCCTTGCTGTCGGGGAGCACGGAGGCGCACAACGTCAGGTCGACGGTCAGGTACATGGCCTGTCCGACGGCGAACAGCTCCCATGCGATCAGGAACTGCAGGAAGGTGTGGGACGTGCCGCCCAATACCAGAGCCGCGGCCATGCAGATTCCCGCGAGGGCGACGAACGGCTTGCGGCGGCCGAAGGTGTCGGAGATCCAGCCGGAGCAGGTGAAGAAGATGACGCTTACCGGAGCGGACAGCAACGTCAGCAGGCCCACCTTGGAACCGATGTCATCGAGGCCGATGTGGAGTCCGTCCATCAAGTAGTAGGTGAAGTAGCTGAACATGGCGGCGATTGTGAAACCGGTCAGGCAACGTGTGATCCACACCCACATGTAGTTGGCGTGCTTTCTCGGATCGACGAGCATGCTGCCGAAGACCTCCTTGAGGTCCAGCGGAGGCACTTCGGACTTATCCCTGACCGGATCACGGTAAAGGACAAGGAGCGGAATGGAAGTGATGAGGCCCAGCAGGACAGGCGTCACCATCAACAGCAGTGGAACGTTGACGAGTGCACCGGCGATATATGATCCAAACGAAGTGGCCAACGCGCCGAACATGCCCATGAATCCCATCACGCGGCCGCGGTAACGATTCGGGATGGCCTCGACGGGAATGACGCTGTACGTGCTGAATCCGCATTGCATGGTGGCCATTCCGATCACATAGGCCGTGCCAAGAATAACTATGTTGTCACACAGTCCGACCACGGCGCATGAGATGAGGGATGCAATCAGGAATCCAAGGATCCAGGGCTTCCTACGCCCCCATTTGCTGGTGGTCCTATCCGAAAAGGCCCCAGCTAAAGGAGTCGCGAACAGAACGACAAAGCTTCCTATGGCGACGATACGGCTGTAGAAATCGTTCTTCTGGTCCGGTGCGATCGCGGCGATTCTCAATGACAGGCATGTGGCCAGCGACATGCACATGATGTACAAGCCGACCGCCGCGATCAGAATCAAAACGATATTGCGTTTCGGACTTCCATACTCCTTGACGATGCGATTGTAATCATCATCGAAACCGGCTTTCTGCTCATCCATCGAAGTTGTGTCGTTCATGTTTGACACTCCTTTGCTGTCATCACGTTGTTATGGAACTTGTTCGTAGGATTCCGCCGCGCTTCGCAGATTCTCCCGAAAAGCATGGCAAGGCGTTGACTGCCTTCCACGCACGTCTCCGAAAGGCTGCCCTGCCTATCGTTTGGACGATGGTTTGATTTATACCAATCTGTACATTCCGTTTCCAATAGTTTCCCGCTCAGCGGGAAATAGCGTTTTGATATTGTCGATGAGAATTATCATGGCCTCATGCATCCCGATGATGGAAACGATCCGCTTCCGGCAAGCGTCATTGGTCGGATCTTCGCCATACTTAACTGTTTTACTTCGGAGACGCCGTCATTGACCCTGACTGAGATCTCCAGACGCACCGGATTGCCGACAAGCACCGCTGGCCGTTTGCTGGGTGAGCTCTGTTCCGCAGGTGCCTTGCACAAGGATCAAGGGAAAAAATATTCGATAGGCCAACGTCTGATGGAAATCTCGCAATGTGCGCAGCCAATGCTGTCCATACGAGAAGTTGCCACAACATTTCTCGATGACCTGTGCACGGCGACCCGTTTGCACGTCCAGCTCGCCTCTCTTGATGGCACTGAAATGGTGATACTTGACCGGCGGAAGGGCAAACAGCGTCTACCGGTTTTCTACCATATCGGAGACCGCATGCCGTTGGTCCCCACCGCGGCCGGAAGGATACTGCTCGCCTATGCGAAACCGGAAGTCATCGACAAGACATTGGATGACGGGCATTTCATCTGGCCGGTATTCGACACCCCGCGCCCATCAGTCAAGTCAATCCTCGGATCCTTGGAGGACATCCGAAGAAACCAATACGTGAGTCTGACAATCCCTGGCGCACCGGTGCATTCTGTGGCGGCGCCGATTTTCGACAGGACGCGGAATGTCGTCGCCGCCGTGGGAGTCCTTTTCCAGCCGAATTCGGTTCCGGAAGACAGACTGCTTCCCGTCGTTCGCGCCACGGCAATGGGGATCACCCGCCGTCTATTGGGGCCGCAATCCAAAAGAGAGCTTCCGCCATGGGGAGCGGAACCAGACGATGCATCAGATTCCGAATTCAAGGCAATCGTTTCCGGCAATATTTGACACGCTTCACGCTATGAGTGAAACACGCAGCATCATGAAACGGTTGGTTTTGCACGGCTCCTATAGGGGGAGACACCACTGCGGGGAAGAGGGTCCGGCTGATGGCTCACTGCAGACGGATTCATGGCAGGCATACGAATCGAATACCAGCCATGAATCCTTTGTCCATCTATTTGCTCAGTCGGCGATTGCTGCCTCATAATCGGACAGGACGGCCTCCTTGAAGGCGCGTCCCTCGGGGCCGACGAATGTGGCTACGCTGTTCAACGGGATCGTGTAGAAGAACATGCGGTTCACCTCGTCCG
>ERZ808252.2113-NODE-2113-length-12724-cov-5.170179_pt1 | contig 12724 bp, 10 predicted proteins | sample MGYA00521242_ERZ808252 | MGnify/ENA primary metagenome ERZ808252 (study PRJEB31516, sample SAMN03275581) | gut metagenome | biome: mammalia-associated habitat; material: feces | host: Papio cynocephalus | place: Kenya | collected 2012-08-07 ...
TGGTCGGGATTTTGCGCGGGAGCAGCCGGAATTCGTAGCACGGAATACGGCTACACCCAAAATCAGCACCATGTAAAGAAAGAATCAAAAATCCAATTAGGTTAAAGTTCTTGAAAGTCTTGAAAACTTCTTTCAAGAAGTTTTCAAGTAGGGTTCGGGGCAACGCCCCGAGGTCTTGCCCTTAAAGCACCTCGTAAAGCCCCGCCGCGTCAGCCTTTGCCGTGTACTCCTTGACGTTCAGAACGCGAACCTTCAGAACGCGCTCGCCGAAGGTGATTTCGAGAATGTCACCCTCCTTTACATCGTAGGAAGCCTTCGCAGGTCGACCGTTTACCGTCACGTGAGCGGCATCGCAGGCATCGTTGGCAACCGTCCGCCGCTTGATAATCCGCGATACCTTTAAGTACTTGTCCAATCGCATCATGAATCTCCTTTGCTTGGAACCCTCTGTATCCTTCATTCTATCACAGGATTGCCAGAAAAGCAAGACTTTTTTCAAATATTCACAGAGTTTTCGTTTTTTTCAACCGCTTCAATCACCCGCTCGACCTCCGCACCCAGCGCCTCCTCCGCATCCGCACCGTGAAGCGCCGCCAAACGGCAAAGGTCAAACAGAATCCGACCAAGCACCGAGCAGTCCCCAGCCGCAAGCGACGGCAGAGCGGCGGAAATCCCACCCGCCAGCTCCGTAGGGCTCGTCCCGTCAACCAACCCCGCCTTTTTCGCAATCTTCTCCGCCCGCATCAGAGCGGGAAGCATCGCGGGAACCGCACGCAGACGGGAGGAAAGCGTCACCCGCCCCTTCTCCGCAACCTTCCGCGCCTCCCAGCGCGCCAATGCCTCGTCCGCATCGGTCGGCTCCTCGTCACCGAATACCTGCGGGTGACGGTCAATCATCTTCCGCGCATTGCCGTCTACCACGTCACCAATGGTGAAGCCGCCCCGTTCCGCCTCCAGCTGTGCGTGAAAGACCGCCTGAAACAGCAGGTCCCCCAGCTCCTCGCAAAGCAGAGCGGAATCGTGCTTGTCAATCGCCTCCACCACCTCGTAGGCTTCCTCAATCGCACAGCTCCGAATGCTCGCGTGGGTCTGCGCGCGGTCCCACGGACAGCCGCCCTCCCCGCGCAGAATCCGCACAATCGCGCACAGGTCGTCAAAATCATACCGTTCTTTCGCCGACAGCTCCTTTGCCTGTTCGTTCATGCCCTTCCTTCTCCTCCTTTTTCTCCCCTTCCTGCCGCGGCAGAAGCCTGCAAAGCGTCAGCACACGGCATAGCTTCTCCCCACAGGGCAGAAGCATCACATCCTCCCGCCCGATGCCGCCGCAAAGACAGCCGAATACGGGATACAGTAAAAGACACCCAACCAGCGCCCCGAGCGTCAGGAGCGCGCTCTCCCCCGCTACCCGCGCGAGAAGCCGATAGCAAACACCGCACAGCCCAACCGACAGCACAGACGCAATCAGCGGCTTTGCAAAGGTCCCGCCCAGCTTCTCCACCCGACACAAACGGGCGGCAAACAGCAGGTTCAGCCCCACGACCACCGCATTGCAGAGGAACGTGCTGATCGGCGCACCCGAAAGCCCCACCGAGGGCGAGCCGATGAGGAAATAGGCAACGGTCAGCTTCAGCGCCGCACCCGCCAGAAGCGAGAAAATCGGCTTTGTGACCGCGCGGTAAGCGTGAAGCACCGAGTTGGTCGCACCAATCATGCAGGAGAGAAAGACCGAGGGTCCCAGAAGCGCCAGAAGCGGTGCCGCCTGCGCAACCGCCTCGGGCTCCCTGCCGAACAGAAGCGACAGAATCGGATGCGCGAACATCGCAAGCCCGAGCGAAGCGGGAAGCGAAATAATCGCCGTCAGACGGTAGGAGGCGCGAATCAGCGAAGCCTGCCGCTCGCGGTCCCCCGATGCAATGGCGGAGGAAAGAAGCGGCACGAGCGGGAGCGCGACCGAGGACAGAAGCGTTGGAACCAGCGCGTAAACCGACAGCGCCAGCGTTGTGTAGCTCCCGTATGCCGCATTCGCCGCAATTTCGCTGTAGCCCACGCTTCGCAGACGGCGCAGAATCATCGCCATGTCAATCAGCTTGGTCAGGCTGACCGCCGAAGCACCGACCGTCATTGGAAGCGCCAGCTTCCCCAGCTGTCGCAGGGTCCCGCTCCCGCGCCGTGCGAGGTCCCTGCCACCCGTGCGCGGGCGGAGACGGAAAAGCTCGGCAACGAGATACAGCGTGGAGAGCAGGGTTCCGAGCGTCAGCCCCACCCCCGCCATTGCAGCAATTGCGGGAACGCCCCAGCCGCGCTCGGCGGCAACGTCCGCCAGCACCAGCCCGAACGCCAGCTTTCCGATTGCTTCAATCAGCTGGGAAATTGCGGTGGGTGCCATTTTCTGGTGTCCCTGAAACCACCCGCGAACGGCGGAGGACACGCAGATGAGAAGCACCGTGGGGCTGATTGACAGAATGCACCCGTAGGCGTTCTCGCTTCGGATGAGGCGGCAGAACAGCGGAGCCAGCGCCGCCATGACACCGCTTCCGAGAATGCCGATGCCGAGAAAGACACCGAGAGAGGTGCGGAACACCCGCGCCGCCCCGCGCTCGTCCCCCTCCGCAAGCGCCGCAGAGACCAGCACCGAGAGCGCCACGGGAAGCCCCGCCGTGCTGATGACGCAGAAAAGCGCGTAAATTTCGTATGCCGAATGGAAGTATCCCATGCCCTCGGCACCGAGATAGGAAAGCATGGGGATTTTGTAAAGGAAGCCCACCGCCTTAGCAAGAACGGTTGACAGCGCGAGGACAAACACGCCCGATAAAAAGGTCTTTTCCGCTCTGTTCCGATTCTCCGCCATGACAGCTCACTCCCCTTTTCGGCAAACCGCATGGCAGTACGGACAGACAACAGACACCCACGCTCGGCTTTGCCGTGGGGGAAAGTTTTCGCCCGCCTTTTCTAAAAGGCGGCACGGGTCCAGCGCCGTGGAGCGCTGGTCGCCGCCCGCAGGCGGCGAAATCCCCTATACGGCGCTTTCTTTTTTGCAAAGCTTTTTTCTTTGCGCCTACATGGTCAAAGAAAAAAGCGTGAAAGAAATTTGTACTATTCTCAGCACAGCGCCCTTTGTCTGCATTCTACCCGCAAATATGCGTTCTTGCCTTCAATCAAAGTAATGAGCAAACGTCTCGCGGCAGTCGGCGCGCAGGCGCTCCTCATCAATGGAAGTATACTCGCCGTTACGGTAAAGTATGCGCCCATCGACCATGGTCATTTTTACATCGTTTGCGTCGGCGCTGAACGCCAGCATTGCGTAATCGTCAAAACAGGGCTGATTATGCAGGCTGTTTCGGTCAACCAGAATCAAATCCGCACAATACCCCTTCTCCACACGCCCGCAGTCGCGCCTGCCCTGCGCCCGCATTCCGTTGACGGTTGCAAGCGGGATCAGCTCGGCGGCTTTGATTTCGGTTGGATTCCGCGTCACGCCCTTGTGAATCAGCGCGGCGGTCTGCACCTCGCGCAGGATGTCAAGGCGGTTGTTCGACGCCGTTCCGTCGGTCCCGAGCGCCACGTTTACACCCGCATCCAACAGCTTCCGCAGGGGTGCAACGCCGCTCCCGAGCTTGAGGTTGCTGACGGGGTTATGCGCCACGGTCACGCCCTTGTCGCGCAGAATTTCGATGTCGCCGTCGGTGACCCACACGCAGTGCGCGGCGGTTGTGGGAACCTCCAGAACGCCCGTATCGCGGAAGAATTCGGTCGGCGTTTTGCCCCACCGCTCCATGCACTCCCGATGCTCGCGCTCGGTTTCGGAAAGGTGCAGCTGCATTCCCGTTTTGAAGCGCCTTGCCAGCTCCGCAACGTATTCGCAGGCTTTCGGTACGTTCGTATACTCGGCATGAAGCGAGAAGTCAACCAGCAGTCTCCCCTCATCGCATCCGTGGTACCACTCCGCCAGCCGCACCGCCTCCACGGTTCTCTGCTCCTTCGCCATATCGACCTCGGGGTCAAACGACACGAGCGACCGCGAAAGGTTTGCCTTGATGCCGCTTGCCAGCACTGCCTCGGCAACCGCGTCCTCAAACATATACATATCCGAGAAGGACGCAATGCCGTTTCGGAGCATCTCGGCAATGGCGAGCAGGGAGGCATGGTAGACCGCGCGGAAGGTCAGCTTTTCCTCCGCGGGGAAAATGCGCGTTTCCAGCCATTCCTTCAGCGGCAGGTCCTCGCCGTAGCCGCGGAAGAGCGTCATGGCGGCGTGGCAGTGCGCGTTGCAGAAGGCGGGCATGAGGAGGTTGCCCTCGCAGTCGACCACCTCGTCCGCCTTTTCGTTCTCGGGCAGTGTCTCGGAAATCTCCGCAATCTTGCGGTTCTTGACCGTGACGTGCACCCGTTCGTCTCCGTAGCCGTACTCGGGCAGGAGCGTTGCGTTCTTCAGCAAAATTTTCATCTCAGATAAACTCCCTGTACAAAGAATCGGGTCCGATCAGCGTATCGGGGACCGTTTGAACCTCCCGCAGGCGGCAGAGGACCGTTTCCGCCTCGCCCCGCGCGTCCCCGTTTTCATTCTCGCGGTCCTCGCGGAGGAATTTTTCAAGGTAGGGCTTCAGAAGTCCGATTTCATACGGCATGGTGGAATCCACCGCGCGGTTACAGCTTCCGATATTGGGGAAGATGTTTTTCTCCTCGTTCTCCCGCACGCTCTCCCAGATGGCAAAGGTGAAGGACGGCGCGGCGGCGCGGTGAATCATATCCCGTACCAGACGGCGCAGCAGGCGGATTTCGTTCGGCAAAAACCGCTCCCCGCCCGTTTCGATTGCGGTCTCGGGGCAGACGCAGAAGTTGAAATACCCCTCCTGCCGCAGAAGCGCGTCAACCTGCGGGTAGAGGATCTGGATGCCCTCGAAGAGGAACACGTCCCCCTCCATCGGGCGCAGAATTTCGCCTCTTTCCCGCTGTCCCGTGCGGAAATTGAAGCGCGGCATTCTCGTCTCCCGCCCCGAGAGCAGGGAGAGCGTGCAGGCACGCATGAAATCGAGGTCGATGGTGTCGGGGGAGTCGTAGTCGGGCTCCTGTCTCCCCTTCTCGCGTGAGGCGCGTTGAAGCGCCTCCTTGCTGTAATAGAAGTCGTCAACCGAGATGATATGGGCCGCGCGCCCCTGTGCTTCCAGCTCTTTGGTCAGCATAGCGGCGGCTGTGGTCTTTCCCGAGCAGGTCGGACCCGTGAGTCCGAGCAGGCGGACATCGTGCAGGGAGAGGATTTCCTCCGCCAGCGCTTTGAGGGCGCGCTCAAACGCCGCGTCCCCCGCACGGACCAGCTCCGCACGTTCCGTTTCCGTCAAATCATTCGATACTGCAACAACATTCATTCAATCTCACCTCTCTTTAAGACCTTGGGGCTTTGCCCCAAGCCCCACAAGGGGCTTCTTGAAAGAAGCCCCTTGACCGCAAGAACTTTTAACAAGGGGATTTTTGCATAATCCTTTACGCTGTGCAAATTCCGGCGCACCCTGTTCGCACATATTTATTCTGTGTGTAAAGTTCTTGGGATTCTCAAACCCTTCTTTCAAGAAGGGTTTGAGCAGGGTTTGGGACAGCGTCCCAAGGTCTTACACCAGTTCGTGCTCGCGGCAGAAGGTCTCGATCGCGGCGAGCTTTTCCGCGGTGCTTTCATCGCGCAGGTATTCGTAAGGGTACTTCGGATAGAACAGCCGCTCAATCTTCGGCTTGCCGCCCGCCGTGGGGCGGTAGTCCACCAGCTTTGTCACGGCACCCGCGCCCGCCGCAAAGATGGTGTGGACCTCCTCCATCATGTAGATGTTGTAGCGGCACTCCGCGCCCTCCAGCGCAAAGCCGACGTTCTCATAGTTTCCCACGGTGTTCTTCTGCCGATACATATAGTACGGCTTGTAGCCCTCCTGCTGTGCCTGCAATTGCGTATAGTCCACGCATTTGCCCGCATCGCCGCCGCGCAGGGAGTAAACGTCCGCGTCCTGCCGCAGAATTTCGGATGCCTTCTTCACGCAGAAGGTGTGCACCGTGATGTTCTCGGGGCGCAGAGAAACGATTTTGTCAAAGGTCTTGGAGAAGGTGCGGAAGCTGTCCCCGGGAAGCCCGACGATGAGGTCGGTGTTGATATAGGGAATGCCCGATTCCCGCGCCACGTCAAACGCGCGGAAGAAATCCTCCACCGTGTGGCTTCTGCCGATCTGCCGCAGAACGTCATCACAAAGCGACTGCGGATTCACGCAAACGCGGTTCACGCCGTATTCCTTCGCAACCGCGAACTTTTCCGCCGTGATGGTGTCGGCTCTGCCCGATTCCAGTGTGTATTCTTCCAATTTTGACACGTCGGTATTCTCCGCAATTGCCGAAAGGAGCACGCGCAGCTGCTCCGCCGTAAGGATTGTCGGGGTCCCGCCGCCGATGTAAATTGTCCGCAGGTTCAGCCCCAGCCGCCGAATCTCGCCCAGCATCTCGCGCACGTCACGCACGAGATGCTCCAGATACTCGGGAATCAGCGAGAGCAGGCGCGCCGAGGTGTAGGACACGAACGAGCAATAGGAGCACCGCGTGGGGCAGAACGGAATCGAGACATAGAGACTGCAATCCCGCCTCCCGGGGACGCCGATGATCTTCTGCTCGTTGAGCGCCACGTCCACCGCCAGCGCCGCCTTCTTCGGAATCGCCAGATATTCGCCCGACAGAATTTTTTTGACCCGTGTTTTGCTGACCCCCGCCTGCAACAGCTCGGTTGCAACCTTTGAGGGGCGCACCCCCGTCAGCATCCCCCACGACGGGCGGTAGCCGAGCAGGGTTCCGCACGCGGTGATGATTGCCGCGCCGCACGCCTTTTTCGCGGTCTTTTCGCGGCTGTCCCAGATGGAGCACTCCACCCGCTTGGTCGCGGTCTCGCTCACACCGTCCACGGTCACGGTTGCCTTTGCCTCCATCCCGCCGTCACGCTCGGTGAGCGTCAGGCGCACCTCGGGTGCGGTCGGGTCGTTCTTCTCCGCCTCGCCGAATTTCGCCCCGGGGAAGAAAATCATGCAGAGCGTCTGCACATAGTATACGTTAACGGGTCCGTCCAATATCAGTCTCATGACGACCTCTCCTTACTTCTTTTTCAGTTCTTCGGTGTCCAGCAGGATGGTAACGGGTCCGTTGTTCAGGAGCGACACCTCCATGTGCGCGCCGAACACGCCGTTTTCGACGTGCGGAACCGTTTTCTTCACCTGCGCGGTGAAATATTCGTACAGCCGCTTTGCCTCCTCGGGCTTTGCCGAGGCAAGGAAATCGGGGCGGTTCCCGTGGCGGCAGCTTGCAAGGAGCGTAAACTGCGAGACAATCAGCGCCTCGCCCCCGATATCCGAGAGCGAACGGTTCATCTTGCCAGCCTCATCGGGGAACACCCGCAGTCCAACGGCTTTGCGGCAGAGCAGGTCCGCCTCCGCCTCGGTATCGCCCTCCGCCACGCCGAGCAGAATCAGAAACCCTCTTCCGCATTCGCCGACGGTCTCGCCGTCGACCTTTACACACGCACGGTCTACGCGTTGAATCACTGCTTTCATGCGCCCCTCCTTACGAAAATCCGCGGATGATGTTGTTCACACCGTCCAGCCCGCGCAGTCTGGAAACGATGGAGTTATAGTGGTCGATGTTCTTGCACCCCACCTTGAGGTTGACAATGGAGGTCCCGTCCCCGCGCCGCACCACGCCGACCTGTAGAATCGACACCCGCATTTCCGCCAGTGCCGCGGTGATGTCCGCCAGCATTCCGATGCGGTCATCGCTGTAAATCTGGAGCAGTGCCTCGTAAACGCCGTGGTCCGCGCCGCCGCCCTCGTTCTCCCAGTGCGCTTCCTTCCAGCGGTCCTCGTTCTCGGGATTTTTCCGCCCCTGAATGACGTTCGGGCAGTCCAGCTTGTGAATGGAGATGCCGAAGCCCTTGGTCACAAAGCCGATGATGGAATCGCCCGGCAACGGGTTACAGCACTTTGCGAATTTGACCAGACACCCTCTCTCGCCGTCCACGATGACGCCGCTCCCGCCGTGCAGGTTCTTGGGCGCGGGATGCGTGGGGACCTGCTCCGCCGAGGTAATCCTCGGTGCCTCCGCCGCCTCGGGACGGAACACCCGCAGGCACTCCTCCTGAATGCGGTTCCTGACCTTCTCCATGCCGATTCCGCCGTAGCCGATGGCATTGTAGAAGTCCTCTGGGCTTGTGAAGCCGAAGCGCATGGCAACCGGCAGAACGATGTCTGCCCGCTGTCCTTCTCCAACGGGCTTGCCCGCCACCCGCTTGATTTCGGTGTCGACCAGCCCCTTTCCGATGGCGATATTGTCCGCCCGCTGTTCCTTTTTGAACCACGCGCGGATTTTGGAGCGCGCCGACGAGGTTTTGACGATGTTAATCCAGTCGCGGCTCGGTCCCTTTGAGGACGCGGAGGTCAGCACCTCCACAATCTCGCCGTTCTGGAGCGTGCGGTCGATCGGCACGATCATGCCGTTGATCTTTCCGCCGATCATCTTGTTTCCCACCGCCGAATGGACCGCATAGGCAAAGTCAATCACGTTCGCGCCGTTCGGCAGGGCAATGACATCCCCCTTCGGCGTGAACACGAACACCTCGTCGTGGCAGATGTCGGTCTTGAGCGCGTTCATGAACTCCTCGGGGTCGCGCTCGCCGTCCTCGGTTTCAATCAGACCCGCAATCCACGCCAGCTTCTTGTCCATCTCCTCCTTGGTCGTCACGCCCGACTTGTACTTCCAGTGCGCCGCCATACCGTATTCGGCAAAGTGGTGCATTTCCCAGGTTCGGATCTGGACCTCAAACGGGATGCCGTCCCGCCCGATGACCGTGGTGTGAAGCGAGCGGTACATATTCGGCTTCGGCGTGGAGATATAGTCCTTGAAGCGCCCGGGGATGGAGTTGAACATCTCGTGAATCAGACCCAGCGCGGTGTAGCACTCCAGCTCGGTGTCCACGATGATGCGCAGGGCGTAGAAGTCGTAAATCTGGTCGAAGGACTTGTTCTGGTTGTACATCTTGCGGTAGATGGAATAAACCGACTTGATGCGCCCCTCCAGCGTGAAGTGGATGTTGTTCTCGCGCATTTTGCGGTCAACCGCCGCGCGGACCTTTTCGATGAAGTTGAGGTTCTGCCCGTACTTCTCCTCGATATGTCGGCGGACCTCCTCGTAGCCGATGGGGTCCAGATATTGCAGGCTGAGGTTTTCCAGCTCCTGCTTGATGCGCTGCATACCCAGCCGATGCGCCAGCGGCGCGTAGACGTGCATGGTCTCCAGCGCGGTCAGGCGGCGCTTGGATTCGGGCTTTGCGTCCAGCGTGCGCATATTGTGCAGGCGGTCGCAGAGCTTGATGAAGATGACCCGCACGTCACGCGACATGGCAAGCAGCATCTTGCGCAGGTTCTCGATATGCGCCTCTTCCTTGTCCTCAACCCGCAGGGTGACGATTTTCGTCAGCCCGTCCACCAGCATAGCAACGTCTGTGCCGAACTTCTTCTCGATTTCGTGCAGGTTGGTCTTGTCCGAGCAGTCCTCCACCGTGTCGTGCAGGAGCGCGGCGCAGATGGAGTCGGTGTCCAGCTCCAGCCCCGCCACAATTTCCGCCACCGCGATGGGATGGGAGATATACGGCTCCCCGCTCGCGCGCATCTGCCCGCGGTGCATCTCGTTTGCGTATTCGTATGCCGCACGGATTTTGTCCGTGTCGTATTTCTTTCCCGTTGCGCGCAGTATCTCCAACAGGCGCGTGATATCGGTGTGTACCGCCGTATTGCTCATCGTTACGACCTTTCTATGATGCGGTCAGTCGACTCTTGCCCGCAACGAGGCGAGCAGGACCGAGCTTTCCAAATCCTTCTTCCCGCCCGAGCCGTCGGGTGACAGCAAGAGAGTATCGGGGACAGGCTCCCGAAGCGTGCACAGCTTCAGCTCGTCGAAAATCCGCAGAATCCACATCAGTTTACAGTAATTGAAATGCCCCGTTTCAAGCCCGTTGAGCCGCAGGAGCAGCCGCCGCACGGGAAAGGTGCTGTGCCCCAGCGCCGCCTCCCGCCGCAGAAAACGCCAGACCGCCCCGCATTCGTCGCGGCTCGGCAGCAGGTCCTCGGACCGCGCAAAGCGTCCGCCCGCCTCAATCTCGGCATACCGCCGCTTTTCGCGCGCCAGCTCCGCCTCGCCGTCCTCGGTCGGACGCGCGTCCACCAGCGTCATCTGGAGCGACACCTCCCCGCGGAACTCGTTGATGCCGAGGCGGAACATCAGGTCCACAGGCTCCGCCGTGTCAAAATCGAGCGCCGCCAGCGTCATGCCGAACCAGACCGCGCCCATCGAAACGCCGTCCTTCTCCACCGTCATGCGCAGATGCTTCCCGCCCCCGATGGGCGAGACCCTGCGCAAATTGGCGCGCCGCATGACGAACACGGGCGCGGGATTCGCGGTCCCGAACGGCTCCAGCTTCTCGGTCTCCTCCACCAGCTTCTCGGTCAGGTCAGTCATGCCGACCTCGCAGTCCGCATCCAGACACACGCACAGCATCTCGTCTGTCAGGCGCTCCGCCGCGTAAGCGTTCAGCCGCTCCCGCAGAAGCGGGACGTTCCCGCGCCGCACGCTCAGTCCCGCCGCCAGCTCATGCCCGCCGAAGCGCTCCAACAGGTCCGCACAGGAGGCAAGCGCCTCGACCAGATTCAGCCCCTTGACGCTTCTGCCCGAGCCCTTGCCGAGGTCCGCCGCCGACCCATCCCGTTCGGGGGACCCGTCATAGGTCACGAGAATGGACGGCAGTCCGTAGCGCTCGGTGATTCTTGACGAAACGATGCCGATGATGCCCTGATGCCAGTCATCGTCATCCAGCACCAGCACGCGCGGCTTTTCCTTTGCCGCCTGCTCCTCAATCTTCCGGTACGCCGCCTCCGCAATGCGGTTTTCCTCGGTCTGCCGCTCGGTGTTCAGCTCGCACAGCTCCTCGGCAAGGCGCAGGGACTTCTCCCCGCCCTCCGAGAGCAGCAGCTCTGCGGCAACGGTTGCGTCTCCCATTCTGCCCGCCGCGTTCATGCGCGGGGCGATTCCGAAGCCGATGAAGGTGGAGTTGACCCGTCTGGGGGCTCTCCCCTTCCCGTTCGCCGCCTCAATCAGCGCGGCAATGCCCGCCCGCGGCTCGCGGTTGATGCGCGACAGCCCGTAGCTGACAATCAGGCGGTTCTCGTCCACCAGCGGCATCACATCCGCCACGGTCCCGATTGCCACCAGATCGGCGTAATCGTGGCAGATTCTGCGCACTGCGGCGGCATCGCTCTCTCCCTCGCGCCGCGCCCGCGTAATCTCCATTGCCGACACCAGCTTGAACACCACGCCGACCCCCGCCAGCTCGTCAAAGGGGTATGCGTCATCGGGTCTGTGCGGGTTGACCGCCGCGCAGACATCGGGCAGGGTTTCGCGGCAGGCATGGTGGTCGGTCACGACCGTTTCGATTCCAAGCGTTTTCGCATACGCGGTCTCATCGACTGCGGTAATGCCCGTATCGACGGTAATCATGAGCCGAACGCCCATTTCCGCCAGTCGGTCCATCGCGCCGCGCGACAGACCGTAGCCCTCGTGCAGGCGGCTCGGGATGTAGTAGGTCACGTCCGCGCCGCGCTCGCGGAGATAGAGGTAGAGCAGGCTCGTGGAGGTCACGCCGTCAACGTCATAGTCACCGTAAATGGCGATTTTCTCGCCCGCCTCCAGCGCCTTCTCGATTCTTGCAACGGCTTTGTCCATGTCGCGCATGAGAAATGCGTCGTGGAATCTCGTTTCCTCCAGCCGCAAAAAGCGGTTTGCCGCCTCTGCGGTCTTAAGGTCGCGGTTCCACAGGAGCTTTGCGGCGGTTGTTGAGCATCCCAGCTCCGCCGCCAGCGCCGCCGTCTGTCGGTCGGTTTCCGCGTTGTGCGCGGGGTAGCGGACGGTCCATTTCCTGCGCCGTTTTTCCATTCCCTCTTCCATTGGGACACTCTCCTTTCCGCCCGTTATTCTTTGGGCTCTTCAGACTGTTCGGGCTCTTCGGGCTGTTCGGGCTTTGCTCCCGATTCGATAATTTCGGTGATGGTTGCATCGGGAGCCCGTTTCCCGAGGACCCCCGAGACGACCCGCAGTCCCGCAAAGCAGAGGACGAAGCCTATCGCCGCGCCGACCGCCCGCCATGCGGTACTATCGGTCACGGCACAGGCGATGCCAAAGCCCGCCGCGGTCAGGACCAGTGGGAGCAGGAACACCACCGCCGCCCACAAAAGCGTTTTCCCGTCAGGGCTTTCGACCCGCACGGTATCGCCGACCCTTGCGCCGATCTCGTTTCTAACCTTTGCCCGCAGCATTCTGCTCTTCTCGCCGCCCAGCAGTCCGCAGACCGCGCACCCGCCTTCGGCGTTCTTATGGCATCCCTCGCAGGCGGACGCTCGTCTGATTTCGACCGTTGCTCTCTCTCCGCTCGTTTCGGTTACTCGCCCGATACTTTCCATGTGTGCTCCTTTTTTAGGGGTTAAGACCTCGGGGCTTTGCCCCGAACCCTACTTAGGGGACTTCTTAAGGAGAAGTCCCCTAAGAACCTTCAAGACCTTAAACTAAGGGGATTTTTACCCCGTTCTTTTTGTGGTGCAGATTCTAATGTAGCCATATTCCGTGCTACGAATTCCGGCTGCTCCGAGCCAAATCCCGTCCAGCGGGATTT
>ERZ808252.2118-NODE-2118-length-12709-cov-3.616643_pt1 | contig 12709 bp, 10 predicted proteins | sample MGYA00521242_ERZ808252 | MGnify/ENA primary metagenome ERZ808252 (study PRJEB31516, sample SAMN03275581) | gut metagenome | biome: mammalia-associated habitat; material: feces | host: Papio cynocephalus | place: Kenya | collected 2012-08-07 ...
CTTTCTGATAAAATGCGGCGTGAATTTTCTGCTAATGTATCTCATGAACTTAAAACTCCTCTTACTTCAATAATGGGATATGCTGAAATAATAAGCAACGGCATTGCCCAGAAAGGAGATATACCTCATTTTGCAGGAATGATACATACAGAATCAGCAAGATTACTTACTCTTATTGAGGATATTATAAAACTCTCACAGCTCGATGAAGAAGGTCAGCTTCAGGACAGATTTGAAAAAATCGAACTCTCTGAAGTATGCAGAAATGTTGCCGATGAACTTGCATCAAAAGCTAAGTCACTTGGAATAACTCTTTCATGCAGCTGTCAGAAAGCTGAAATAAACGGCTTTAAGCCTGTTATTCATGAGATGATATATAATCTCTGCGACAACGCTATAATCTATAACAAAAAAGGCGGAAAAGCTGATATAACTCTTGAAAATACTGAAAAAGGTATTGTTCTCACCGTTTCAGACAACGGAATAGGTATTCCTCCTGAACATCAGTCAAGAGTTTTTGAGAGATTTTACCGTGTTGACAAAAGCCATTCAAAGGAAACCGGCGGAACAGGTCTTGGACTTTCAATAGTCCGCCATGGTGCAATGCTCCATAATGCACAAATAAAACTTAAAAGTGAAGCCGGAAAAGGTACTGAAATAAAAATTATTTTCAATAATACTGTTCATTGAGTAAAATCTTTAAATAAAAAAAGTCCTGAACATTTTATATATGTTCAGGATTTTTTTCTGTATGGTCGATATTGATATTAAAGTCCGTTAGGATTTTTCTTTGTGAAATTCCAGCTGTCAGCACACATTTCCTCAATAGTTGAATTTGCTTCCCAGCCGAATATTCTCTTTGCCTTTGATGCGTCCGCAAATGATGTTGCTATATCTCCCGGTCTTCTTGGAGCAATAACATGAGCTATAGGTTTTCCGCAGGCTTTTTCGTATGCATGAAGAACTTCAAGAACGCTTGAACCATTTCCTGTACCGAGATTTACCGGTTCAAATCCTTTATGTGAAAGAGCGTATTTTACTGCACATACATGACCTTTTGCGAGGTCAACAACATGAATGTAATCACGCACCCCTGTTCCGTCCGGAGTATCATAATCATCTCCGAAAACACTTAATTTTTCAAGCTTTCCTACTGCTACCTGTGAAATATACGGCAGGAGGTTATTAGGGATTCCGTTAGGGTCTTCACCGATAAGACCACTTTTATGAGCTCCGATAGGATTGAAGTATCTGAGTGCGGAAACGCTCCAGTCCTTGTCAGCAACGCATAAATCATGAAGTATCTGTTCTATCATTACTTTTGTATAGCCGTATGGATTTGTGGCTGATGTAGGCATATCCTCAGTATATGGAGCTTTGTTTGTAACTCCGTAAACAGTTGCTGATGATGAGAAAACTATTGTCTTGCAGCCGTATTTTCTCATTACATCAAGCAGAACAAGAGTTCCTGATATATTGTTATGATAATATTCAAGAGGCTTTGCAACTGATTCTCCGACAGCTTTAAGACCTGCAAAATGTATAACTGCATCTATCTGGTTTTCTTCAAATATTTTTGAAGTGCCTTCATGGTCAAGAATATCTGTCTGATAAAATTTTACATCTTTTCCGGTAATCTGTTTTATTCTTGAAAGAGCTTCTTTCTTTGAATTTACAAGATTGTCCATAACAACGACATCATAGCCGTTTTCGAGAAGTTCAACGCAGGTATGGCTTCCTATAAAGCCTGTTCCGCCGGTAACAAGTATTTTTCCCATTTTAAATTATCTCCTCCGATTAAGATTTTATATGATTTCATTATAACTGACAGAATATTAAATGTCAAATTATAAAGTTTATAAAAGAATGCCTGTTGTTTTATGCATAATGCTGTAAAGCGGTTTTTTATTAAGATTTACAGAATTATTTATATTAAATAAATACTATTATTTATTTTTTGAAAATTATTTTTATCATATTTGTGATAAAATGCCTTTTTCTAAATCATCTATAGAATAAATATGTTCCATAACATCGAATGTTTCTTCGAGATTGTGCCTTGCGGATTTCCAGCCATTTCCGTCAGTAAACCATATGAAAGTAAATCCGTCAATAGCATCAGTTTCTTGTGATATTTGTTTATAGCTTCTTGCTGTTTCATTCAGTTTAGATCCGCCGCTTGCATAAAAGTTAGCTTCGACTCCATAAATCATATTATCTGTTTTAATAACAAAATCAAATCTTTTCTCCGATTTTCCTTTATTAGAAACAGCTGATAAATCAATACCCCATTTTTCAGTAATCTGATGGATATACATTTCCTTGAAGTATGTTTTATTTTTTATAAAACCAGCTTTGATTATATAGCTTTCAACAAGGTCTTCCATGAGATGTCCGCCACGATTTTTTCTTCCATTTGAGTCCAGACCCGTTTCAATGCCTGTTGCATAGTCTAAAAGATTGCTTACAAGATGATTTTGAAGCAAATCAAAAAGACCCGTTTTACGCATGAATATTTTATATTGTTCTGCTGAATAATTGAGTTTTGTAAAATTATATGTAAATTCACCTGTATTATCTGCTGCATAAATCTCATTTGCTCTTACAGCCAGCAAAAGAGGTATGCATTTTAAAGTTTCCGGATATTTTGTTATTATATTTTCAAATTCTGACTCAATATTTTCAGAGCCTATTAAACTATTGAGAATATTAAGTTCTATTTTTAAACTGTCTACATTCTTATAGATTTTTTCAAAATCAGTATAATAATCATATGTAGCTATACTGCTGCGAAAATTCTCAAGCCATTTATCAAAATTCCTTTTCATCTGATATCTCCTGTTCAATAATTGCAGATAAGCAATTCACTGATATTTCCTCTGCTGCTGCCTTTGCTGTTAATCATTCTTGCTGCTTTAATTCTGTTGATAGTGAATCTGCTGTATATATTATCAAAAAAATCATCATCTTCATTTATATTTTTAGGGTCTGAATTGCTTGCAACAATTTTTGCACCTTTATCTGATATTATCTCAGTAAATTTTCCGAGTTCTATCTGTTGTTCATCATTAAATTCAGTTTTAGCATAGGAATTGAATGATGATGTTTCATTCAATGGTCTGTAAGGCGGATCTATATACACAAAAGTATTTTCATCTATGAAATCCATACATTGACTATAGTCGCCGCATCTTATTTCAACATTCTGAAGCATTTTACTTATGAGATGAAGATTTTCAGAATTACATATCATCGGCTTTTTATATGCTCCCACAGGAACATTATAAAGTCCTTTGCTGTTTACACGATACAATCCGTTAAAACAGGTTTTGTTCAGAAAAATAAACAATACTGCTTTTTCTTCTGTCTGTAAATTCTGTTTTATAAGTTCGTTGAATCTTTTACGCATAGACGTATAATATTCTTTACGCTGTTCATTATTCATATTCCAGAAAATATTCTGTATTTCAGAAAGATTGTTTATTATAGTTTCAACATTATCTCTGACTTGAATATATGTATTTATGAGTTCGGGGTTAATATCATTTATCATAACTTTCTTTGGGTGAAAATTTGATATGATATCAAGAAAAACTGCACCTCCGCCAACAAATGGTTCGCAGTATTTTTCTATTTTGTCAGGATATTTTTTACGGATAATGTCCAGCAGCTGACTTTTTCCGCCCGCCCATTTGATAAATGGCTTTACTGTTTTATACATATCATGCTCCTTGATTAACACCAATTTATTTGTAGGGGCTTCCTTAAGTTCGCCCCTACAGAATAAAAGGAAAATTTTTTTGTTTTAAATCGTAAAATTTCGTTGTCGGATTTGTGTTCAGTTAAGACGAGAATAGAGTTCACTTTTTCTGAAACCTGTTTCCTTAGCAACAGCCTTGCAGGCTTCGGAGGGTTTTTCGCCGTTTTCGATAAGTTTTCTTGTCATTTCAAGAGCTGTTTCAATGCTGATATTTTCTGAATCAGATTTTTTTGCACCTTCAATTATAAGAACATATTCGCCCTTTGGATTTTTTAAGCTGTAATATTCAACTGCTTCAGAGATAGTCATTCTTAAAACTTCCTCATAAATTTTTGTAAGCTCACGGCAGAGAGAAATTTTTCTGTCGCCGAAATATTCGAGCATATCTTTAAGAGTATTCAGAAGTTTATGCGGAGCTTCATAGAATATCATTGTTTCAGTCTTTGATTTTGCATGACTGAGATGTTCGATTCTCTGTTTTTTAGTGACAGAGAGAAAGCCTTCAAATGAAAATCTTGATGTATCAAGACCGGATATTGCAAGAGCCGATACCGCAGCACTTGCTCCGGGGACTACCTTTACCGGAATATCATGCTCATAGCACATCCGTATAAGAGGCTCACCGGGGTCTGATATGCAAGGCATTCCGGCATCTGTGACGATTGCACAGTTTTTGCCGTCAAGAATTTTTCCTATTATATTTTCAGTGCATGAACCGGTGCTGTGTTCATGGTATGAAACAAGAGTCTTTTTTATTTCGTAATGTGTCAGAAGCTTTAAAGTAACTCTTGTATCTTCGGCAGCTATAAAATCAACGCTTTCAAGAGTTTTCAACGCACGGAGCGTAATATCCTCAAGGTTTCCGATAGGAGTTCCCACAACGTATAATGTACCTGACATAAAATTCACAAAATCCTTTCAGGACTGGCTGTCCAGTCGGTAAATTCTTTTCATCTCATCTGAATAGCCGTTTCCCTGATGAGTATAAAGTGCAGGGAGAATTTTAAGAAACGGCTTTGAACCTTTTTTACCCTCTATCAGAAAAAGCCATGGAGCGTGTTCAGGTGATTTGCTGATGAATTTTATTCTTTTTGGTTCAATATTATTGTTTTTCATGGCAGTTATAACGTCAGCGAGTCTTTCAGGTCTGTTGCAAAGGCAGAGTCTTCCGCCGAATTTAAGAAGTTTTGAGGCGGCACGGCATACATCATCTATATTGCACATAATCTCATGCCTTGCAATTCTCTGTGACGGTATAAGACTCTCAATTCCGGCAGATTCAGCCTTATACGGCGGATTGCAGGTAACAAGACTAAGTTTTCCAAGAGGTGCATTATCCCAGAGAACTTTCAAATCCGCACATACTGGTTTTATAAAATCTGTACCGGAGCTTTTTTCAAGACCGGCATTAAGCTGTTCAATAGCATTTTCCTGTATATCAACGGCATATATCTCACGGGGGTGCATTTCACTTCTTGCCATTATAAGAGGGATTATTCCGCAGCCCGTACCGAGGTCGCATACAGTATCATTTTTTTTATATTCTGAAAAATCTGCAAGCAGAAATGCGTCTGTGCCGAAACGGTGATTTTCACCTGCACATACAAATATATTTTCAGAAAGCTTTTCAAATTTACAGTTTTCCATATTAAAATCAGTCCGTATCTGTCAGCAGAGCGATATATTTGAATGCACTCAAATCAAAGACATCAAAAGAACCATCTCCATTTATGTCGCCTACAGCTTCATGAACAGAACCAGCTGTTTTAACTCCCATAAGGTACTGTTTCATGACAGTTATATCTCTTGCATCAAGAACCTGATTGAAATCAAGGTCACCAAGATGTAAATTGTCAGCTGATACGGAAGTAAAACCGTTTTCCTTTGCAAAATCTGCGGCAGCTGAATTTTCTGATTCAGTGATGATTATGATATCCTTGTCTGATTTGACATAGTTTCCTGTTTCGTCCTTTACATATCCGAAAGCTGTGCTGTCAATGCTTGTAACGCTGTCAGGGATATAGATATAATCAAGTTCCGGGCAGTCAGCAAATGAATTTCTTCCGATTGAGGTTATCTGGTCTGTAAGCTCAACATATTCAAGAGATGAACAGCCTGAAAACATTGAGTCACGCACTTCATCGACTCCTGTCGGGAATATGAACTGTTCAAGTGATGTACAGCCCATGAAGCTTACCTGAAATGTCCAGTATGTTCTCTGGTCAGCAAATTCAACTGTTTTGAGTTTCGGGCAGTCTGAAAATCCGTTGTATACAGATGTAAGAGTACTCGGAAGATATATGTATTCAAGTGATTCGCAGTTTATAACGCCTGAAATCTGTTTTACTCCCTCCGGAATTATGAGTTCTTTAAGAGATGAACAGCCGCTGAAATTACAGTCAAGCTGAGTCATTTTCGGATAGAGTTTTACTTCTTTAAGCTTTTCGCAGTCTGTAAAAGCACCGCCGGATATCTGTGATATTCCGTCAAGGTTTATGCTTTCAAGCTGTTTGCAGTTCTTGAATGCTTCTATGCCTATAGTTGCGGCTGATGACGGGAGATTGACGCTTTTAAGAGGTGTATTGAGAAAACAGCCTGAACCTATATGTATTACTCCTTCAGGAATTTCAACGGATTCAATCGCTGTATCAGCAAAGGTATATTCCATTATATTATTGAGTGACTTTGAAATTTTAACAGATGTTATGCCGGTACAGCCCATAAGGAGCTTGTTGCCTATCTGTGTCAGACTGTCAGGCATTTCAAATGATGTGAGAGAGGTGCAGTTCTGGAATGCGGCATCATCAATATATGTAAGTGTATCGGGGAGTGAAACTGATTTTATTTTTTCATTGTCGGCAAATGCATATCTTTTTATTGATGTGACATTCACACCATCGATTGAGGCAGGAATGACAAGTTCATCCGTATCATCAGTGCAGCCTGTTATTTCAATTCCGTCATCTGAAACCGTATATGTAAGATTCTGATATGTTTTGTCAGTATCCGCTGCGTGTATGGAGATAACATTTTCAGCATTGAAAATTGTATTAAAAATACTGCATGATGAAATACTGAGTGAGAGTGCAAGAAAGGCACTTATAATTTTTTTTGTCTTCATTTATAAAAAAACTCCTTTTTTCAAGTAATATGCAGCTTTGAAACGCTGTATATCCATTATACCATAAATGATGGATTATTTCAAGGAAAAAAGAAAAAAACAACAAAAAATCATAGTCGTTTTATGCTTTTTGGACATGATTGTTCATAAACTGAAAAAAAGCTGATTATGCTGAATTTATGGGGATTTCAGAGGTTGAAAAAGCAGATTTTTGACAGACAGTAAATGTAATATTATGCAATAAAATGTTATGTAATCGGTTGCAAAAACAGTCTTTTTATATACCCCTCTGTGGTAACGTTTTCTTTAATAACAAACTATTAACATTTATTAAACTTTTATATAAATCCATTGAAATTTGATTTGAATATTGTATAATAATAATGCAAATTTTTTTAATATAATCGAAGGGTTTTTCTACAGACAGGGGATAAATCATCAGAAAACAGTAATGAAAATAAAAATCATTATCCCTGTTTGACGGACACAATTTACAGTTGATTTTCAGGTGTGAAAAATGTATAATTCAGCATACGGATTATCGGCTGCGGATTCAATTAATTTTTATAGGTAAGGTTTATTGAAAGGACGTTTTGAGATGAACAGAAAAAAACAGCTTCAGTCTGCAATAGTAGGCATAGCTATGGCAGCTTCAATAGTTGCTGCTCCTTTTACAGGAGTGACTACAGCAAAAATAGCTTCTGCTGAAAGCTCTGACAACTATGCAAAGCTTCTCCAGTATTCAATGTATTTTTATGATGCAAATATGTGCGGTACAGGCGTTGATGCAAACAGCCAGCTTAACTGGAGAGGAAACTGCCATACATCTGATGAAGTTGACTACGGCTTCCATGATGCAGGCGACCATGTAAAATTCGGTCTTCCACAGGGCTATTCAGCTTCAACTCTTGGTTGGGGATACTATGAATTCAAGGATTCATATGATTCACTCGGTCTTACTTCCCACTATAAGACAATTTCAGATTATTTCTGCAAATTCTTCAAGGCAAGCACTAAATTAAGCGGTGATACAGTTACAAGCTTCTGCTATCAGGTAGGCGACGGAACAAAAGACCACAATCAGTGGTGTGCTCCTGAAGACCAGGGCGACAGAGGCGGTGCTCTCTGGACAAGCTCTGAAGGAAGTGATATAGCTGCTGAATATGCTGCTGCTCTTGCTCTTAACTATATCAACTTCGGAAATGAAGATGACCTCAAATATGCAAAGGCTCTCTATAAATATGCAAAACAGGTAAACAGGGTTGCTTCAACAGGAATCGGCGAATTTTATGTTTCATCAAGCTATGAAGATGACCTTGCATGGGCTGCCGGCTGGCTTTACCTTGCAACAAATGATTCATCATACAAGACTGACTGTGCAAATTATCAGGTTCAGTATCTCGGCTGGGTTCATGACTGGAACAATGTTTCTCTTGGTGCTGCCTGCGTATATTCACATATAACAGGCGACTGGTCAAAGGTAAACAGCTGGATAAGCGGTCAGACTACAAGTAATAATTATCTGTTTATTTCACAGTGGGGTTCAGCAAGATATAACGCTTCAATGCAGCTTTGTGCACTGGCAGCTTCAAAAAATTCATCTGCTGACTATTCATCATGGTGCAAGAATCAGATGACATATCTTCTCGGACAGAATCCGGCAAATACCTGTTTCGTAACAGGCTTCAGCTCAAATTCCGCAAAATATGCTCATCACAGAGCAGCTTCAGGCTACAGCAGCTACGATGAAATGAATCAGAGTACTGTTTATTCATCAAAAGGTCATACTCTTATAGGTGCTCTTGTAGGCGGCCCTACTTCTGCTGACGGTGCATATACAGACTCACTTCAGGACTATACTGCAAATGAAGTTGCCCTTGACTACAATGCAGGCCTTGTAGGTGCTGCTGCCGGTCTTTATTCAGTTTACAAAACAGGCTCTGTTGATTCAACTATTGAAGGCGTTGGCAATGTCAAGGTAGAACCTGTTGAAACTACAACAACAACTGCTGTTACAACTCCTGAACCGACAGTTACAACAGTTACAACAAAAACTACAAATGCTCCTGTTACTACAGCTGCTCCTTCATCATCAGGCGTTTATAAAATCAATCCTAATGAAACAATTGATTATTCAAAGCTTCCTGAAGATGACAGAATGATAGGCTGGGAATGGTCAAAATTCGGTATTCCTGCAAATGAAAAGGTTACTAAGGTTGAAATAGATATCTCATCTTCAAAGAATATCGGCAAATGGCAGGGTGCTTTCGGTACATCAACTACTGTTTCACCTGGATACTGGACTCAGACAAGCGATATGCAGCAGTCCATTTCATCAAATTCAGGTACTATCACATGGAATGTTGATACTGCTACTGCAAATATAATTCAGTACAACTACGGCGGCGAGCTTAAATGGGGTATCTGGTGGATTGACTGCGGTACTTTCAAGATAGATGAAATCAGAGTATATACAGGAAATTCAACAACTCCTTCAGTTACAACAGCTGCTCCGGCAACAACAACCACAAATGCTCCGGCAACAACAGCTGCTCCTTCATCAAACGGAACTTATACAATCAATCCTAATGAAACAATTGATTATTCAAAGCTTCCTGAAGATGACAGAATGATAGGCTGGGAATGGTCAAAATTCGGTATTCCTGCAAATGAAAAGGTTACTAAGGTTGAAATAGATATCTCATCTTCAAAGAATATCGGCAAATGGCAGGGTGCTTTCGGTACATCAACTACTGTTTCACCTGGATACTGGACTCAGACAAGCGATATGCAGCAGTCCATTTCATCAAATTCAGGTACTATCACATGGAATGTTGATACTGCTACTGCAAATATAATTCAGTACAACTACGGCGGCGAGCTTAAATGGGGTATCTGGTGGATTGACTGCGGTACTTTCAAGATAGATTCAATCAAGGTATATACAACAGGTTCATCAGCTGTAACTACTACAACTCCAAGAGTTACAACTGCAACAACAACCACAAAGGCTACAACTGCCACAACAAAGGTTACAACAGCTGCTACTACAAAGGTTACTACAACTGCCACAACAAAGGCTACAACTGTGGGAACTCCGGCAGGCACTGTAAATCCTGGCACAAAGGCTACTCTCCTCGGAGATGTTACAAATGACGGTATCATTGACGTAAGAGATGTAACTATACTTAACCAGTATATCGTTCAGCTGACTACTCTCAATGAACAGCAGCTCGCAAATGCAGATGTTATTGCTGACGGCAAAGTTGACCTTAAAGACCTTGGTCAGCTCAAGAAATATCTCATCAAGGTTATTTCTTCATTCTAATGCTTTTATCTTAACCCTTCTATAAAAAAAAGGAAACCGGTGCAGTTTATTATTAAGCTGCACCGGTTTTCTCTTTGTTTTCTGTAATTCGTTTATCTGAAATTTTCCCTGTAATCTGTAAAATATCCGCCCATTGGTTAATCGATAAAATTATTGATAGACCATACAACGGGCGACCAATGGTCGCCCCTACAAACGAATTTGCATTTCAGATGAATGAATTTCAGAAAATGAACATTGGTATCTGTTTTCTGTAAAAAATCATTGGTCAACAGATTACAGGCGGCAGTTTGCCGCTCGCCCCTACAGAATATATGAAAAATTTCTTGTTTTCAATCATAAAATTTTGTTGTCGAATTTGCGTTATATTATAAAAACAGCGGTCATCTGAAATAATAATCAGTGACCGCTGTTTAAATTAAAGTGTATAGCCTTTGGCTCTTAAACCATCAATTACTTCCGCCAGTATGAGGCTGTTTGTCTGTGAAACTGAATGCAGAAGTATTATTTCTCCGCCATGTGCAGATGAAAGAATTTTTTCCTTTGCAGTCTGACAGTCCGGCTGTGAATCCACATTCCAGTCCACATAGGCAAAACTCCACATTATGGTTTTATAGCCTGCGTTCTGAATAGTTTTCAATGAAGATTCTGAAAATTCACCGCAGGGAGGTCTGAGATACTGCATTTCATAGCCGTATTTATCAAGAACAAGATTGTGCAGACTCATAATCTCCTCATTCAATTCCGTTTCGGATATTTCAGACATTTTAAGATGTTTCATTCCATGATTGCCAAGACAATGCCCTTCATCTATCATACGCTGTACAAGTTCGGTTTCTTTCTGTGCATAGTCGCCTGTAAGGAAAAATATTGCTTTAACATTTTTTTCTTTGAGTACATCGAGAATTTTTGAAGTATAGCCGTTTTCATATCCCTGGTCGAAGGTGAGAATAATATTTTTTTCATCATCTGAGAGAGCGTATGCACCATATTCACCGTACTGTAAGTTGAAATCAACTGCTCCGAGAGGTCTGTTGTTCTCATCAGACTGAGTTCCCTGACCGTATCCCTGAGCGTTTGAAACCATAGTCATTGATGAAGTCATTATAATAAGAGCTGATATAAAAGCCGTCAGTTTTTTCATTTGCGAATCCCTCTTTTAATATTTATGAGGAGTAAGGACTGATTGCCTTACAATAATATTATTATCCGAAAGATAAATTATAAACATTGAAAATAATTACAATTTTTTATTGATTTTTTGCACATATCAATGCAAATTTTGTTCGATTTTTATTTTCTTATGAGGGGAATTTTTTTATTACAGGAGGTGAATTTTTATGGAAAAATGTTTTCAGACAGTTGCCGCTCTGATATGCGGAGTTTTAAGCTATTTATACGGCGAATTTGACGGAATGATGAAAATACTGATATTCTGTATCGTATGCGATTACATAACGGGCTTAGCTTCTGCATATAAAAATAAAGAGCTTTCAAGCAGAATCGGATTTCTTGGAATAATGAAAAAAGTAACAATACTTCTTATTGTTGCTTTATGCCATATAACAGATATGGAGCTTTTCGGGGAATCAGCATTTATGAAATCAGCTGTATGCGGATTTTATATAGCAAATGAAAGCTTGTCAATTCTTGAAAATACGGCAGCTATGGGAGTCAAATATCCTCAGAAATTACTCGAAACATTAAAACAATTCAATAAAGGAGAATAATTATGACAAAAGGTATCGACATATCAAAATGGCAGGGAACAATATCTGCCGAAACATTTAAGAAATTCAAGAATCAGAACATTGAATTTGTAATAATCCGTGCATATGCAGGCGGAAAGGACAGCTGTTTTGAACAGAACTATAAAAATGCTGTATCTGCGGGTCTTGCAGTCGGTTCATACTGCTACATATACGGAAAATCAGTTGAAGCAGTTAAAAGAGAAGCTGAAAATTTTCTTAATGCAGTTAAGGGCAAAATTTTTGAATATCCTCTGTATCTCGATATTGAAGATAAATCTCTTGAAAAACTCGGAAAAAAACTGCTTACTGATATGTGTATAGCATTCTGCGATACAGTAGAAAATGCAGGATATTACTGCGGAATATATGCTAATCCTGCATGGTTTGACGAAAAGCTTGACAAATCAAGACTTAAAAAGTATGACAAGTGGCTTGCACACTGGGTTAAATCCCCGAAATACGGCAACGAGTTTGGCGGACTATGGCAATATGGAACAGGCAGACTTGATGGTCATAATGGTGAGATAGATATGAACATATCATATCGGGACTATCCTGCAATTATTCAGAATGCAGGTCTTAACGGTTTTAAAAAAAATTCTGATAATTCGGAAAAATATGATGTGAACGGTGACGGCAAAGTCACCTCTGAAGATGCTTTGCAGATTTTAAGAAAAGTAACTGATATGTAAAAAAACGCGAATTCGACAATAAAATTTTATGATTCAAAATAAGGGATTTTTCTTATA
>ERZ808252.2121-NODE-2121-length-12693-cov-4.727093_pt1 | contig 12693 bp, 13 predicted proteins | sample MGYA00521242_ERZ808252 | MGnify/ENA primary metagenome ERZ808252 (study PRJEB31516, sample SAMN03275581) | gut metagenome | biome: mammalia-associated habitat; material: feces | host: Papio cynocephalus | place: Kenya | collected 2012-08-07 ...
TCGGTTTGACGTACGTTTCCTGCTCGCCGTTCCGCGTGCCTATCGCGCGCTTGGCTGCGGCTCAGGCGGCTGTACGCAACGCCTAATCGCGTAAAGCAAAAAAACGCCCCGCAAGGATTTCCTTGCGGGGTTGTTTTTTTACGCTATTGCCTGTATGGAACTGCTGCGAATATTGACAGCTGAAATTGTGGGGCTCTCTGTGTTCAGCGGGCTTTTTTGTTTCCGTTTTTCAGTCCGTATTTCAGTTTTCTTTTCCCTGAAGAAGCGGTTGCTTTTTGATTTCCGTTCTTCAATCCTTCTTTCAGTCCGTCTTTTAACCCGTATTTCAATCCGTCTTTCAAACCTTCCTTCAATTCTTGAGGATTTTCGGCCGTTGTTTCGGCGTTTGCGCTTTCTTGCGCGCAAACGGGCGTTCCGAATCCGACAAAAAACAAAACCAGCAAAGCAACAAATATTTTATTCATGATTTTTCTCCTTTTCATTTTTCACGCACCAGACGGAAGCACACGTTTGCATAACCCGTCGAGGCATTGCGGGTTTCATCGCGCGTTTCGGTGCGGCATTTCATACGCGGCGAATTGAACGCGCCGCCTTTGACGGCATAGCCGCCGTTTTTCGGTGTCGCCGTCCATTCCCAGCAGTTGCCCCACATATCAATCGCACCGCTGGCTGATAAAGTTTCCTTGTACGCGTCAACGGGCGTTGTAGAGGTTGAAACGCCGTTGTTAAAGTCGGCGTCTTTGGGCATGTGTCCCGCCGCGTACTCCCATTCCGTTTCCGTCGGCAAACGGTAGTTGACGCCGTCCCTGTCCGACAGCCAGCGGGCATAAGCCGCCGCGTCAACATAAGAAACATTGACAGCGGGATGATTCGGCGCGGCGGAAGACGGCGTTTTGCCCGTTTGTTTTAAAAATTCGTCATAGTCGCGATTTGTTACGGGCGTATAAGCGATTTCCACATTTTCCGCCGCCCCCAGCACAGGCAGGAAGCCGTCTTTGGCTTTTCTTGCCCCGGGACGCAGACGCGGGTCGGTAAAGCGGCGCATGCTTTGTTCTATGCGGTTATCCCTGTCACGAATCACTTCATCAACAATTTCCTGCATTTCTTGAATTTTGGATTCGTGTTTTGCGGTTTGTTTCAGTTCTTCCAGCTTAGCTTTTTTGCGGGCGATGACTTTGTCATAATTGGCTTCAACCTGACGGCGCAAAGCGGCTTTGTTTTCCTCGGTCGGATTTTGACGGTAAGCGGCAATCAGCTGTTTTGTTTCTTCGTTTAATTGAGGCCGTTCCCGTTCAACCGTCGTACTGTGTCTGAACATTTTGCGGCCGCCGTTGTCCGCACCGAAGCCCGTGCAGAAAAACACCGCCAAGCTTGCGGCAAGGATCGTTTGTTTCATTGAATTGTTCATATCCGTTCTCCGTTGTTTTAAAGCATTATACTCTTATAACGAAAATTCAAGGTCTTTCCTTATAAAAAAATTTATACTTTTTTTGTTTTTGGGATTATATTCCCGCGCAAAGGAGACGCCCATGACCAAATCCGAAATCGATATGACCGACGGCGCGCTGTTGCCGTCAATGCTGCGTTTTGCCATTCCTTTAATGGCGGCCAGCGTTTTGCAACTGCTGTTCAACGCGTCCGACATCGCCGTGTTGGGCAATTTCGGATCGACTCATTCGCTGGCGGCGGTCGGATCGACGGTGGCTTTGGTCAGTTTGCTGACGAACTTCTTTATCGGAATGAGCATCGGCACGAACGTTTTGGCTTCGCGGTGTTTGGGGGCGAAAAATTACAAACGTTTGCGGCGGGTTGTTCATACGTCGCTTGCTTTGGGCGTGCTGGCGGGAATTTTTTCGGCATCCGTCGGAGTTGTTTTTTCCGCGCGAATTCTGGTGCTGATGCAAACGCCGGAAAGCGTTTTGCCGCTTTCCGTGCTTTACACTAAAATTTACTTCTTCGGCATGATTCCGACAGCGATTTATAATTTCGGCGCGGCGATTTTGTATGCGAACGGAGAAACCAAAAAACCGCTGATGTTTTTGATTGCGGCCGGCATTACAAATGTCATTTTGAATTTGATTTTCGTGATTTGCTTTAACATGGATGTTGCAGGCGTTGCGACCGCCACCGTGATTTCGCAAACGCTTGCCATGACGCTGGTTTTGATTTCTTTGGCGCGGCGCAAGGATTCGTCGAAAATCTTTTTCAACCAAATCCGGCTGAATCCCGAAATCGTGTTGAGCATTCTGAAGCTGGGAATCCCTGCCGGTTTTCAAAGCGTTGTGTTCAGTCTGTCCAACATGGTGATTCAATCGGCCGTCAATTCTTTCGGTCCCGTGTATATGGCGGGGACGGCGGCGTCGCAGAACGTGGATTGCTTTATTTGGATCAGCATGAACGCTTTTCAGCCGACGGCGACAACATTCATCAGCCGCAACATTGGTGCAAAACGCTATGCCCGCATTAACAAAATCACACTTTGCGCACTGGGATGCGGCACAGTCATCGGTATTGTTTTGGGAACAATCGCCATTCTTTTCGGAACGGCGTTACTGGGCATTTACACCAGCGACGCGGCGGCGATAGAAGCGGGCTTGGTGCGCTTGCGAATGGTCGGCGTGCCGTATGTTCTGTGCGGCTGGATGGATATTATGACGGGAGCTTTACGCGGATTGGGATCATCGTTTGTTCCCGCGGTTATTGCTTTGGCGGGCGCGTGCGGATTGCGTTTGGTTTGGATTGCGACGTTGTTCCAAATTCCGAAGTATCACACTTTTACGCACCTGTTTTTGTCATACCCCGTTTCTTGGGCGGTAACAACCGTTGTTTTGACCGTCGCTTATTTTATTATCCGCGGAAAATACCCGAAAAGCGATACGGCTTTAGCGTAAAAACAATCTGTTCAAGCTCTTGAAAACACCGCGCGGAAAACATAAATATCTGTGCGGCTTAGATTTTAAGGAGCTTTTAACATGGTTGTTTTTGAAAACGGAAAAATAAAAATCGGCAAAGGTTTGCCTTTTTTCGGTATTTTGATGATTATCGCCGGCGTATGGACGTGGTTTCATCCCGACTCGATTTTGCTGGCTATGGCGATTTATTTGGGAATTGTTTTTTTGGCCGGAGGTATCGGTTATCTGTATTCCTTTATCCGTTCCCGTTCGGGGGCTTGGCTGGCGTTGGGATTGCTGGATATTCTCATCGGATTGGTGTTGGTCACAAACTTGGGCGTAACAGCATTGTCCTTGCCGATTTTTTTGGCCGTTTGGGCTTTGGGAGTCGGAGTGATTCAAACGGCTTTCGCCTTTGAAATGAAAGACGCGGGCTTTTATTCGTGGAAATGGACGCTGGTAAACGGCATTTTGGGCATTGTGTTCGGATTGTTGATTATTGCCCACCCCGTTATCGGAGCGTTGACAATTTCGCTGATGCTCGGTTCTTATCTGGTGCTGTTCGGAGTGTTCAGTTTGCTGGAATACTTCACCATGAAAAGAATGACGGAAGTCTGAAAACTTTCCGAATAAATTCCCTTAAAGCCCCGATTTTCGGGGCTTTTTTCGTTGCGTTTTGACAATGGCTTGTCTAAGCTTTGATAAACAACAAAAGGATGCCGCATTATGCCCAAACAAATCAAAAAAATCGAAAAATCGCTGGAGGAACTGCTGTGGGATTCCGCGAACAAATTGCGCGGAACGGTCGTTTCCTATGACTATATGAACGTCTGTCTGGGACTGATTTTTTTGAAATACGCGGGCGACCGGTTCGACGCCCGCCGCGCCGAACTGATCGCGATGGGACGCGAAAAATACATCGACTATCCCGCTTTTTATATGAGCGAGAACGTCTTTTACCTGACGCCCGTTTCGCGCTGGTCTTATCTGATCGAAAACGCGAAAAGGCCGGACTTGCCGCTGCTGATTGATACCGCTTTGGCTGAAATCGAAAAGAACAACGACGCTTTGAAAGGTGCTTTGCCCGACAATTTTTATTCGCGCCTGACGATGGACGTGTCAAAGCTGGCGGCGTTGGTGGACATCGTCAATCAAATCAAAATTGACGCGCACGATTTCGACCTGTTCGGGCGGGTGTACGAATACTTTTTGGGAAAATTTGCGGCTTCGCAAGGGCAAAAGGGCGGCGAATACTACACGCCGAAATGTATCGTCCGCTTGTTGACCGAAATGATTGAACCGTACAAAGGGCGCGTGTACGACCCGTGTTGCGGTTCGGGCGGTATGTTCGTCCAATCGGCGAAGTTCATCGCGGCGCACGGCGGCGAAACGAATGACATCGCCATTTTCGGGCAAGAGCAAAACTCCGCGACGTTGAAACTGGCGAAAATGAATCTGGCCATTCGGGGAATTTCCGCTGATTTCGGCGCGATGCCGGCGGACACTTTTTCCAAGGATCAGCACAAGGATTTGAAAGCCGACTTTATTCTGGCAAATCCGCCGTTCAACCTGAAAGAATGGCGCGCCGAAAGCGAACTGACGGACGATCCGCGCTGGAACGGGTTTGACGTTCCGCCGGTCGGCAACGCGAACTATGGCTGGATTCTGCATATGCTGTCAAAGCTGAGCGACAAAGGCGTCGCGGGCTTTGTCATGGCGAACGGGTCGATGAGCTCGTCCACGGGCGGCGAGGACAAAATCCGCCGTGCCTTGATTGAAAAAGGATTGATCGAATGCATGATCGCCCTGCCGTCGCAGCTGTTTTTCACCGTGCAAATTCCGGCGTGCCTGTGGTTCATCCGCAAAAACCGCAACCGCGGGGAAACGCTGTTCATCGACGCGCGCAGCGTCGGATTTATGGCGGATCGGACGCACCGCGACTTTTCGGACGAGGACATCGCGAAAATCACGGCGACCTATCACAACTGGCGTAAAAAGTCGCCCGAATATCAAGACATCAAAGGCTTCTGCAAATCGGCGGATTTGGCGGAAATCGCCGCGAACGATTACGTTTTGACGCCCGGTCGCTATGTCGGAATCGAAGAACAAGCCGGCGACGGCGAACCGTTCGATGCCAAAATGACGCGCTTGACCGTCGAATTGTCCAGCTTGTTCGCACAATCCGACGCTTTGCAATCGGATATTCGGGACAAGCTGGCGAGCATCGGCTGGAAAGTGTGAAAACCAAAGGAAATACGAAATGATTCCGTATGACGGATTCAAAAAATCGTTGAAACATTTACAGGCGCAATATCGCAATTACAGCGATATGGACGGCAATTTGCCCGAAATAACCAAGGAAGCCATCGGAGAATCCGTCGTTCAGCGGTTCGAGGTTTGTTACGATTGCCTGTGGAAAGTGTTAAAACGCTATTTGACCGAAGAACTGGGATTGCCCGATGTGCCGAATAGCCCTAAACCCGTTTTCAGGTTGGCAATGGAAAACGAAGTTTTGCCGTCGTCGGTCGAACATTTTATCGCTTATGCGGACGCGCGCGTCGGTACTTCGCACGATTACAGCGGCGAAAAAGAACAGGAAGCCCTTAATATCGTCGGCAACTTTATCAACGATGCCGCAAAATTGTATCAAATTATGAGCAAGGAAAACTTTGACTGATGCCGGAAATGCCAACTATCGCCTTGACGGCGGAACAACTGCAAACGGTTCGGAAAATTCTGCGTCGTCATATTCCCGACGCGGCGGTGTGGGCGTACGGTTCGCGCGTCAAAGGGACGGCGACCGATAAATCCGATTTGGATATGGTAGTGTTCGGCAATGTTGAGAAACAAATACAATCTTTGCGTGAAGATTTCGATGAAAGCAGCCTGCCGTTCCGCATCGATATATTCGCGTGGAATCAAATCCCCGAACAATTCCGCGAAAATATCAAACAAACGTATTATATCGTGCAGATTGGAAAAGACTAAAACTTTTTGTTGATGACTTTTCTTCCATAGGATACACTTAATAAAAAATCGAAACTGCGAAAAACACCAACGATGCGACGCGGCAGTTTGAGGGACCAAGAAAGGCGGTTTTGATCGTCATTGCGAGTCCGCGACAGCGGGCGAAGCAATCCATTTAAGGAGGGGAAAAGATGGAAAAAAACTATATTTTTAAACTGCAGTATAATCCTGAAAAGGATAGGCTGTTTAATTCATTTTACGTTATGTCGCATTTTCTTGAAGCACAAGAAAAATCATCAAATTTAATCCTATCAATACTGGATACTAATTCCGTCGCATATCAACAACTTGACTTTATTCAAAAAGGAAGCTTGATAGTTAAAATATATGATATATTAAAATCTTTAAATGATGATGAAATTCGTAATAAAGGATGGATTTATATAGGAAGAGAAGTTATCATAGCCGCAAAAAATGCAATCATAGAATATATTTCGAAAAAAGAAGAAATTAATAATAAAATTGATATTGAAAACATAAAAGATGCCATAATAGAAAATGCAAAACCAAAAATACCGGCAGATCAGACTTTACTTTTAGAAAGTGCTGGAAATGGAGTGATAGCATCGTATGTAGATATATCCCTTGAGCCGTATAAAAAATTATCGCAAACACAGGAAATTTTTTATACAAACCCAGATGGAAAAACGACAAAGATAAACAAGTCTTGCTCTTTTAATGCCTCCTCTGTAGAAGAAGATTTGTCGTTCGTTGAAACTATCAATAATATTCAACTCATATTGCTTGTAAAGAAGCCAGATTATATAGGAGAAAGCCAATGGGATTTTCAAATGGTTTCTGGAGGAAATGCCTATCAGTTACAAGGCAAAATTTTGAATAAAGAATGGCTTGAAGGCTTTCAAAACAACGACTTATCTTATAAAGATATGCCCTTGCCAAAAGATGCCTTAAGAGTTATAGCCGATTTGAAAATTGTTAAAAAATCAGAAAAAGATAAAAATCCAAAAGTAACTTGCCAAATTCATCAAATACTGGGTGTTTTAAAAGGATTCGCGAACGAAGAATCTATTTCTAAAACATCGAATTTTCTACAACTATTGGATAAAAATAATGGCTGAATGGAAAACAATTAAACTTGGCGAGGTATGTAACTTAATTGCGGGATATGCATTTAAAAGTTGCGATTTTGGAGATTATCCGAAAAAAGTCGTTAAAATAACAAACATTGAACCTCCTTATGTAAATATGCAGGCATTAACGGGATTTAATGACAAAAATTATGACATAAAGAAATTAGAAAAATATCGAGTTAGTTCTGGTGATTACATTTTGGCAATGACTGGAGCTACTATTGGAAAAATTGGGCGGATTCGTTTAGGTAGCGCGTATATAAACCAACGAGTTTTGAAATTTTGCCCTAAAAAAATTGACAACGATTTTTTATTTTACATTTTATCTATGAATAATTTTTCTAAATATATCATAAATAATATCGACAGCGAGTCAGCACAAGCAAATATAAGTGCTTCAACTATAGGGAAGTACACATTCCCGCTTCCTCCTCTGGATGTGCAGAAGCGGATAGCGGGGATATTGGGGGCGTTGGACGACCGGATTGACGTGTTGCGGCGGGAAAACGTGGTTTTGGAACAAATGGCGCAGGCGGTGTTTCAATCTTGGTTTGTCGATTTCGACATCGTTCGCGCCAAAGCCGACGGCCTGTCCGCATCCGAAGTGTGCGGAAAATACCGCATCACGCCCGAATTGTACGCCCTCTTCCCCTCCGCCCTCACCCCCGACGGCATTCCACAAGGTTGGGAAAAGAAAAAACTTGGAGAACTGGTACAGAATGTCAAAAAGTCGGTTAAACCCTCTGTTGAAACGGAACAAAAACCATATGTTCCTATTGATTGTATAGCAACAAAATCATTAACGCTGTATGATTTCAAAGAAGGGAAAGAGGCTCAAAGCAGTTTAATATCGTTTGAACCTCACGATATTTTATTCGGTGCAATGCGTGCTTACTTTCATAAAGTTTGTATCGCTCCTTTTGCAGGAACAACGCGTTCAACGGTCTTTTGTTTGCGACCAAAGAAGTTAAAAGATTTTTCTTTTGCATTGCTATCTGTTTTTCAAAACCGTTGTATCGCTTATGCCAGTCAAAATAGCAAAGGAACGACTATGCCTTATGCTGTTTGGGATAATAATTTGTCGGAATATCAGACGGAAGCATCAGCGGAAGATGTGCGGACGGCTTTTAACGAATATCTCGAAAATTCTTTTAACAAAATGATGGTGAATGCACAGCAAATCCGCGCACTGTCCGCCACCCGCGACGCTCTGTTGCCTAAATTGATGAGCGGTGAAATCGAGGTATAAAAAAGATTTGCAATTTTTAGTAAAATTGCATAACATAATAATGCTTAAAAAGACGGAAGTCGTACAATGAATGAAAACGCAAAAACAGACGGAAGTCGTACAATGAATGAAAACGCAAAAACAGACGAAATGACCTATAAAGCGTATGAGGCGTACATTAGCGCGCGAAACGAATATTATGCTTTGGAAACGGCGGAACAAAACAAGCTTGACAGCTATGCCAATGCATTTTCAATGGCTTTGATAGCCGCGTCGTTTGGATATTTTGTTTACGTATCCGCATCGGGCAGGATATACTATATCGGCGCGCTTTACGGGATATGGGTTTTGAGTTTTCTTTCATTAGCATCGGTTTACTTTTCGTCGTTCTTTTCAGCAAAAGCAGCCAGCGAGGCGCAAAAAGAACTTGAAAAGCACTACAGAGAAAAACATAACGTGTATGAATTTTATTGCGGAAGATACGCGAAATGCACGCAGTTTTTTAACGGAGCTTCCCTTTTTTGTTTTCTTGTTGCCTTGATGTTTCTTTTCTTTTTTATTTATGAAAATCCTTTGGGAAATTCATCAGTGGGTTGCCCTTGTGTAACGGAGATAAAAAAATGACAGATAAAATAGTTTTAAAATTAGAAGAAGGCGTGAAAATCAGAGCCACGAATCAAAAACCGACTATGGACGGAATGTCTATTCGTTCGGTCGCGCAAAATCCAATAAAAGAAGGCGCAGTTCCTCGCACGACGGCGCAATCCCCGCAAACATCGGGACAAAGTGCATCAACCTCTAACAATTCACAAAAAGATTAGCTATTACTCAAAACGCTCTGCTTGTTCGCTATGGCAAGCAGGGCGTTTTTATCAGTTTCAAAAAATGTATTTGTCAGTTTTGTAATTTTATCAACAGCATTTAATATGGCTGATTCGTTGACAAATTGGAAAAAAAATGTTACTTTCAACAAGTTGAATTATGAGTTTCAGAGGTTTGAATGTTCCGTCATATCGAATTGAAAATTCCGCGGCCGAACTTTGCGGATCCCGTTGTCGCCAGCATCATCAATTTGGAAAAAATGCGGGACAAGGAAATAGTCGGCGATGTTCCGTTGCTGATTTTCAATCAGTTGAAAACGGTCTTTCAAATTTTTGAAAGTTTTGGTTCCGCCCGTATCGAGGGAAACAGAACGACTTTGTCCGATTACATCCAAGACAAAATCGAAGGCGATAAAAGAACGCAATCTTTTATGGAAATTCAAAACATTGAAAAGTGCATTTCCTATATCGACGAATGTTTTTCCGCAGATATGAATTTTCCGATTTCCGAACGTTTTATCAAAGAACTGCACAGCATTTTGACACGCGATTTAACCGATGAAGGCTCTTCTTCCCCCGGAGCTTACCGCATGTCGAACGTCAAAATCACCCGCGCCGATCATACGCCGCCGGAAAGCGTGAAAGTACAGGAATATATGTCGGAATTGCTGGATTTTATCGCGCGCAATGTTGTCTATCAAGAATGTCTGCTAAAAGTCGCCGTAGCCCACCATCGCTTTTTGTGGATTCACCCTTTCGACAATGGAAACGGGCGCGTGGCGCGGTTGCTGACCTATGCTATGTTGAAAAAAAACGGGTTTGACCGAATATCCTTGATGAATCCGACTGCCGTTTTTTGTTCCGACAGAAACAAATACTTTGAAGCATTGGCGGAAGCGGACAAAGGAACGGAAGCGGGCGCGCTGTTTTGGTGCGATTATGTGCTGCGGGGATTGGAAGCTGAAATGTCTAAAATCAACAAGTTGTTGGACAAGGCATATTTAAACGATAAAATTCTGATTCCGACGATACAATACGCAAGGGAGTATCGCCTTGTTAAAGATGATGAATATGCCGTTCTCGGTTATTCATTGAAACACGATTCATTTAAAGCGAGCGATTTGCGGGATGTCTTCGCCGGAAAAAAAGCCGATCATCAAATCATTTATCTTGTAAAGAAAATGACCGAGCAAGGGCTGTTGCAAAAAACGCCGGAATCGGATAGAAAATATGCGTTTTCATTTTCAAACCCCGGTTTGTTCCGCGGCGTGGTTGAGCAGCTGGCAAACAACGGGTTCGTCAACAGATAAAGGGATTTTCACGATGCGGCGGTTTGATGAATCGGCTTTGGAGCAAATCGTCGTTGACCGGTTGGCGGAAAACGGGTTCGATTATGTTTCGGGCGACGGCATCGACCGCGACGCGCGCGACGTGTTGATCCGCGCGGATTTGGCCGCCTATCTGGCATCGCGCTATCCCGAATTGACCGAAGCTGAACGCGCGCGGTTCGTTAAAACTCTGGACAATTTTTCCGCCGGCGAAAGCGCGCTGTACGATTCCAACCGCGACATCATGCGCTTGGTTTCCGACGGCGTTGTTTTTCACCGCGACGATCCGGCGGACAAAGACGTTTTCATCCGTTTGATCGACTATGACGCGCCCGACGGCAATATTTTCAAAGTCGTCAACCAATTTACGATTCAAGGCGCGTCTGAAACCCGCCGTCCCGACGTCATCGTGTTCGTCAACGGCCTGCCTTTGGCCGTTATAGAACTGAAAACCCCCGTCAAAGAAGACGTCACCATTGAAAGCGCGTTCACGCAGCTGACCGTGCGTTATCGCCGCGACATTCCCGAACTGTTCAAGTACAATGCCTTCATCGTCATTTCCGACGGCGTGAACACGAAGGCCGGATCCGTTTTCGCCGGATTGGACAACTTTTACGCTTGGCGGCACACGGGGACAAGAGCGGCGGCGGACGGCGTTGACACGCTTTACACGATGCTGGACGGGTTGTTCAACCGCGCGACGTTTTTGGACGTGCTACGCGATTTCATCTACTTCCCCGACAAATCGGACAAAGCGTTGAAAATCGTTTGCCGCTATCCGCAATACTATGCGACGAACAAGCTGTACGACAACATTTTAAAGCACGTCCGCATCGGCGACAACAAAGGCGGAACTTATTTCGGCGCGACGGGATGCGGCAAAAGCTTCACCATGCTGTTTTTGTGCCGCAAGCTGATGCGTTCGTCCGAACTGAACAATCCGACGATCCTGATCATCTCCGACCGCATCGACTTGGACGACCAGCTGTCGGGGCAATTCCTAAACGCCAAAAAGTTCATCAACGACGACGCGATCGTCCAAATCGAAAACCGCGAACTGCTGGGGCAAAACCTGCGCGGGCGCGAAAGCGGCGGGCTGTTTCTGACGACGGTTCAGAAATTCACCGAAAGCACGGGTTTGTTAAGCGGCCGACACAACATCATCGTCATTTCCGACGAAGCGCACCGTTCCCAAACCAACATCGAAAAGAAAATCGCCGTGACCGAAAAGGGCGTCGAAGACCGCTACGGCTTCGCGCATTTTTTGCGGCAATCGCTGCCGAACGCGACGTATGTCGGCTTTACGGGAACACCGGTTGACGCGACTTTGGACGTGTTCGGCGACGTGGTCGAAGCCTATACGATGACGCAGGCGGTCAACGACGGCATCACGGTGCGCATCGTGTACGAAGGCCGCGCCGCAAAAGTTTTCGCCGATCATGACAAGCTGGCTTTGATCGAAAAATATTACGAGGAATGCGAAGAGGCCGGCGCGAACGAATATCAAATCGAGGAAAGCAAGAAAAAAGCCGCGACCATCAAAGCCGTTTTGGGGCATCCCGACCGTTTGCGCGCGGTGGCGCAGGACTTTGTCGCCCATTACGAAGCGCGTGTCGCCGAACACGCCAGCGTCGCCGGCAAAGCGATGTTCGTTTGCGCCGATCGGGAAATCGCGTATGCTTTTTACAAAGCCGTCGGCGCCCTGCGCCCCGATTGGGCTGTCGCCAAAGAATCCGACGAAAACGCCGTTTTGACCGACGCGGACAGCCGCGATTTAAAGCCGATGGAAAAAATCAAGCTGGTGATGACGTATGGCAAAGACGACGAACCCGCTTTGTTCAATATGCTGAAAAAGGACGACAAGGAAGAATTGGCACGGCAATTCAAAAACGTCAAATCCAATTTTAAAATCGCGATTGTCGTCGATATGTGGCTGACGGGGTTTGACGTACCGGCTTTGGACACGATGTATCTGGACAAGTATGTGCGCAAACACACGCTGATCCAAACGATTTCGCGCGTCAACCGCGTATATGAAGGCAAGGAAAGAGGCTTGGTCGTCGATTACATCGGCATTCAGCGCGCTTTGACCGAGGCGGTCGGCCTGTACGGCGCGGGCAATCGAGACGGCGCGCCGACCGACAACGGGGAAGCCGTTTCCATTGTCAAAGACGAGCTGGATTTGCTGAACAAAATGTTTCATCCGTTTGACGCTTCCCGCTATTTCAACGGCACGGAGGGGGAACGGTTGGATCAACCCACTTAATCGATGTTTTTGCATTTAGCGTTTAAAATGATTATCATCTT
>ERZ808252.2125-NODE-2125-length-12669-cov-54.146504_pt1 | contig 12669 bp, 19 predicted proteins | sample MGYA00521242_ERZ808252 | MGnify/ENA primary metagenome ERZ808252 (study PRJEB31516, sample SAMN03275581) | gut metagenome | biome: mammalia-associated habitat; material: feces | host: Papio cynocephalus | place: Kenya | collected 2012-08-07 ...
AAATAAAAATCAAATAGTCTATTTCCATGATGAATCTATTCACCTTGAATTGTGACAGGAAACAGTCTTTTTTCTTTAAATTCAAATTTTGATATTTGTTTTTTAAGATATTGTTTCAGATTGTGTTTTCCACCAAAAACAATATGTTTATCTTTATGTTTCTGAAACAGTTGTTGTCCTACTTTTATTCCACACTGGACAAACCATGAATTCCAACATTCAAACTTATCTTTCAAAAATGAACGAATATCTTTTTCTTTGAATCCATCTTGAAAACGATTAAATGAAAGACGAACAATATTGCTGAAAACTTTCTGTTCTTTCAGAATATCTATTTCATTTTCTAATTTCAATTTAAGCGTTGTCATGATTGTATTTACTTTTTAATATTTATTTACTTTAAATATTATTAAAAAGTTTATTTAAAATAAAATTTTTAGTATTATATAAATATAAATAATTAAAGAATTTAATTAATAACTATTACTAAACTTGTCAATATTTCTGAATTGCAGTTTGTCGCTTTTTTGACATTGAACTTTTATTAGAAACTACATTTATCAAATCATATTCTTTATCATTTCCAATATCTTCCCAAGACACATCTTTCCAATCACTGTCATTCAATTTGATTTGGAAATTTCCTGTCTAAGCACTTTTAGTTCTTTTTATTTTGACATTGACTCCATCTTCTAAAGCTTCAATTGTCATATAGTCATTTTTCTATTGCTATTCTTCTATAAATTTTATGATATTTACTGGTGGCATTCTTAAATATACTTCTGTCATTTTGATTTTTCCTTGTTTAAATTATTTATTCATTTCAATATTTATTGATGAGAAAGATGCCATGTTTTCAGCATAGTATAGAGTTCACTTCTATGACAAAGTTGCTAATTCAAATATCATATGGCAAAATTTCACATTTGACAATATTTGTTGTGAATGTTAAATCATCGCCAGTTTTTGTCAATGACATAGATTGTAAATAAGGTGGATTATTGTCTGGAAGCTTGACGTCAATGTGTTCTTCTAAATGAATTTCACCTGGAAATTGCATATTTGATTCTAAATCTAGAATATTGACTGCAGCTGTAGATGTCCACATATTGCAAATAGGACTTTTTTCAAATGGTTGAAAAATATTGCTATTTTCAGAAATGAATTCACATATATATTTGTCATTGATCTTGACTTTTTGTGAATTGTCTTTGAAATAAAGCATATCATTGAAACTATGTTTTAGATTTTTGTCCATATTTGTCCTTTAGTTTAGATATTTTTCATTGAAATAATTCATCGGCAATAGATATTGTTCATTGATTGAATAGCAACCTAAAATAGGTTTGTCTTTGATTTTGACTTTTATAGCATTTTCTTTTGTTATAAAGCCTTTAATGTCATATGTCAAACCTGAAATGTGTTTGATGAAAATAAATATATCTTGTGGAATTTTATTGTAATAGTCAAGTTTTGAATTATATAGTTTTTTATTTAAAATGATATTTTTATTTTTTGGATTTGATGTTGTTGTTTTGATTTGAACATTAAAAACTCGATTTGAAACTTTTGAAATGATTTTGCAATCATATCCATCATCTGCATGGTTTAATGGTTTAAGAATTGACTCATTGAGATCATCTCTATAAAAATTGTCAAATAAATCATAAGTATTGATGAAATTGTGAAATGCAACTTCACCGCATTTTCCTAAAAGATAGTTTTGGAAATTTTTGTTTTCTAATGACATTACATAACTGACAATATCATTGAACTGTGATTTTGAAATTTCTTGAAGCATTTTAAATTAAAAATTTACGAGACAAAATACACTTGATTATTCCACTTTACAAGAATTGCTTCTTGTTTAAATACAGTTTTCAAATCTTCTGCAATTTTAAATAATGTATTTTTCTCAACTCCAACAACATTAATACTGATAGATTTTTCATTGAAAGTTTTTCCATTTTGTCTTGTATATGTTCCAATAAGATACTTACCAATCGTCCACGTATAAACATTATGTTTTATGTTTTCTACGAATTTTATCAAGAATCTTTGATGAAAATACTCTATTTTTATATGTTTCATATATCTACATGATTTTATTCTTGAAACTATTTTTTGAAAGTTCAAGCGAATTGACATCTGTAGAAAACATAATTGTTCCATTGCCTGCTGAATTGAAAAGAAACTTTTCCTATTTGTCATTATCATCTATTTCATTAATAGCAGAAATGTCATTTCTGTCTGCAATAACATACATACATTTCTTACGAGATGGAACAATTTTAAATTTTCCTTCATTAGCTATGTTTTTCATAGCTTCTACAAGACTATCACCACCACCGACAATAAGTTTGAATTTGCTCATTTTGATTTTGAAATATACATCATTAAAAGATAAAGATCATTAGGTTGAATCATTGAATAGCATTGACTACCTAAACATAATTTTTTGTCAAAATAACTTCTGAAAAAATAAAAACTAGGATCTATTTTCATTTTGTTTTCTTAGATGTTTTAACTATAAAATATATGCAGCTTCAACACACAGAATAGACTAAAACTAATTCAGATGACAAAGTATCTGGATTTAAATATGTTTCCAATGCATTTTTCAGTTTTTTGATATTATTTACTATCATTGATGATTCTTCTGAAGATTCTGATTCAGCTAGATATTTTGGATCTTTTCTGAAAGCGTATTCAGCATATAAAAATTGATTGTTATTAGCTAGAATATTTATCCATTCATTGTCTAGGATATCTTCAAAATCATCTGACCATTTTTTGTTAAGCAAATATCTACATGCTATCAATAACTTATAAGCGAATATGTCATCGATGACTTTATGTGTTGTACTAAGATCATATGGATTCAAATTGAATTCATCTTTGATGCATGTAAAAGTTGATGAAAATTCCCATGTCATTAATTCATCTAGATAGTTTTTGTCTTTATCTACATACAAAAAGTCAGATCTATCATAGTCAATTGAATCTGATTTAGCATGCTCAAATTGTTCTTCAATAGAAAATTGAGCATTGCATTTCATAATCTCTGGAATAATTTCACTCTGAGATTTATCCTTATCTGGAATATTTTTATTGTATCTAGATACAATCTTAGAAAATGCATCATCTGCGATTTTCAAGTCATATTTTCTAAATAATGTTATATATGATAACTGTGACATTTTGAATCCTCTTTTCAGTTAAATTATAACAAAAAACTTAAGATAAGTTAACTAAAATGTTTTTCATTTAACTTTTATGAATTTGCACTTCAACTGGTGAATCTTTGAAAATTATGTCAATATAGTCTTGAACTATATGTTTTTCATCATTGTCATCATATAATTCTATTGTAGTAATATTGTATGGAATATGAATAACCCAATTTTTATTTTGGATTTTATTCACATTTCTAGTCTAATGTTCAATTTTTTTCAATACTTTTATCAATGCATCAATATCAATTTTCTGTTTTTCATATGATGTGCCTAAAGATGCAAATGCACTGCAAACTATCAAATTTTTGCTAGCATTGAAAACATGAAATGTTCCTAAGATTTCTCGTTCATGTTTCTGAAACCATGAACAATATCCATGATAGTCAGTAAACCATTTAGGAAATTTTGAATTGATATTGTATGCAATATTTGATGTTATTTTTCCTGTACATGTAACTAAATGAACTATGACACTATTGTCAGTAAGATTATTGAACAAACGACTTTTTTCAATTAATGTAATCATATACTACAAACCTTTTTTGAATAAATAAATATAATTTAAATTGTACAAAATACAACAATATAACTCAAAATTTTATAAAATTTTTTAACAAGAAATATGTCACACATTGATGTGTGACTAATATTTTCTATGCATTTTAAAATGTTTTAATTTTATCCTTCATAAAAAAGTATTTTATTGTTTAAAAAGTATTTTATTGTCTTTGATATAGACTTCAATTGGTAAACCAAGATCATTGAATTCTTTAATTGAAACATCTACATCACAACCAGCAAGATTTACGCATTTAGATGTATTTTTATCAAGTTTGTCAATATCTTTCACTGGATATAATTCAATAAATTTAATCATATCTAGATTGATTACTTTAGTGCCATCTTTAATTGTAACTAATTTCATATATATTTAACCTTCTTTAAGATTTTCTTAAAATACAAAACATTTCTTTGCCATTCAATGATGGATTTGAATCTAAAACTGCAATTCCATTGAATTGATTCAATACATCTTTCATTAATTCTTTAGCTAAATTAATATTTTCTAATTCTCTTCTGTTTCTGAATCTCAATGAAATTTTGACTTTATCACCTGCATTCAAAAATTCAATAGCATGTTTAATCATTCTATTTTTGTCAGCAACATCTGTCGTCAAAGTCATTTGAACAGTCTTGATATCGACTGTATTTACTCTGGCTAATTTCTTTGCTGTCTTTTCCTTTTTCTTCATTTCATACATATACTTAGAATAGTCACCAAGCTTGCAATTACTGCAATTGTTAACTTTATCATATCCAATTTCAATCAAATCTTGTTTCAGATTTTCAGCATATGCAATTGCATCAGATGTTCTCATTATATCTAATGCTTTTCCATTTTCAATAATTCTGCAATATAGATTTTTGATACTGTAATTATGTCTGACAATCTTATCAGATGAATTCTTTGTTTTATTGAATTTATTATTATAATCGTACTTCATTATTTTCAATTTGAATTTTATCAAAACAATTTAATTAAACAAAAAATATTTAAAAGTTAACTAAAAAAATCAATGTTTAAGACGATTTTTTATTTCCCTGTCTAAATACCATTTTGCTTTTTCTAGTTCTTGGATTTCATTGTCTTTATGTCCACATCTCAAAACATATTTCACTACATTTCCTAGACAAAAACCAAGATTAAATGCTTCTATAACATCAATAGCTTCTAGACCATTTTCAGATTGATAATGTTTTGGATGATTGACATTTGATTCAATATTTGATTTTGCATCTGATTTGTTCAAATCATGACCATCATTATAGTTTTTCTTTTGCATTTATTGTTTATTTTTTCCTTTTTTAAAATATTGTACAAATGCATTGAGTAATGTATGCAATTTGCAAAAAATATGCCATGTTCAACATGGCATTTGAATTTCATAGTATTTCAACTATCACTTGAATATAGTTTGCTTCAAATCAAAATCACCAAGCTTTGTCTATTGAATGTTTTGATATGTGCTAAGATCTTCAGATTTGACAAGAATGTTCCATAAATCTTCATATGTGTAGTCACTTCTGAAATTTTTGACAAGTGTTTTTGTGAAAAAACCACCATTTGCCCAACCATAGCTTGAACTTGCATCTTCACATCCACTCCAACATAGCATGTTGACTTGCTTTGAAGAAGTTGACAATCCACGTTTGAGTGCAGAAGGAGGATTGAGCTTGAACATAGTCTAAGAATGGCAGCAGTCAAATATCAAAAATATTCTTCCTGAAGACTGTGAAATTATGTCCCATATGTCATCATCTCGAAGATAGTCATCATACAGACAAAGAAATTCATCAGTTCCATCTTCTTCTAGCTTTGATTTTTCATCATTGAAATTGTAGCTTCCACCATGTCCTGAATAGAAAATCACAGCTAGATCATTTGTCACGACATTCTTAAGTTCAGATATGACCTTGTCTTTTGTCGCAGCTTCATCTTGCAGCAAAACAATATTGTCAGTGTAGAACTTCAGCAAATTGAACATATTGTTTGAATCAATTATGCTTCCAGGACAATGTCCATATTTCTTTCCATTTTCAACACCAATCACTAAAGCTGATGTTTTAGGAGATTTCTCAACTGATTCATATGATATTTTGCTCCACCAATTGTTGTTTTGTGAATCTGGAGAAATTTTGCAACCACTTAGACATATAAGTGAACCTGCAACAATATTCAATAATTTTATCATTTTTGTTTTTCCTTTTTTAAGTTAAATTCATATATGAATTCTAGATTAATCCTAGAATTACTTTAATTTAAAATTAATAAATTTATTAACATATCTATAAAAATTTCTAAAATTAATCTAGAAATATCCTATTATTTAAAAAATAATTCTTCAAACAAATCAACTACATTTGACTCATAAGGATTTAAACCTATTTCACATATAATGTCTTTCATTAACATTTCCTTGCCATACTAACTTAAATCATGACATAATTCATAAGTATTTTCTAGATAGACCATTTTCAAAATTCCTCATTTTTGAATATATTTTACAAAAAAAAATTGACGAGAAAGATACTATATGGCATAGAGTTCACAAAGTCATTTTCAGAAATTTTTCATCAATGAACCTGGATGTTTTTTCTAAAACATGTTGTTGTTTGTGAAAACAACATGTTTTTTGCAAGAAGCGACATAGAAACTACCTAGACAATAACTAGTTGTTTTTTTGTTGTTGCAGTTTTCAGATTTGATGTTCAGCAAACAATCTAAATATATCATCTAATTGTTTACTGCTGTAATTTTCCATGGAGACAAAAACTCAAAACTATATTTTCCATCATATTTAGATAATTCATCTATATCAAACAAGCATAAATTGTCGACAGATGTCAATCTGCAAGAAATCAAAAGAATATCATCATTGTGGTTTTTGAAATTCACATTTGAAAAATCATCAACATATTTGAATCCATTCAAAATGCATTGCATTATTTCTTCATCCAAAGTTTTAGAATTCTTGACAATGTCAAAATATGTATTTAGCAAATTCTATTCAATGACAAACATGCTCTAATTCAAATCCAATGAAAAACCATTCAAATCTAAACATTTGTCAGACAACTATTTTCCAGAATTTTCCATAATCAACAACAAAAATATACGTTCATAGAAAAACAAAAAACCATATATATCTTCATATTTTCAAAAAATCAAACATCATCAAAGATATTTTCATCTGTCAACAATAAAGATGTCATCTAAAAGCTTAGACTTGCAAACTATACAATATAAACTATGAAAGTTGATTTCTATAAATTCATTTGATGACAATATATATTATTCATTTTTAAAATCAATTTACAAACAACTGAAAATAGTTTTTAAATAAATGCATTTTTTTTACAGATAGAAATAAAAATTTCTGAATTTCATTTGACAAAAATATCTTAAACAAAAAACCAAAACATAAAATATTTTATATATAAAGTTTCAGATATTTTCATTGAAAACATATATCCATCAGAAAAATATAAATCAAATGAAAACAAAAACAATATAAAACAAATTGAATTTTCATAATATATGTATTTTTCTTAAAAGACAATAAACCTAGAAAAACCTAGAAAACAATCAACAATCTAGAAAATGTTTTGTTTGACTTTTATCTAAAAAATGATAATTGAAAATTATAATATTTCAAACATCTGAAAAATCAAACAAAACAATATATATTTATAAACAAATGTCAAAATATCATCTAGATGCAAGTTGCAACAACTAGATTCATCTATTCTAAAAACCACCAATGACATTTCAAACACATATTTTCAACATCATATATTTTTCTAGATATTATCTAGACATTGTCTAAATCAAACATATATCCTCTAAAACAGTTTTTCTCACTGTTTTTCTTTCGAATTTTTGATTCTTCTCAGAATCATCAGAGATCGGATCAGAAATGCTCCAAAACAAATTGCAAGAATCGACAAGATTCCACCAAATACAGCAAACAAGATTTTGACAGTATTCACTTCCATGTTTTTCTTTCCTTTTTCTTTTTCAAGACAATTTTGATTTCAAATAATTTGAAGCAGCACTCATGTCCATTTTCGAACGATATTTCGCCAGGAGTTTCATGAATTGCCCAATGTTCTTTTTCACTGGATCAATCCTGGAATCAACGACAAGAGAATCGACAATCAGATGCATTTCATTTTCAGAAAGCATTTTTGGCAAATATCCTCGGAGGATTTTCAGTTCAGACTCTTCTTTTTCAGCAAGATCCAGGCGATTTGCGGTTTTGAATTGAGAAATGCTGTCATTGTGCATTTTCACAGATTTCTGGATTGTTTTCAGACAAATTTCATCTGTGATCGGTTTTCCGGCATTTACTGTCTGGTTTTTGATTTCAGAAACAATTGTCCGAAGACAGTCTCTTTTGAGAGAATCTCCGGAAATCATTGCTGATTTGATGTCATTTTGCAGTTCTTCGAATTTTGTCATGATTTTCATGTCTTTCTTTTTGATTTGAAAATTTTCAGATTTCATTGTTTTTCCAGAACTGATTCAGAACATTCTGAATCAGAATTGTCTAATTTGAATCCAAAATAATATTTTCTGAAAACAGACAATGGACTATTTGAAATTGGAATGAATTTCAGACGTTGAATTCTGAATGAATAATTATTTCTGAATGCACTAGATGTAATTGAAAATGCACTGGATGTAATTGAATTTGAATTGTCTCCAGTCAGATCAAATGCTGCAGGTTCTGCTTTGTTTTCATCGAAATAGACGTCGATATTATGAGAGTCTCTTCCTAAGATGAGATTTCGATCAAATAAACATGTGAAAGCATTGCTTTCGACTTTATTTTTGATTTTAAAATATTTCGGAAATATTTTCAAGTTGCAGCAAGCTGTGAACATGTCATAAAAAGCGCACATGCAAATGTAATCAAAATCTTTTGGAAAATTTGAAATGTCAGATAACTTTAAGCAACGTGCAAACATTGCAGTACAGCAGTCAGCATTGAATTGTGTTGCAAGAATATCAGGGATATATATTAAATTCTGGCAATTTCTGAACATATTTTTATATGCGCATGTTGGAATTTTGTTTGCCGGCAAGATTTTAGGAGGTGTCAAGAGATTTATACATCCATTGAACATGTCTTGGTAGCATCTATATGACAAATATTTGCTTGGAAGAACAAGTTTGTCTGTATGTTTCAAAGCACTATTTTCTGAAAACAATCCTTGGAAACATCCAGGATCTAAACGTATATTTTCATTTGTGAAATTGGATGTCAACAATGAATTGATGTTTCCAGAAAGTTCTATAGAATGATCATACGTTATAGAATCATCGACATTGATGTTGTTTATGACATGTACATATGAATCATTTAATTTGAATACTGAATCATTTTTTGCGCAAATAGTCAATGATTCTTTTGGTTCGAGTTTTATGTAGACATCTGTTATTCCAAATTTGATTTTGTGTTTGAATTCGATTAATGGATCTACAGAAACATTGTTTGAATCAAAGACATTGTAATTGTACAATGAATCTGTTGGGACGCCATTGATTTTTGTTGTCTGGTTGATGACAATTATGCAAACTCCAGATCCAATATTAGTGATTGTGAATGGTTGTTTATATAAATATTCATAATCTAGATATTTTTTGTCATCCATAATTAAATTATACGCATTTAGTGTTTATAAATGTTGAAATATTCATCTTGACAATACCATTCCATTGAATCAGATCCATCATTTTTCAATGCAAAGATATTTAGTTTTTTAATTCGGTTTTTATTTGTGAATGCGATTTTTGTTTGTGGATTCAGATTTAGGTAGCCATTGTTTTGGTTGTATGAAAGATTGGCAAGACTGTCTAGTTTTATTGTTGTTTGATTTTGATTTGAAATTGCTGGTAGAATTTTTTTGCAGATTTGCCATGGAGACAAAAGATCATGTTGTTTTTTGGATATATCTACGGAAATAGGATAAACCGATTTAAAAATAGAATCATTTAAATGGCATGGAATCAAGATTATTTTATCTATGTTGTCATTGAAATTAAACGTTTCTAGATCTATTTGGTCGAAATCATTTAAAGTACATTCCAAAATAGATTCTTCTAGAGAGTTTGTTTCATGTAATATATCTAGATATTTGTTGAATTGGTTTCTTTCAATGAGAAACAAATTCGAATTTAAATCTAGAGAGAATTGATCTTCAGAAAATCTATCTGTGAATATTTTTTTCATTTTAGAATTTCATTCCATATTTTTCTAGAAATTGTTTTGATGGCTTTGTTGGATCCAAATCACCAATGATTCTATTTGCGCAAAATCTAAAAATTTCAAAATTTTCTGTTGTTTGGATTGTTTTAACATCATGTGAATGCAAATATTTAATAGATCTATCAGAAGAATCGATGAATGAAGGATAAATCAACAATTGATCGCTTGTTTCTGGATATGGATTGATGATATATTCAGAATTGTCAAATGAATAGATCCTCATATTGAATGAAGAACTGAATTCAATTGAAGAATCACAGGCAATACCTGACAGATAGATATTCCAAGGTGTCAAGATTTCAATTTTTTTATATTCAGAATAGAATTTAGTTGGAATCAATAGATATTTGAATATATACGCATTTCCATAAACTGTAGAATTCTGGATGTCATTTATAAGATTATCATCAAATGGTCTTGCTTCAAATCCTTGCAATGAAAGTTCAAAGATTTCTTCTTGGATAGTTTTATTATCTTTAATGACTTTCAATATAGAATTAAGATCTTTTTTATCTGACAAAAACACCTCATTCAGATTCAATTCAAAATTATCAAATTTAACTTTCATTTCAGAAAATATTCAATGAATTTTTAAGAGCTTTGATTTTCTCTTGTCTTCTTTGTTCAAGTCGTTTGGCTTCATCTTTCCATTTCTTGCCGACAGTTTCTTCAAGTTGTTTCACTTTTTCATTGAATTTTTTTATAAGTTCAGAATAAAGAAGATCTTTTTCATTTTCAAGTTTCATATAAAGCTTATGCATTTCTTCTGCTGCAGATGTTTTAGTTAAAGAGTTATGATTAGATTTATAACCATAAAAATCGCAATCATTAATCAGTATATTGTATCTAAAATTTATTTTCTCAATTTCTTCATTGCAAAGACGTATAACTTCAGCTTCTAACGGATCTCTTTGGACTCCACGCCATCTATTCAAAACATCTTCAGGATATTTCTTGTCGATTTTTTCTGTTTTTCTAAGAATATCATAAATGCAATAGATATCACCAATATAAACATCATCAGAAAGATTTATGTCACGATTATAAACAGAATTAGATATGCTATTTTTGTCAAAAACAATATCCTTGAAATTGTTTCGTTTCCATCTATCTTTATAGCTATAATTGCATGTTACAGCATAACGCTTAAACATCTTAGCCAACCAATTGAAAAATTTATCTTCATCAAATGCATTTAAATAGATTGTATTAGATCCAGGATATTTTACATTGATATGTGATTCACCATCAGGTTCATGTATGATTTTGACACTTCTAGCATTTTTGACTTGTGTACGTCCACAATGTGAAATTAGCATATATCTATACAATATATTTAACACTGCATTGAAATCATCGCTATAGATATGTGTATGAATTTCAGTAATCATTATATTTATCTCAATTAGTTGTTCAATTTACATATATATTATAACAAAAAAATTAGATAAAGTTAACTAAAATTTCTAGGAAAATGAATTGTTCCAGAATTGAACAGTCAATATAGATATATATAACTTTCAGAACTGTTTAACCCATGAAGCATTCATTGACTAATATGTCCATATCCATAGACAAATATTTTTCTGAATTCAGATAATTTTATATCTGTTGTCAATTTGATATTTCCATTTTTGCTTTGCTGCAAAGCTCCGTATTCTATTTTTTCTGGATTAAAATATATTTGAATATTTTTGCAATTATTGTGTTTGACAAATGCTGAAAAAAACATATAGTCAAAGGCAAATTCATCTAGTTTATTTTTGACAGAAATATATTCAGGTAGTTTTTCAAGATTTTTGCATAATGCAAATGTATATTCAAATGCATGTTTTCTTATATAATTGATGTTTCTAGGAAAATTTGATATATCATGAAGACATGTACAGTAATTGAACATTTTTCTGCAGCTGAAATGTCCAAATCTTTTTGCTAGAATATCTGGAATAACATTGATACTTTTGCATTCTTCAAACATTGAATCATATGCATACTGTGGAACAAACTCTGCCGGCAATGTCTTAGGTGTTGTCTGAAGATTTCTATTGTACAAAAACATTTCACGATAGCAGCTATCTGATAGTTTTGTGCTTGGAAGAAGCAATTCATCTGCATATATAACTGGAAATTCATTATATGCAAAAAGTCTAAGAAAGAAACCATATGGAACTTTTACATCAGGGTTTGTAAAATCAGATGTTATAAGAGAATTGATGTTTCCTGATAGTTTTATCAAAGTATTTGCTCCAGCAGATCTACTGCCATTGTCATCACCAAATATTTGTTCTTTAGAAAATTTGATATTATAGATAACAACATCAAGATTTGTTGTTTTCTTCTTTATTTCTACAGATTCATTTGGTTTTAATTCAATTGAAAATTTATAACGAGTTTCATAATAATTAGTTCCTATTTGTGAATAATCATAATTATAGTTTATTGAACCATCTGGTGAACCATCTGGGTTTTTGATAATAAATGACACTAAATCTAAAAATGATTTGTTCTTATAGTTTACTATAGAAACATGAAAGTTGACATTGCATGTATGTTCTGTATCAAGATTAGTGACAGTAAATGGTTGATTGAACAATATATTA
>ERZ808252.2126-NODE-2126-length-12659-cov-3.822199_pt1 | contig 12659 bp, 11 predicted proteins | sample MGYA00521242_ERZ808252 | MGnify/ENA primary metagenome ERZ808252 (study PRJEB31516, sample SAMN03275581) | gut metagenome | biome: mammalia-associated habitat; material: feces | host: Papio cynocephalus | place: Kenya | collected 2012-08-07 ...
CTGCAGCCAGAAGACTAAGGGTAGGATTTGAAACGATCTTGATCATTGGCCTGCATATAAAGACGCGCTGCTTGCAGAATGACAAGCAGCGCGTCTTTCTATTTTTCTGAAATGTTGTTCTGGCAATGATACGGCGGTGACGACTGTTTGACTACTCCCTCTCAAGCTCTATCCTTATGTTAAAAGCAAGACGCAAACGCAAATGCATAAGTCTGCGTCTTGCTATTGCCCGTACCGACTGTACCCCTATGACACATTGTGTACCTATGGGGTGAAACAGTTGAAATTCCTGGGGTTCTCGAATAGAAATTCAGACAAAATCAGAGAGTGCTTACGGTTACGTAGGCACTCTCTTTCTGTTTTGCAATTGCGACCGATTTTGTTCCGTCTTCAACGATCTTGCTGCCGAGCGGCTAGTTTCAAGTCTTTGGCCGTCACAAGGCACTTTTGCTCTGCGAAAGTTCTTGTGAGGGGGCTGCGGCGGGGAATGAAGGACTTCTGCGTACCACCGAAGCCCCCAGCGAAGAGAAATTTCCAGAGGAAATTTGCTCTTCGCCGGTTCAAGACTGAAAGTCTGCTGCTCGGCACCGAAATTGTCGCTAAATGTCTCAAACCGGTACTGCCTAAAACAAGAACGAGAGTGCTCAGATATTTTCAGGCACGCTCGATTTGCATAGTATGAAAATCCTAGAACCCCAAGGGTGTCTGAGGGGCCGCAGCCCTTCAGTTTGGGAAAGCGTCCAGAGAAAACCCTTCCGAAGGGTTTTCTTTGGCGTTTTCTTTCTTTTGCAAAGCGTTTTCTTTCTTGGACGCCCAAGAAAGAAAATGCGTTGGGACCAGCTGGCGGCCACCGCCAGCAATCACAATGGCCCCTGGGCCACGGTCAGGAAGTCACCCAAAAGCACCCCGCCGCGCACGGCGGAAACAAATCCCGCCACGGCCAGGCGGCTGGTCAAGCTCAAAAAAGCCCCGCCTCTTCGAGGCCATCCTCCTCCAGAAGCGTCTCAATTTCGCTTTCTCCGAAAACCTTGATCCCATTTGCCTTGAGAAGCGCCGCCGTCACGCCATCTCCGGCGGTGAGCTTTCCTGAAAACGTGCCGTCGTAAATTTCGCCTGCGCCGCAGCTGGGGCTGCGCTCTTTCAAAACGGCCTTCTTGCAGCCGAAGACGCGCGCCAGATGCAGCGCCTGCTCCGCGCCTTTTTGGTACCGTCCGGTGACATCCTCGCCGGTGCGCATCACCACGCGATCGCCCTGCCGTTCGGACGGTTCGCGGGGTGTGGGGAGTCCTCCCAGCTGCTCGGGACAGACCGGCACCAGCTGATAGTGTCCCATGAGCGCTTCGACGGACAAAACGGGCTTGCTGCCGCCGTCGTAGCGGCACGATGTGCCGAGCAGGCACGCGCTGATCAAAATCGGTTCCATTTATCGAATCCTTTCTCCGTTCAAAACGGCGTCCTTGAGCGTATCGCCATCATACACGAGCTTGAGGGAAAAGAACGGCACGCGCATATCCATCAGCCGCAGGAAAATTTTATCGCCTTCCCACTGCTGCAATTCGACGAGCCGTTTTTTGTCGATCCATTCCAGAACGCCCTCGTCGCAATCGCGAAGCGTACCTTCAAATTTCACCGCGTGAAACAGGTGCATATACTCCGTCCAATCGCCGTTTACAAACGTGACGATGCCGCAGTAGCGAAAATCCAGAAGCGTAAGGCCCGTTTCCTCCAGCACCTCGCGCCGCACGCAGTCCTCGGGGCTCTCGCCGGGCTCAAATTTGCCGCCGATGCCGATCCATTTGTCTTTGTTTTCGTCGTTTTCCTTCTTCACGCGGTGCAGCATCAGATACTGTCCGTCCTGTTCCAGATAGCACAGCGAGGTATTTTTCATGCAGCCGCCTCCCTTCGGAAGTATATACTTTAACTATTGTAACAGGCCGCGGGGCGAGTTGCAAGCGAAAGCGTTCGGCAAAGTGCTGTAAAATCAGGCGCGGATTTTGTTGGAAATCACGTGTGCACTTTTGCGTCTGCTGTGCTATAATATCATTATTCTGGCCGGGCTGTATCCAAATCCACATTCTTGGCTGTCCGGTAACAAAAAAGGAGGTCTACCCAAACTCCGGGGCTCCCGGTGCGGTATTGTGGAGACATACCGTAATACGTCCGCCAAGCCCGGCGTTCGTGAGAATGCGCTTTGCGAAGGCAGCGCAGTCAGAGTCAGAAATTATGGCAGAAGTCAAATTGGTAAACGTCAAAAAGATCTATCCGTTCGTCAGCGGAGAAGAGAAAAAGAAGAACAAAAAGAAGAAGGATGACGAGCCTGTCAAGGAAAAGGCCAACCTTCAGATCACCGACAAGGGCGTCGTTGCGGTGCAGGAATTCAACCTCGACATCGCCGACAAGGAATTCATCGTGCTCGTCGGCCCGTCCGGCTGCGGCAAATCGACGACGCTGCGCATGATCGCAGGTCTCGAGGAGATCACGGAGGGCGAACTCTACATCGACGGCAAGCTGGTCAACGACGTTGCGCCCAAGGACCGCGATATCGCGATGGTCTTCCAGAACTACGCGCTGTACCCGCACATGACGGTGTATGACAACATGGCGTTCTCGCTGAAGCTCAAGAAGGTCCCGAAGGCCGAGATCGACCGCAAGGTCAGGGAAGCCGCCGAGATCCTCGACATCACGCAGTACCTCAACCGCAAGCCGAAGGCGCTTTCCGGCGGCCAGCGGCAGCGTGTGGCCATCGGCCGCGCCATCGTCAGAAGCCCGAAGGTCTTCCTGATGGACGAGCCGCTGTCCAACCTCGACGCCAAGCTGAGAAACCAGATGCGCGCGGAGATCATCAAGCTGCGCGAGAAGATCGACACCACCTTCGTCTACGTCACCCACGACCAGGTCGAGGCCATGACGCTGGGCGACCGCATCGTCATCATGCGCGACGGCTTTATCCAGCAGATCGGCACGCCGCAGGAGGTCTTCAACCATCCGGCGAACCTGTTTGTCGCGGGCTTCATCGGCACGCCGCAGATGAACCTGTTTGACGCGACGCTCTCGAAGAAGGGCGATCAGTATGTCGCTACGATCCTCGGCCACGATTTCGTGCTGCCCGAGGCCAAGCAGGCTGCGCTCAAGGCGATGGACAAGGTGCCTTCCGAGGTTGTTGTCGGCGTGCGCCCGGTGCCCGTTCATCTGGCAGACGACGGCATCGACGCAACGGTCGATGTGTCCGAGCTGATGGGCTCGGAGCTTCATCTGCACGTCAACTCCGCCGGCAAGGACGTCGTCATCGTCGTTCCGACCACGGACATCGACATCGACTCTGTCCACGGCGGCCACAAGGCGGTCAAGTATTCCTTCCGTCCCGACCTCATGCACTTCTTCGACAAGGAAACGGAGAAGAACCTCTTCTAAGATCTTTCAGTTTCAGATACCGGCCCCGCCGCGATTGCGGCGGGGCTTTTCGCATTTTCCGGTGGACTTTTGGCGTAAATTTTGTATAATGACAGAAGAAAAAACAGGGGAGACGCATCATGGAAGACATCCGTATCAGCAGCGTAGACAAGAGCTACACGACGCTTTCGACCGACCTTGTCATCGGAAATGCCAAGCGCCCGAGCCGGACGCGCAAGGTGCTGGAAAACGTCAATTTAACGTTCCCGGTGGGAAAGCTCTCCGTCATCGTCGGCCGGAGCGGCTGCGGCAAAAGTACGCTCTTAAAGCTGCTGGCCGGAAAGGAAACGCCGGACGCCGGTGAAATTTCCATGCCCGCGGGCTGGCACACGGCGCTTTTGAGCCCGGAGCCCTACGTCATCACATGGACGAACGTGCGGCAGAACGTGGCGATGGCCTCGGGCGTCGGCAAAACGCCGGAGGAGCGCTATGCGCACGCGATCGAATATGTCCGGCTCGTGGGGCTCGAGGACTACGCCGATCTATCCCCCGTCGAGCTTTCGACCGGCATGAAGCAGCGGCTGGGTCTGGCCAGAGTCCTTGCCAGCCAGGCGGAGGTTCTTTTGATGGACGAGCCGTTTGCGTCTCTGGACTTCATCACGCGCGCCGAGCTTCAAAAGCAGGTCCTGCATTTGCAGCAAACCATGCCGCGCACGATCCTTCTTGTCACGCACCAGCTGGACGAGGCGCTGCTGCTCGGCCAGTCGATCACGGTCATGCACGAGCTGGGAAGCTCGGAAACGTTCGATCTGTCGCACCTTCCGTATCCGCGCGATCTGGAGAGCCCGGAACTCAAAAGCTTGCGCGAGGCCGTGACAGAGGCCTGCCGGAAATAAACGGACGCGGCGAAAAAAACAGTTGCGTTTGCGCTTTCTTTGTGATAGAATAAAGCCAACGAAATAGAAGGACAGCGCGTGTGAGCTTTTTCACAGGCGGAATGGGGTGAGAAGCCCCGCGAGTCGGTCACTGTGATGCTTTTTCAAGAAGCTTAGTCAGATCTGCCGAGCGCTGTTCCGGGCCCGCGCCGTAACCGGGGCCGAACGTGTATTTCTTCTCTAAAAGGGGGAGAATATCCGTGCGGTCGATGGCATCGGCTGGACGGATTTTTTGTTTGTACTTGCAGCTTTTTTGGGAGAGGCCGCAATTGCAATAGATGTTTTTCTCTCGGGTGTGTTGACGGCTTGAACATACACCCCAACGGCAGTCAAGACTACTCATGCATCCCCCGCGTGAGCCTGCCATAAAGACGGACGCCTGCTGACTGGGAACCAGCGGGCGCCCGCTTTTTTCTGGCAGCCCCACTGGGAATAACACGGCAAAAACAACCCCGGCCACGGCCGGGCGGCCGCACAAATTCTGCGGTGTATAACACGCGTTGGTTTGCGGTATCCTAAAGTGGATGCTTCCAGCTCCGAACGCACCCGGACAGCGGGCCTTTTCACGCTGCGCCGCTTGAAATACGTCAGTATCCCTGCGAAAAATGTCTTGCGCAGTGCAAAACTTCCGCGCAGCCGGTCACATTGGGAGTTGAAAGAACCAGAGAAAATGACCCATAGGAGGCGCTTTTATGTGCACGGCGGCGACGTATCAGACGACCTGCTTTTATTTCGGGCGGAACCTCGACTACGAATTTCCCTACGGCGAAGAGGTCTGCATCGTTCCGCGCAATTTCCCGCTTCCCTTCCGGCACCTGCCGGAGGCGAAACGGCATCTGGCCATGATCGGCATGGCGCACGTGGAAGGCGGTTACCCGCTTTTCTACGATGCGGTCAACGAGATGGGACTTTGCATCGCGGGGCTCAATTTTGTCGGAAACGCGGCATATGCGGCTGTTTCCAGCGGAAAACCGAACGTGGCGCAGTTTGAACTGATCCCATGGCTGCTCGGCTCGTGCCGGGATCTTTCGCAAGCGCGGGCGGCAATTGACGAAATGAACCTCGTCGGAACGCCGTTTTCAAGCAGGCTCCCCACAGCGCAGCTGCACTGGCTCATTGCCGACAGATCGGGCGCGATCGTGCTGGAAAGTATGAAAGACGGCCTGCACGTGTATGATGACCCCACGGGCGTGCTGACCAACAATCCGCCGTTTCCGATGCAGCTGTTTGCGCTGAACAATTACGCGCAGATCTCGCCGCGGCCGCCGGTGAACCGGTTTTCCAGCAGCCTTTCCCTGAAGGAATATTCGCGCGGCATGGGCGCGATCGGTCTTCCGGGCGATCTTTCGTCGCAGTCTCGCTTCATCCGCGCGGCCTTTACGCGGCTCAACGCCAAATCGGACGATACGGAAGAAGCCTCCGTCAGCCAGTTTTTCCACATTCTCACCGCCGTCGAGCAGACACGCGGCTGCTGCGAGCTGGAAAACGGAAGCTATGAGATCACGCTGTACTCCAGCTGCTGCAACGCGGACACGGGCCTGTATTACTACACGACCTACGAAAACCGGCAGATCACGGCGGTCTCGCTCTTTGCAGAGGATCTGGACGCAAGCGGCCTCGTGCGCTTTCCGCTTGAGCAAAAGCAAAGCATCCGCTATCTCAACGGGAAAAACGCAGAAAAGGACCGGCAGTGCTTCTGAAAAAGAGGCATTGCCGGTTTTTGCTGTGCCGGGGAATTATTCGCCGTCTGCTCTGCGAAGGGCGCGCTTCTCGAGATCGGCGGCGTAGTTGAGCATACTGGTTTTTTCCATGGTCCGGTTCAGGTGTTCATACATCTGCTGCCGGGCAAGCGCCGAGTTGCGCGACTCGATGGCCGCGACGATCTTCAGATGCGCGGTGCAGCCGTCCGAGCCGAGCACGGCGACATTCTGCTCCATCATCGTGTGTAAATAGGGCCGGAGCATCTGAAAAACGCCGGTGATCGCGTCATTTTGTGCGGCCTGCGCCAGCAGAAGGTGAAACTGCTCGTCGGCCTCGGCCATTTCCGCCTGCGTTTCGCCCTGCTGCATCTGAAACGACAGCTCCCGCAGGCGCGTGATGGTCTGGCTTCCTGCTCTCTGAGCGGCAAGCCCGGCGATCTCGGTCTCGAGAATGCGCCGAAGCTCAAAAAAATCGGTCCTGCTGATGTAGCTCGCGCCAAAAAGCTGCGCCCCGTCGGGCTTCTGCGGTGACTGGCAGACGAACGAGCCACGGCCCTGATAGGTCTGCACCAGCCCCTGCGCCGCGAGACGGCCCAGCGCACTGCGCACGGACAGGCGGCTGGCCGCAAAAATGCGGCAGAGCTGCGCCTCGGAGGGGAGCTTCTGCCCGGGCGCAAATTCGCCGCCGGTGATCTTTTCTTTCAGCTGCTGTGCAATTTCTTCGTATCTGTTCATGATGACCGCCTCAACTTATATTACAAGTCACAGTGTAAGCCAAAGCGGAGAATTTGTCAAGCCCCGGAAAAAGGATTGACAGACGAAGAAAAAGCAGATATGATAGAGACAAATCGAATGCCGGATGGAGAACTTATATGACAGGCTTGCGTGTCCGGCGAAAGCGAACACACCGGAAGAAAAATGGAGGAAGAAGCATGAAAATCGTTGTTCTGGACGGCTACACGGAAAATCCCGGCGATCTGAGCTGGGCAGGTCTCGAGGCGCTGGGCGAGGTCACGGTCTATGACCGCACAGCTTATCAGGAGTCTCCCCTCATTGCCGAGCGCATCAGCGATGCTGAGATCGTGGTCATGAACAAGACGCCCATCTCGAAAGAAACCATCGACAAGTGCCCGAATATCCAGATGATCGCCGTTCTCGCTACCGGCTACAACGTGGTCGACTACAATTACGCAAGGGAAAAGGGCATCCCCGTCTGCAACGTCCCGACCTACGGCACGGCGTCGGTCAGCCAGTTCTCCATCGCTCTTCTGTTAGAGATTTGCCACCACATCGGCCACCACAGCGCATCTGTCCACGCGGGAAACTGGGCAAATAACGCCGACTGGTGCTACTGGGACTATCCGCTCATTGAGCTGGAGGGCAAAACGATCGGCATCATCGGCTTCGGGCGCATCGGTCAGGCCGAAGGGCGCGTGGCGAAGGCGCTCGGCATGAAGGTTCTGGCCTACGATCTGTACCCGAACGACAAGGGCCGCGAAATTGCCGAATATGTCGACCTCGACACGCTGTTTGCAAGATCCGACGTCATCACGCTCCACTGCAACCTCACCCCGGAAAACACCGGCATGATCAACAAGAACACGATCGCGAAGATGAAAGACGGCGCGATTTTGATCAACAACGCCAGAGGCCAGCTGATCGTTGAGCAGGACGTGGCCGACGCGCTCAATTCCGGAAAGCTTGCCGCAGCCGGTCTCGACGTCGTCTACACAGAGCCCATCCGCGCCGACAATCCGCTTTTGACTGCCAAAAACTGCATCATCACGCCGCACATCTCCTGGGCTCCCATCGAAAGCCGCCAGAGAATTATGGACGCGACGGTCGAAAATGTCAAAGCCTTCTTAAACGGCACGCCGCAGAACGTGGTCAACAAATGATCGGCCATGGGTGTTAGAGAAGACGCAAAAAGGATCTGGCAGCAGGCGATCGCCGCCGTGCAGCCCGACAGCGCGGTCAGAAGAGCGCTGAAAACTGCCGATCTCACGGGAAAAATTCACCTTGTCGCCATCGGCAAGGCGGCGTGGTCGATGGCAAACGCGGCATATGACGCGCTGGGCGAAGCGATCACAGACGGTGTCGTCGTCACAAAATACGATCACAGCCGTGGAACAATCGGAAATTTGCAGATTTTTGAGGCGGGACACCCGGTGCCGGATGAGAATTCCTACCGCGCCACGCGTGCGGCGATGGAGCTGGTAAAGCCGCTCGGAAAAGACGACACGGTCCTGTTTCTCGTCTCCGGCGGCGGCTCGGCGCTTTTTGAGTGCCCGCTGACCGAAGAAGCGCAGATGGCGGACATAACAAAGCAGCTTCTTGCCAGCGGCGCGGACATCGTCGAGATGAACACCATCCGCAAGCGGCTGTCCGGCGTGAAAGGCGGAAAGTTCGCGGAGCTCTGCGCACCCGCGAAGGTTTTCTCCGTCGTGCTGTCCGACATCATCGGAGATCCGCTCGACATGATCGCCTCGGGCCCCGCGTATCCGGACAGCTCGACGAGCGAACAGGCGCTGGAAATTGTCAAAAAATACGGCCTTCGTCTGTCCGATGCGGCCATGGCCTGTCTCAAACAGGAGACGCCGAAAACGCTTTCCAACGTCGAAACGCACATCACGGGCTCGGTGCGCGAGCTTTGCATCGCGGCGCAAAAAGAGGCGGAAGCGCTCGGCTACCGCTGCACCCTGCTCACCGACCGTCTGTGCTGTCAGGCAAAGGAGGCCGGAAGCTTTCTGGCCAGCATCGCCGCGACGCATCAGGACACCAAAACGCCGCTTGCGTTTTTGGCCGGCGGCGAAACGGTCGTAAAGCTCACGGGAAAGGGACTTGGCGGGCGCAATCAGGAGCTGGCGCTCTCAGCCGCCCCGGGCATTTCCGGCTTTGCGGACACGGCTATTTTCTCCGTCGGCTCCGACGGCACGGACGGCCCCACCGACGCGGCGGGCGGCTGCGTCGACGGCGAGACGGAAGAAAAGCTTTCTTCCTTCGGCATTTCCGTTTCCGGCGTTTTGCAGGACAATGACGCCTACCACGCGCTGGAGAAAACCGGCGGCCTGATCATCACCGGCCCCACCGGCACCAACGTCAACGATTTTGCCATGGTGCTGATCAAGCGATAAACATAGCCCGAAGGCTTGCCTTCGGGCTATTTTGCACATTTTGCGAAATGCAATGGAATTGCCATACATCCCAGGACTGTTCCCCGGGGAAGGCAAAAGAAGACGGCATTGGCAGGGTGGCTCTTTTTGCGCTTATTCTTCGACCAATTTCCGCAGCGCCGGGAACAGGCGCAGGCTTCTCGGCAAGATCCCCTTCATGCAGGCGATGGCGACGCCGTAGTTGGTAAACGGCACGTTCTGGTCCTGCGCGCACTTCATACGGTAGAGCATCTCGCGCTCGGAGAGCATACACCCGCCGCAGTGCAGAACAAGGGAAAAGCCGCTCAAATCCTCCGGAAAGCCCGTGCCGGCGCTGAGCTCGACGGCAATGTCCGCGCCGCTGTACTGCTTCAGCCATCTGGGAAGCTTCACCGCGCCGATATCGCCGCACTGCCGGTGGTGCGTGCAGCCCTCGGAAATGAGAACTTTATCGCCGTCGCGAAGCGTTTTGAGCGCCGCCGCGCCGCGCACCGCCGTTTCCAGAAAGCCCTTGTACCGGGCCATGAGGATCGAAAACGAGGTGAGCGGAATGTCCTCCGGGACGATCTTTGACACGAGGCCGAACGCCTGTGAGTCCGTCACGACCATGTCGGGCTTTCTTCCGAGCGAGGCTAAAAGCGCCTCCAGCTGCGTCTCTTTGACCACAATGCACGCCGCGTCGCCGTCTAACACGTCGCGGATGGCCTGCACCTGCGGCAAGATCATCCGCCCCTTCGGCGCGGATTCATCGATCGGCGTTACCAGAACGACCAGCCCATCGGGAGAAACCAGGTCTGCGATCAGCTTCCGGCCGTCTTCTCTGGGGGCAAGCTGCCCCAAGCGCTCTTTGAGCTCGAAAATTCCCTCGCCCGTCGCCGCACTGAGGCACAAAACGCCGTCCGGCGCCGCAGAAAACAGGTCTTTTTTGTTGAACACCACGACGTGCGGGATCAGCTTTTCGCGAAACAGCGACAAAAGCTCCTCGTCGTCTTTCTGAAGGCCCTTCGTTCCGTCGACCACCAGAACGGCAATGTCCGTCTTGTTGAGTACGCGCTTGGTTCGCAGCACGCGTTTTGCGCCGAGCTCGCGCTCATCGTCGTCATAGCCCGGCGTGTCGATGATGAGGACCGGGCCGAGCGGCAGAAGCTCCATGGCCTTCTGCACGGGGTCGGTGGTCGTGCCCGGACGGCCGGAGACGACGGCTAAATCCTGTCCGGTGACGGCGTTGACGACGCTCGATTTTCCGGCGTTGCGCAGCCCGAAAAAGCCGATATGCAGCCGGTTGGCAGACGGGGTATCGTTGAGACTCATGGATGCTTCCTCCTGTGAAAAAATTTAGAAGTAGATTGCGCCCGCGGCGGAGATGGGGGCGAAGATCGACTCGACCTGCTCGGCCGTCAGCGTCAGGCCGAAGACGGTCTGGTAATAGTCGATGGCGGTCTGCGTCACGTCGATGTCTTCAAAGAGCGCGGGATAGGTGGTCTTTGCCATCCACAAAAGCGTGATGGGCGTGTCGATGCCGGGGGTGTAGCTGCGGTACATACCGAGGGGCATTTTGTAGACTCTGCCGTCCTGCACGGCCTGAATGCCGCTCCAGTCATAGGTGCCGACGGTGTTGTGATAGAGGTCCTCCGGCTGGAAGGTGTTGAAGTTCGTCATGAAAATGACGCCGGGATTCCAGTCGTAGACCTGTTCGAGGTTCACGGTGACGGAGTTGTCGGTTGAAAGCTCGTTTGCCACGTTGATCGCGCCGATCGCGTCCGACCACCATTGGCCAAAGAAGAGCTGACCGGAGGTCGTGATGGTGCTGTCGTTATACTGGAAGAGGAAGAAGGCACGCGCCCGGTCCTCGTCGGCAATGTCCTTGACCCGGTCCTGCACCATCGCGTAGACGTCCTCGCTGTAGCTCCGGCAGAGCGCGGCGCGGTCGTTTTCCGGGAAGATCTGAGACAGAAGGTCGATCCAGTTGTTGAGCGTCTCGATGCAGTTATACTGCCATTTGTTCGCCGAAACGGCCACGGCGCTGAAGCCTGCCGCGGTGAGCTTTTCGCCGAGCGCGGGGTTCGACGCACTGTAGAACACGACGTCCGGCGCGAGCTGCATGAGCTCTTCGGTGTTGACGTCCGTGCCGTTCATGTAGCCGGTCTGGGCGCTGAGAATTTCGGGGTAGAGCTGGGAAAGGAGGCTATTTTGCGCGGCAGACATACTCGACGGCGCGATGCCGACCAGCTTTTCCGCCGAGTCAAAGAACACGCAAAGAACCGACGGCAGCGGCAGAATGTCGCACACGGCGATGCGCTGCGCGTTTTTGGGGACCTCGACGACGTTGTCGTTGTGATCGGTGACGGTGATGAAGTCCGATTCCGGCTCAGCCGTCTCTTCGGGCGCGGTTTCGGGTTCTGCTTCTTCCGCAGCAGCGGCAGGCGCAGCTTCTTCCGTTTTTGCGGGCTCTTCGGGGGCGGGGTCCTGGGAGGTCGCGGCGGGTGCGCAGCCGGCAAGAAGCAGCAGCGCCAGCAGCAGGCAGACGATAGATTTCAGATGTTTCATGATGATGTTCCTTTCCTGTAAGATGTTTTTAGATGTGATCTACCAAGTCAGGGTTTTGCGTACAAATTCTATTTAGGGTGTATCTGAAAACTCCCGGTGCGACCGGCAGCGAGGATTTTTTGCGCTGAGCAAGACATTTTTTTGCAGGAATACTGACGTATTTCAAGGAAAAATGGCGCGGCGCAGCGTGAAAAGGCCCGCTGCCCGGGTGCGTTGGGGGTTTTCAGATACACCCTAGATATGACACGCTTATTGTATCATATCAAAGCTCCGATTTACACCACAAATTTCAAACAGAATACGCCTGCTCGATAAACCGATCAAACAGGCAGTTTTCATCAAGCGCTTGTTTCCCACCCAGAGGACGAATTTGCATCGGTCCTCGTTGGTGATCTCGCGCAGTTTGTTGATGCCAATGCCGGATTCTCGAAAAAGCTGACGTTAGTACAATGCGCGTGCACGAAATAGCAACTTCATTTATTGCTTCAACAAACATAAGGCAGCGAAAAACGCTTCTGCCGCCCCTCCTGTTGCAATATATTTGTCTCGGAAAAGCGGCAGCCAGCTGCGAGCCGAGTCATCTCGCCGCCTAAGCCGGGAAGGTAATGGTCTGATACTGTTTTCTGATCAAAATATTGAATCAGAAAGGTTCCGCCTTTGGCGTAACCAATTGCGTGATTTTGAAAAAAACACGCAATCTCGTCTCATAATGATCCTCATATGATAATGTCATCAACTTAAGGAGACTCAGCATCTCTTAGCATTACATGGGAATTTCGATGATTTGTGTCTTTTCAGTCGATCGGAGGAGCGGCCAGGGCGCACGGGGACAACGGCCTTTGTGAGGCGAACTACCATTTGCGCATACAACCGCTCGCGCTTTCGTCCGGAAGAGGTCGAAAGCATTTCCACAACCGTTTTCTTGAGCTCCGAAA
>ERZ808252.2127-NODE-2127-length-12658-cov-3.469174_pt1 | contig 12658 bp, 10 predicted proteins | sample MGYA00521242_ERZ808252 | MGnify/ENA primary metagenome ERZ808252 (study PRJEB31516, sample SAMN03275581) | gut metagenome | biome: mammalia-associated habitat; material: feces | host: Papio cynocephalus | place: Kenya | collected 2012-08-07 ...
TAAGGTTCTCTATAGGCTCGCAGCGCTGTCCGTTTATGGTCTTGTCCAGCACCTTGGGCTGACCTACCTGAAGCTCGAATCCCTCACGGCGCATAGTCTCGATGAGCACGGAAAGGTGAAGCACGCCGCGGCCATAGACGATGAACGAGTCGGCGTTCGGACCCGGCTTCACGCGCAGGGCGAGATTCTTCTCAAGTTCCTTCTCAAGACGTTCCTTGAGGTGGCGGGAGGTGACGAACTTGCCCTCACGCCCGAAGAACGGAGAGTTGTTGATGCAGAAGAGCATGCTCATGGTAGGCTCGTCCACAGCGATAGGAGGAAGCGGCTCCGGATTGTCGTAGTCGGCGATGGTGTCTCCGATTTCGAACCCGTCTATTCCGACGACCGCACAGATGTCACCGCACTGCACACTGTCCACCTTGGTCTTTCCCAGTCCGGAGAAGACCATCAGATCCTTTATTTTCTGCTTCTGTATGATGCCATATCTCTTGCAGAGGCTTATGTTCATTCCGGCCTTGAGTTCCCCACGTGTCACCCTTCCGATGGCGATACGCCCGACGTATGGGGAATATTCCAAGGAAGAAATCAGCAGCTGAGGCGTGCCCTCCCTGACTTCGGGCGCGGGGATCGCTTCAAGTATGGTGTCAAGCAGAGGGGTGATGTCGGTAGTCGGCTTTCTCCAGTCGTATGACATCCAGCCCTGCTTGGCACTTCCATAGACAGTCTTGAAATCAAGCTGGTCATCAGTGGCGTTCAGCTGGCACATAAGGTCAAAGACCTCCTCCTGAACCTCTTCGGGACGGCAGTTCAGCTTGTCCACCTTATTGATGACGACAACCGGTTTCTTTCCCATCTCGATGGCCTTCTGAAGAACGAACCGAGTCTGAGGCATGCAGCCCTCAAACGCGTCGACCAAAAGAAGCACGCCGTCCGCCATGTTCAGCACGCGCTCGACCTCTCCGCCGAAATCGCTGTGCCCCGGAGTGTCTATAATGTTGATTTTAACCCCCTTATAAATGACGGATACATTCTTCGCAAGAATTGTGATGCCGCGTTCCCTTTCGAGGTCATTGTTGTCGAGAATCAGCTCTCCAAGATTCTCCTGCCCCCTTACCAATTTCGCCTGATAGATCATCCTGTCCACGAGGGTGGTCTTGCCGTGGTCGACGTGGGCGATGATTGCGATGTTCCTGATTTCCATATGTTATCTGCTATAATTTTCGGGCTGCAAAGGTATAAAAAAAAAGGAATATAGACCGAAAAGAATGAAAAAGATGGAAAGAAAAAGGAGACGGACCTCCAATGATCCGTCTCCTTGTCCAGTGCGCGAGACCAGAGTCGAACTGGCACGCCATTGCTGGCACTACCTTCTGAGAGTAGCGCGTCTACCAATTTCGCCACCCGCGCTCAGAATGGAGTGCAAAGTTACAAAAACTTTTCATATTCCGAACCAATGGAGCGAAATAAAGACAAAATATTTTGATGGACACGCCTTTCGAGACTATCCGCCTTCAGAATTCGATGTCGACATCATAACTATGTTCCCAGGCGCCAACGGCTATGTTGAGCTTCGTGCAGGCATAATCTATCCTCACGACTATGTCCTGAAGGTCAGCCGCCGTCCAGTCATAGCCGCATTGGTTGATGTAGTTTCCGAGGGCGAAGGTCTTCAGTGAGGTAAAGTCCTCCATCACAGACAACCTGAGTGAAGAATCAGTCTGACGCGGAAGTGAGAGTTCACGGACAAGCTCAGCTCCGGAGTTGCCGCCGGAAGCCGCATCCGCAGAGGGCACGAGATAATGGCTGAACACACCACGACGAGGACTTCCGTCGATGCGGTATCCGTCTATGTTCCCGCAGACATTAAGTTCAAACGGCCAGTCCATGTCGCTCTCGTCCATCATTACCGTCAGCCGGCAATAATTCTTGGCTAGCCGGACTGTCTCGGTGCAGGTCTCGCAGTCTGTGTCAACGGAGGAAGAGAACATCCGCACATACGGGCAGTCGTCGCCCAAAGGTATCACGAGTCCGTCGTTCCCCACAAAACCCGAGGCTTCCTCCGACCACAGATTGACCTGCACACCGGTCCGCGGAACCCGCAATTCATACGCCCCGCCAATCTCGCCGAGGACAAGTGTGTCGGTATACGAAAAGCCACCTTCATCCCGGACAGACAGAATCGCGCGGTCTTCTGTTCCGGACACGTCATCCTCCGGAAACTCAAGTCGGAGCAGGCACGGGCAATCACTCCTGTTTTCCTTTATCGAACAGGACAGAAGCAGTAATGCGGCCGACACTGCAGCGGCCAGCCGCTTTACTGTACCTGAATTCAATGCGGACAACGTAATCATATCGTCACGGACTGGACAGTTTCATTCTTCCACGGAGTCACGGTTATTCTGAAACTGGCGCTGCCGATGACAGAGTCGACATCCGGGGTGGCCGCTCCGAGCCGCGTTATCGTCAGTTCGTTTATGGTATATACCGTATTGCCGTTTATTACCGGAAGAGTTACAGGATAGTAGTAGACATTCCCGCCAATGCCAGCCTCGACAATGAGCCGCGTGTGACGGGGAACCCATTCTGCGGAAGACGAGTCGGCAGAAACCGGGTTAGGATAGCAGTAGAAATGGTGGGCAGCCGCGTCCGACGAGCCGAATGCTATCGGGAGCGAGGTCGTTTTCTCATAATAAAGGCAGTCGTTGGACGCCTCATTCACACCCTTGTTAAGCCAGAGTGAGGGTCCGGAAAACTTTGAAAGCAGGGCATCTCCCGCGACATTTATCAGATAGAGGCTCTTCACCTCAATAGGGGATGACTGATATTGGGGCAGTTCCATCCTGTTGGTAATCTTTCTGATGACAATCTTTGCGGCAAATCTGTGAACCTCGATGGTCACTGCGATGCTTGCGGCATTGACCGAAACCGCCGTCTGACCGTACATCACGAAAGCCTTTCGGCCGTTGTCCGAAAGCAGGGTGGTCATGCCGCGCAGTTCCTCAAGCGTCTTCACACCTCCGGCTTCCGGGGCGTTCACGAGCGCGGCAACAGTTTTCTTGCCTTTGGTGCAGGACAAGTCGAGACTGCCCGTCGTCCCGGTCTTGTATGCTTCCAGAACGCCTGAGGCATTGAACACGAAAACCTGTACGGACGACAGTGTCTTCTCGTCTGCCTCCGAGCCCGTACCCGAAGCTTTCGTCTGCGTTTCAAGAGGTATGTTGACAAGGAGCTCCGCCATTTCCTGCGGCTGAATCTCTTCGGGGTCATGTACTTCGACGGACTTGCAGCACGCCGTCATGAGAGTTGCGGCAACAGCCGCGGAAAATATAATCTGTGATTTCATAGACTTTTAATTATTTTGTTTTGACATTTTTCAGAACCTGTTCCATTTCCGGATCAAGATTGGCCCGGTAACGCATTGACGGATCCAGTTCAAGGGCGGCCGCAAATTTGCGGCGAGCTTCTTCCCGCATTCCGAGGCGGGACAAGACCAGAGCCTTGAGATAGCACATTTTGGCGGAATTGTCCGGAAGATCCTTCAGCACATCCCACGAGGAATGGTCGTAGCCGGCAGAGGCGAACGCGAGAGCGGAATTGTAGTCCCTGTATGGACGCAGGAGCCCCACCGCAGACGGATAGTCGAGCTGTTTCAGAGCCTCTACCCCGCTCATGTAGGCTGTGTCTATTTCCGTAGTGTGCACGGTGTCCTTGACCATACCACGGCGATGCAGGTGAAAGTCGAACCGGACAGTCCTCAACTTGGGATAGAGACTCTCCCTTACATAGTTGTACTCCGGCATTTTCCTCAGGCGCAGTTCACGGGCATCCGGATCTGAAACCGACAGGATAGTCTCCCGATAAAAGCGTCTGGAGGGTTCCGAGACAAGGCTGTCCGAATCCATCATGGCTGAGAGCCGTCCCCAATCCTCCGGAAGGCAGGAAGTCCGCAGCAGCGAGTCTGCCCCGTACTCGAACAGCTCAGCTATGCAGTCACGCACGGCCTCCGACCTTGCCCGCGAAAGAGCCGCATTCGCTTTCCAGCCACCCTCCGGAGAACATGCCGCCGTGACAACTAATGAGTCAAGTTCCAGTTCATCGCGATCAAACACGTCCCCTATGCATTTGCGAACCCTTGCAAGTTCCTCCGAATTGCGTCCACGAGAAGTGTCAACATCGGATTTTCCTGCGGCAAAATCTATGAGTGCCAAGGTGTTGTCACGCACGACACGTTCCCGAATCACCATCCTGTAGTGCGGAGAGTCATCTGCGAGGGACGAGAGTGAGCTTATGTAAAACTCAAGACTGTCGGGAGAAGGAAAATCGCAGATGTATTCGCCGAAGCGCCAGACGCTGCCTGTCATGTTCACGACCACCTTCTTCAATTTGGGCAAGGAGCGGAAAGACTGGGCATATCGGTAGATGAAATCGCCGTTTGACGCGCGCAGAACCGTGTCAAGACGGAGGCCAGCCGAATCTATCGGAGACTTCACGTACTTGCGGAACATCTTGTCGCGGTTTCTTTTCTTCCTGTCGTTGATGTAGTGTTTCAGCGTCTTGGAATAATGGGCCACAGCGTCTCTCTGCGTCACGCCGAACAGATTCTCCGCATCCGGTGCCGGCACCAATGACGAGTCTCTTTTCATTGCATAGGTCTCTGGATAGTACCTCGCGAGGAACAGTTCAAGCTGACGCATCATCACGAGATCAGTCGTGTCCGTTACAATGGAGGCAAGGAACTCGCGATAGCGCTGATAGCCGCGCAGCTGACGGTCACGATAGCCTGCACCGGTGACATTGACCGGTTCCAAAGGACGGTGTTCCCCGGCAATCTCCATAACGGGAGCGAACCTCAGCTGCCAATCCGAATCCAGCAGCGCGGCCGGAACCATTATGTCAAAGCAGATGCTGACATTTCCGAGCCTTTCAGAAACATGGTTGAAACGCGCCACCACCTTTGATGCCGAGAGGATGTCGGTCGCGACCATCTCGCCAGTTTCGTCATCCCGTATCGCATTCATTATCAATGGCTCTCCCGGTTCCCTTTCTGCGTCCACGGGAACCTGAGGCTCAGGCTCTTCAGAAAGATCGGCCGGACTGTCAGGAATGCCGATGTCAGCCACCACGCCTTTTTCAAACAGCGTCCGTGCCTTATGCGCAGGAGAGCAGGATGGATAAAGAGCGGCAGAGGCCAAGAGCACAACTGCGTACAGTCCGCCCAAGCATATCTTCTTCATATTCAGGCATTCTTCAGAACACATACACAAGCGCTATCATGACGTCATCCGGAAGTATGAACGTCTTGCTCCCTTCCCCGACGGTGATTCCGCAGACAGGGCAGGAATAGCTTCGGTAGGAGCCTCCTCCGCCCCACATCCCGAGACCGAACTCAAGGTTGAAATGGGGAAAGAGCATGTAGGAATATCCGGCGTACATCCCGATCCCGTAGCGGTTGCCCTCCTCGGAGCCGTCAGAGAACAGCCCTCCGGAGCTGTATTCCTGAAAACGGAGCTTGCTTCCGAACCACCAGCCTGTGTTTATGTGCCACAGCCAGTAGCGTGCGCCTACAGAATACGACTGCTGACGGTTGTAGAACACGCCGCGTCTTCCGGACTCGAAGCTGAACGGATTGTAGCGGACTCCAGCGCCGACAGACCAGTTCCTCGCCACTCCACAGGAGAGATCCAGATTGAGCGTGCCGAGATTGGCGTATTCCATGAGATTCGTTGATATGTTGAAGCGCTGTGCCATGGCACCTGTCACCGTGACCGTCGTCAGAAATGCCGCTGCCACGGCACAGCGCAGAAATTTGCAGTACCTCATGACCGGGCTACTCCTTTGCATACCGGGCGAAAGCCTGCTCTATCACACTCCGCCTGTTCGGGCAGGTCTTTATCAGGGAGGCCTTGAACGCCGCGAGAGACGTCGTGTCACCGTTCAAAGAGGTGAAGATGCTTCCTCGGGTCACGCCGCGCTCGCCGATATATTTCAGAATCTGAGGTTTGAACCAGTAGTATTCACCTGCGTCGGACAGGCGTCCGCTGTAACGGTCCTTCTGCATCAGGCTCTGGAGATAATAGGCCCACATCTCGCCGACTTCGCAGTAGCCGGCGCCGTCCTCCTTCCCCGTGCCGTAGGTCGAACCGCTCGCCACGAAGGACGTGAGGATGTACTCGACATACTTGTTCCAGTAACTGTTGCCGACCTTGGAATAGTGGCTTGCATGGGCAAGCTCGTGGTTCACGACGTTGTATATGGACTTGTAGTCGTTCTTTCCCGACAGTCCGAGCGTGATGTCCGGCGCGAACAGCTTGACTAAAAGCGCATACGGGCCGAGGAACCCAGAGATAAGAGGATGGCTGACCACCGCGCCCTGGTGTATCATCGGAGTGCTGCTCGCCTCAAGATCGGCAAGAAGCCATATCCGCAGGTCTTTCGGAGGCTCGCTGATGTTCATGTCCTTCCTGTCGCAGCGTCCTATGTAGTCATATACGGCATTGTTGACGACGCATCTTCGGAACAGCTTGTCGTCCGAGTCCTTAGTGACGGTCATGCTTATTCCGTCCGGTTCGGCCTTGCCGAGAGTGGAAACTGACGCCGGAACAAGTATCAGATTGAGACCTATGGCAAAGTTCTTCTCGTTCTTGAACACGATGCGGTAGCGAATCTTCGAGGAAAACTCCTTGTTCATCGTGTAGTAGCCGTCCCTGTCCGTATAGGCATGCGCGAATTTCACAAATGCGTTGCAGCTCACCCTGACTCCGGCTATTCCGAACGGCTTGCCGCCATTGGCGTTGTTGTCCACAATGGTCAGCCTTCCGGACGGGGTGACACGGCCGCCCTTTGTGGCAGTCCCCGTCTCCGCAAGCATGCCAGCATTGCCTGTGAGTTCGTAAGACTTGCGTTCCACAGCGTCCCAGTCGATTCCGTCCCCGGCCTTGGTCGATGAATCATGCGCGGCGATGTAGCATTCGTGCAGAATCTGGTACTTCACATCCGGAAAGTCGAAGTCCTTCGGCACCACGGCATACTGCCAGGTAATGTCCTCGTCCTCGACAGAAGGGTCGTGATACCAGTCGCCCTCCTTCACGATTTCATAATCAACAGGGTGATCCAAAAGTTCGATGCCAAGAGACTTCAGATAATCAAATTCATCCTGGTCGGCAGGAAGGAAACGGACATAATAGTCCGTGGTCTCGACATTCACGCGGTCGGCCTTGGTCGGATAAAGGGCGGCAAGCGCCTTCGTCACATTCTCGGTCTTGTACGGATCATCCAACTGACGCCCGAGAACGATGGCATCGTGAGACAGATCATCCCCATATCGGACGGCGGAGCTGTCGCCGTTTCCGAGGTCAACTCTTTCGCAGGACAATAATGTCACAGCAGCCCCGAAAAGCAATAGAAAACGTTTCATAGCATATCGTTTTTAAAATTTCGGGGCAAAGCTAAATGCAATTAGCCGTTGAATGAAACATTCAGCGGCTAATCTTCAAAACAGGCCACACAGAGCATTCTGAGGGCTATTTTTCTGTTTATTTTCTTAAAAGTTCGCGCAAACTTTCAATTAAAAATATGCAACTGTCTTCTGCTCTGCAACAGACAAAATGCTGTTTGCAACGCGGCTGACGCCAAATCTGAACAGATCCTTGTTGAGCCAGTCCTTGCCAAGAACCGCTGACACGATCAAATAATAACAAATAGCGTCTTTTGCGGAAGAAATTCCGCCGGCAGGCTTGAATCCGACCTTTTTTCCTGTCTTCTCATGGAATTTCGCGATGCACTGGCACATCACGAACGCGGCCATCGGAGTGGCATTCACGTCCACCTTACCTGTCGAGGTCTTGATGAAGTCGGCACCGGCCTCCATGGCGAGGAACGAGGCATTCGCGATGTTCTCGGCAGAAACGAGAAGCCCGGTCTCAAGAATGACCTTAAGGTGCACCTCGCGTCCCTGTTTCTCGGCCACCTCGTCTATGCACTTTCTCACGGCGCGGATTTCTTCCGAGGCCCTTTCATAATCTCCGGCAAGGAAAGCATTGAGAGAGAGAACGATATCCACTTCATCGGCTCCGTTCTCAACGGCCTTGGCGCATTCGAGAAGCTTCACTTCGAGAAAACTCTGTGAAGACGGGAAACAGGCCGAGACCACAGTTATGTGGAAGTCACCCTTCCGACAGTCACGCACCGTCGACGCGAAATTAGGATACACGCATACGGAAGCCGGATATGGCCAGCCGGGATAGCTTGCAGGAAAAGCGTTCACCTTCTCGACAAGCGCCGAGACTGAAGCCTCCGTGTCATTGGTCTTGAGAGAAGTAAGGTCAAGCATCGAGAAACATTTCTTGAGAATGTCCTCTGTCAGAAACCCGTCGACATTCGCGGAAATATTGGCGATGGCCCCGTCAATTTCCGCTGTCTTCGGACAGTATCCGTATTTTTCGAGATAGTTTACCATTTATATTTTATTTATGAGTTTTCAGATTACTATAAAGATGCGTAATCATATCCAAGCGTTTCAGGCCTTGACCTGTACAATGAACCCTTCGTCGACAAGAGGTTTCACGAATGAGGATATTTCATCGTATGAATATTTGCGGAGAGCCTTCTGCGGAGTCTCGCGGTCTATGGAATATGCCATGATTTCCCGAGGATGAAGCTTTCTGACAATATCCGTCCATCTGGAGAGGACCTCCGGAGATGCCGAATCAAAATCATCGGAACGAAGGAACATCGTCTGGAGAATGAAATCGCCGTCGAATGCCATGAGGTTGTCCACTACCGTATCGAGGTCATAGATGCAGGACGGCTTGTTTATGTGGCCGGCAAGTTCGTTTGTCGGGGCATCAATTTTCATCACCGGGTTATCCGCCTTCTTCAGCGCGGCAAGCACGGCAGGCCTACCGCAGGTCGTCGCATTCGAGAGGACGGTGACTTTCGCCGTCGGGACATATTCGTCCCGCAAGGCTATTGCGATGTCAAGGATCTCGGGAAAATGCGGATTCAGGGTCGGTTCTCCGTTCCCGGAAAACGTTATCGAGTCCAAAGGAGCGCCGTCCTTCGCAATCTTTTCCAAAGCCGTGCGCAGAGCAGTCTCAAAGGCGTTCACGGACGGGAACACTCCGTTGGATATGCCGTCACGGTTCCACCCGCACTCGCAGTATATGCAGTCGAAATTGCACAACTTCCCAACTGCCGGAAGGATGTTCACTCCAAGCGACGAGCCGAGACGCCTGCTGTGTACAGGTCCGTATACTATGTTGTCAAAATGCAGCATCACCTTAATCTTGCCGATGTGTCTCGGGAAGGAAGGAACTTCCGCATCCTTGCCTTGCCGGCTGCCGGCTGTTCTTCTATAAGTTTCAGTTCGCGGGATTGGTTCAGCTCAGCCTTGACAGGTTCAACATCTGTTTTCCTCGACATCCCGGACTTCTCTTTTCCGCCGGTTTTAATGGTGTCGGACCGCGGCGTTTCCTTTGAGGAATCCGGCGGGGCGGCGACACCGAAACTGTCCGGAGCAATGGAAAGACTGTCTGAAGCCGCTGCAAGCGTGTCACGAATGACAAGCATCGCAGGACCGTCATAAGTCGTGTCGCATGTCCTTACGAAACGGAAATCCATGAATCCGAGAGAATCCAGTCCGACGACCAGGCTGTCAGAAGGGGTGCTCCTTATCATGCAACGCATCAGCGAATCCACGTTCAGACGTACAAGATTCCTGAGCGAATCGAGTCTTCTGCTCTCCCTCAGAGCCTCCTCACGCGCATTCTTCTCGGCCTTGAGATCCGTGAGCCTGCCGTTCAGAATCTCAGAAGTCCTGCGCAGAATCCTCGAATAGCGTGCAGGATCCCTCATGTAGACATCGACGCTGTTCAGATAATCATCGTAGGTATATCCATATTTCTCAAGCACAGGAGCATACACCAACGAAGTGTCAGCCTCACGCCTGAGCGAGCGGTTGTCGTCGAGCCATTGGTCAAGAACGTACATCTCGGCATATATCTCCGACATCTTCTCCTTCGGGATGACGCGCTCCTTCTTCCCGCAGGAAGCGAGTGAGAACCCGACGACAAGCGTCAGGACAACGATATATGCCGGAGACCTCTTCACCGCACTATCTCAGCGTCGCGCCGTTCTCATTCTGGAATGAAGAGAGCAGCTTCTGCATGATTCTCTCGACATCCGCGTCCGTGAGGGTCTTGTCAAGGTCCTGAAGCACGAAGCTCAGTGCATACTGCTTCTTGCCCTGAGGAATCTTGTCTCCCTTGTAGACATCGAAGAGCGAAACGCTCTTCAGCATCTTCTTGCCGGCCCTGTACGCTGTCCGGCGAAGGTCGGCAAAGCTGACGTTCTCGTCGAGCAGAAGCGCGAGGTCACGGCGAACTTCCGGATACTTAGGAAGTTCCCTGTAGCTGATTTTATCTCTCTTCACGAGTTCAAAGAGGACAGGCCAGTTAATTTCGGCGGCGAAAACAGGCTGCCTGATGCCGAACTTCCGAAGAAGAGGCTGTGCGACCACGCCAAGAACCGCGAGCTGACGGTGGCTGCCCGGAAGCAGATATGTCTGTCCGTCAGAGAAGATATCAGCAGGCGCATCGGCCGTCTCCATCTGGTAGAGATCCGCGCCGAAACGCTTCAGAAGCGCTTCCACATAGCCTTTGAGCTGGAAAAAGCTGCCCTTTCCGGAATCGGTTCTCCATGATTTCTCCGGAGTCCCCGAAATGAACATCGCATAGCACTGGTGCTCGTCTATGTCGCCCAAAGTCGGTACTTCGGTGATGTTCTTCAGAGAATAGACAGAGCCGTATTCAAAGATACGGAGGTTTGTCATTTGTCGGTTTATATTGTATGCAATCACCTCCAATCCATTGAGTATCAAAGTCTGGCGCATCACGTTAAGGTCAGAGCTGAGCGGATTGAGCACGCGTACACAGCGTTCCTCCGGGAAGGTCGTGAGCTTCGAGTAATATTCGCTCTTCGTGAGCGAATTGTTCATGGTCTCGACAAACCCGTTCGCCGCGAGCCAGTCGGATATGGTGTTGCGGACAATCTCGGGCTCCGGTTTCTCGCTCGGATTCACCGACATCCTCATTGCCTTCGGAAGCTCGATGTTGTTATATCCATATATACGGAGTATTTCCTCGACAACGTCGCATTCCCTGTAGACGTCAATCATATATGTCGGAACGCCGACGAGCGCCCCGTTTTCCTTTTTTTCGATAAATTCGTAACCAAGATTCTTCAGGATTTCCTCTATCGTGTCATGGCCTATCTTCTTGCCGACGAAATTCTCGATGCGGTCATAGTCCAGTTCAACCTGCTTGCGGGCGAACTGAGCGGACTCCACGCGCTGAATCTTTCCGTCAAGATGCGCTCCAGTAAGTTCCTGAAGAAGAAGCACTGCACGCTTTGCGGCATATTCAAGGGCGAGAGGGTCGCAGCCCCTTTCGTAGCGGAACGACGCATCTGTCTTGAGGGTGTGACGTTTTGAAGTCTTTCTGATGGTGACAGGGTTGAAATATGCGATTTCGAGGAATATGTCCTTCGTGGTCTCCGAAATTCCGGAATCAGCTCCGCCGAACACGCCGGCAAGGCACATCGCGCCCTTTTCGTCCGCAATCACGAGGTCGGCAGGATTGAGTTCGCGCTCCACTCCGTCGAGTGTGACAAGCTTCTCGCCATCATTGGCGTCGCGGACTATGACCTTTCCTCCGGAAATCTTCGCCGCGTCAAAGGTGTGGAGCGGCTGACCGAGTTCCATGAGTATGAAGTTGCTGACATCCACAACATTGTCGATAGGACGCAGGCCGACGGACAGGAGCTTTTTCTGAAGCCATTCAGGCGACGGACCAACCTTGGCACCGCGCAGTGTAGCGCCGAAATATCTCGGGGCGTCGGTCTTCGCGATGACCTCCACCGGGATAGCCCCCTCATCCGAGACCGGTTCGTTGAAAGCGGAGACGTCAGGGATGCAGAGTTCGCACGGGATATTGTTGTGTTTCAGATATGCGTAGAGGTCGCGGGCGACACCTATGTGAGATGCGGCATCGACGCGGTTTGCAGTGAGCCCGATTTCTATGACTGTGTCCGTCGCGAGATGAAGGTAATCCTTGGCAGGAGTTCCCGGAACGGCTGACGGGTCAAGAATCATGATGCCGTCGTGCGACTCGCCGATTCCGAGTTCGTCCTCGGCGCAGAGCATTCCGAAAGACTCGACTCCGCGAATTTTCGACTTCTTTATCTTGAAGTCCTCCCCGAGAACGGTGCCGATGGTGGCAAGAAGCACCTTCTCACCCGCAGCCACGTTCGGAGCGCCGCATACGACCTGAAGCAGCTCAGGTCCCCCTGCATTGACCTTTGTAATGTGGAGATGATCCGAATCCGGATGCTCCACGCATTCAACGACCTCGGCTACCACCACACCGGCAAGCCCGCCGGGAATTTCCTCGACAGTCTCAACGGAATCCACTTCAAGCCCGATGGAAGTAAGCGCCGCGGCAACCTCTTCCGGCGAAAGACCGCACTTTATGTAATCCTTAAGCCAATTGTACGAAACAGTCATAATATTAAGAATATGTTTTATTTTTTCTCACATTTATTTTTATATGTTCGTATTTCATACGCCACTTTTCTCCGCTCGGCATAGCTCAAGCGAGCTTGG
>ERZ808252.2132-NODE-2132-length-12643-cov-10.333651_pt1 | contig 12643 bp, 9 predicted proteins | sample MGYA00521242_ERZ808252 | MGnify/ENA primary metagenome ERZ808252 (study PRJEB31516, sample SAMN03275581) | gut metagenome | biome: mammalia-associated habitat; material: feces | host: Papio cynocephalus | place: Kenya | collected 2012-08-07 ...
CCGTCGGAGAACATCACTCTGATTCTGTCGCCCTCATTCAGCGACGACGCCCTTTTCACGACGACGCCCTTTCCGTCTGTGACGAGCACATATCCCCGTTTCAGTATATTCCTCGGATCGGCCCCCGTAATCCTGGTCAGCAGACTCTGAAGCTGCATCTCCATGGCATTCAGACGGTTGACAAACGCCAAACGCATCCTTGACGCGAACTCCCCGAGTCTCGCATCCTCCGCCTCGAAAATTCCCAAGAGTTCATCGGCAAGCGCGGTCGGTGTCTTGAGGAACGAGTACGCTACCATGTCGCAGACGTGATAGTCCCGGTCATGCCCCACGGCGGTCAGCACAGGCAGCGGACACAAGGCAATCGCGCGCGCCATCACATAGTCGTCAAAACAGGCCAAGTCCAGCGCCGAACCACCCCCGCGAAGAAGCAGCACAGCATCGAAAGTCTCCCCACACTCCGCGATCTCATGCAGAGCGTCCGCCACGGACTGGGGACACGCCTCCCCCTGCATCACAGCCGGAAACAGCCGCACCTCGAACCTGAAGCCGAACTCGTTTTCGCCCAGATGCCGCATAAAGTCTCCGTAGCCGGCCGCATCCTCCGCAGACACCACGGCAAAACGCCAAGGTAGGGTCGGGAACGCAAGTTCTTTCTGCAAGTCCATAAGTCCTTCGTCCTGAAGCCTTTTGATGGTCTTCAGCCGAAGGTCCTCCTTCTTTCCGAGTGAAAATTCAGGATTTATGTCAGTCACGGAAAGCGCGAACCCGTAAAGTTCGCTGTAGGTCACCTGTACCTGCACGAGTATCTCGATTCCGGGCCTCAGCGACTCCCCTGTCACGGATTCGAAGAACGGCTTGAGGACACGCCACTTGGACGCCCAGATGACCGCCCTTGTCTTCGCCACCACACGTTCGTCTTCAGTCTGCGACAGCTCAAGGTAGCAGTGACCGCCCAGCTTCGCGCTCACGGAAGCCACCTCCGCCCGCACCCAGAGCCTCCGAGGAAACATCTCCTCCAGCCCCTCCCGCACAAGGGTCTGCAACTCCAGCAGATTCAAGAATTCCTTTTCCATATCACACTCGCGACACGCGCCCGGCGCATCATCGCAAATTTAGCGAATAAAAAGGAATAAAACCGCAAAACAGCACATTTTAAGAATTTCTTTCGCTATATTTGCGTTCAGCGAGTTCAAGCACAGCACACACGGAATAAACATAACACCTTAAAACAAGCCATGCCACCGAAAACACCCACTGCGGCTGACCAGTTCTCCGCACCCAATGAAAATCACGACAGCTGCACCTACGAAATATTCTGCGAAGCGGACAGCGAAGACGGGAAACATGATGTAAAGGAAGAAGCGGACTGCATCAGAATGAGGTTCCGGCAATTTCTCCATGTCGATATAATCCTGCACGAGGAGGGGCTTGGCACAAGTCAGAGATGCCCGGACATAGATGACGGCCTCCGCGTTGACGTGGCGACGCTCCGGGGGAAAGGGTCATTCTCCTGCGAGTTCGACTGTTTGGACATGGCGCAGATCGGGGCGGACGGGCTGCTTCATGTTCCGGCGATTATACCGGAAAGGCTGTTCGGTGAGGACTATATACTGACGGACGACGAGGAGGACACTCTGGTCATCTCGGTTTTCCGCAAGGGTAAATTCGTGGCGAACAGGCATATGCAGATTCTCGGCCCGTGGCCTCCGAGGCTCGCGGCTTCGGACGCGCAGACGGTCATCAGCCGAGGGGCTTCGCCGAAGGACTGCCTCTCGGTCATACGAAGTTTCGCCGGATGGGGGAACTTCAAGAAAAGGGCGGAAGAGGCCGTGGTCTGCAGCCGCATTGAAAGAGAACGGGAAAAGGCGGGACTAAAGCCCTACAGGACAGCGCTCCACAGCCTGATAGTCGGGCATTCGGGAACAGGAAAGACCACGGCAGCATGCATGATGGCCGCGCTCTACCGGAGTCTGGGACTTCTTGACGGGCCGAAGATTCTCTCGACAAATGTCTCCAAACTGTCCGCCTCAAGCATCAACGGAGAATATGACAACACGATTTCCACCGTCAAGGAAGCACAGGGCGGTGCCATGATTTTCGAAGACGCTCACGAACTCTACCACACGGAAGTAAAGAACTACGATGCCGAACAGCGCATTGTCCGGGCGCTTACGGACGCCCTTGAGGATTCCAAGTTCAACAAATGGATGCTGGTACTGACCGGCGAGCCGGAAGGAATCGACTCGCTGATGACCGCGAACCCCTCGCTTGCGAAGCATTTCACGAAACCCATATACATGGAGGATTTCACCACGGATGAATTATGCTCAATTGCGGAAACCGTCTGTTCCGCCCGAGGGCTCATCCTTCAGGAGGAAAGCCGCAGCAAGCTCAGAAGCGCCGTCTCTCACGGGCACGTCCATCAGAAATCGGGCAAAAGAAATGCCCGCTTCGTGGAAAGGATGTTTGACGAACAGATTGTGCCTGCAATGTGCAGGAGGCTCGGGAACACCCATGAAAGGGATGCACCGGCGCTGACGACAATCCTGCCGGAAGACATTCCTTCGATCCGCGCCGACACGGGAGAGGAGGCCATCGCCGAACTAGACAATCTCATAGGGCTCGAAAAGATCAAGACACGGGTCAAGGATTTCCTCTATGCCGTCAGGCTGGCAGGAAGAAGGATGGAGATGGGACTCCCGGCAACTATGCCGAGGCTGAACATGGTATTCCTCGGCAATCCCGGCACGGGAAAGACAACCGTCGCCGAAATCATCGGGCGGGTGTTCTCGTCATGGGGCATACTCTCGGAAGGAAGGGTCATCAGGACGGAGAAGAGCCAGATGGTCGGGCAGTACATCGGCGAGACCGAGTTCAAGATGAACAACCTCCTTGCACGGGCGAACGGCAACATACTTTTCATCGACGAGGCCTATCAGCTTGTCGAGGGCGGCGAGAGAGACTACGGGCGTATAGTCATGAACTCGCTGCTTACCGAACTCGGCAAGGACAACCCGAACCTCGTCGTCATTCTCGCCGGCTACACCGCGCCAATGAAGAAACTCATCGAAAGCAACGCCGGAATCGGAAGCCGATTTCCAAATGTAGTCAGCTTCGAGGATTATACGGCCGACGAACTGATGGAAATCGGAAAGAACATGATTCAGCGGCAGGGCTTTGCCATCACGGAGGGTGCGGCGGCGAGGATGCGCACAATCATAGAGGAGGAGTCGGAGAAGCCTTCCCCGCACTTCGGCAACGGGCGTTTCGTCTCCAACCTGCTCAGGAACGAAATCCTGGCCTCGCTCGGAACCCGCACGGCCTCGCTCGCGAACCCGACCGCCGCGCAGCTCAGCACCATACTTCCGGAAGACGTGGTGATTGACAGGGCGCACCGGGACATTGTCTTTGACAACGAGGCAATTGACGCGGCGCTCCTGAGACTCGACTCCCTCGTGGGAATGGAAAACGTGAAGACTGCGCTCCACAATTTCGTAAGTTCCGCCCGTTATCTCCATTCCATAGGCGAGCCTTATGTGGGGAAGGGACTGCTGTCCTGGAGATTCATCGGACACAGCGGTACGGGAAAAAGCACGGTCGCGGGAATCATGGCGGCCATTCTCCGGGGCATGAGGCTGATTTCCAACAGCAACATCACCGAAATCAAGGGTGAGCGCATATTCAACGCATCAGAGTCCGACTGTGACAGCGTTCTTGCAGACGCCGTCAAACGCTCATGCAACGGACTGATATTCATAGATATCGACAACCCTCAGTTCAACTGGACGAATCCCGTCTATGGACGCGGCGTGGAACAGGTGCGTCTGAAGATTCAGGAACTCACGGTGGAATCCGGCGGAGAGTGCGCCCTTGTACTTGCCGAGCTTGACGCCCCGAACAAGAGCATGGCCGAGCAGCTCTCCGACGCGGGAATCCACGAGTTCGACCACACGCTGATTTTCAAGGACTTCACCCCGGACGAACTCTACGGCATCCTGTGCGGCTGTCTGGCCCGTCACAGCGTCATCTTCAGTCCTGCCACCGAAAAGCACATGAGAGGCTACCTCCATTCACTGCCGTCCTCCGCCAAGGCCAGCGCCCGCACGATGAAGCTCATGTCCCGCACGATTTACCAGCAGGTCATACTCCGCGAGTCCGGCCTTGCCCGCCCGCCCAAGACCCATCAGGTCCAGCTTCAGGACATAGCGACATTCAGATGGAACCCGAAGAAAGGCCGGATCGGGTTCTGAAAAGACGATGCAGGCCATTTAACTGGATCACGGGTAATCATGAAAAACGGGCATCCCAAAAGAACTGTATATGTCAGCTTCGCCCCAGGTGACGAGGCTGTCGCGGAAGAATTCATAAGCCACATGACGCGCTTGGACATAGTGGAGGACATATTCCATTCACAGCACTTTTTCTGGTACCGGGCGGACAACAACGAGATGATGAGCCACCTCCGCATTGCAGACTCGTCCGTCATAATCCTCCTCTACACCGAACGCACGAACGGCAACTGGAGGGTGCGCGACGACATGGCCGAAGCCCTGGAATATGTCAAGCCGGTCTTCGGCTGCTTCCTCTGCGACACTCCGATGTCCGACGAGTTCGTTGGAGTCCTGAACGCAGAGGACCAGTTCGCCCACACGCAAATCCTCACCCGCGAAGAAGTCTTCAACCAGATTGCCTCCTACAAGGTCTGGCGCACGGTGATGGGGTAGGAGGAAAAATCGAAGGAGAGGACGGGCAGTTTAGATTTGTCCCCATGGAATTGCAGCACCGGCGGAAGTGTTCAGACGACGGTCGCCGGAATATACGACCGCCTTATGAGCGGCGTCCGCGGAAGACAGTTTTGCCCAATAGTCAAGACCGGTGAAGAAATCGCTCTTGAACGTCGCTCCGGATTTGATTTCGTAGGCGAACTGCCCGTCCGCGTCAGGAACAAGCAGGTCAACTTCATTGCCATTGCTGTCACGCCAGAAAGAGAAATTCGCCGACCGGCCGACATTCAGACGCTTTTTCATAAACTCATTTATAACCATATTCTCAAAAAGACCGCCGCGGAGATAGTGGGTGGCAATCTGAGAAGCCGATGTTATCTCAAGCAGAGAGCAGGCAAGTCCCGTGTCGTAAAAATACAGCTTCGGAGACTTGACAAGACGCTTGGAGAAATTCCGATGGTCAGGACGCAACAGATGAATGATATAACATTGTTCCAGAATCGAAAGCCAGCTCTGAGCCGTAGTCTGGGAAATCCCGCATTCCGTGGAGAGCGAGGAAACATTCAGCAACTGCCCGATTCGTCCGGCACAAAGTTTTATGAAGCGGACAAAGAGCGACAGGTCACCGACCTTTCTGATGTCTCGGACATCCCTTTCCACATATGTGTTTATATAATTTGGATAGTAGTCCACCGGAGCGATTCCCTTGTCATACAGCCGCGGGTATCCGCCGCAGAAAATCTCTTCATTGACAGAAGAAGGACATATCCCGGCTTCCGAAAGTTCCCTATGTGAGAACGGCAAAAGAGTGAGGATCCCGACTCGTCCGGCCAGAGTCTCATCAACGGAAGACATCAGCAGCATATTCTGAGAACCGGTAAGGACATACATTCCCGTCCGGTCTGCACTGTCCGTATGCGTCTGCAGATAAGACAGTATTGACGGTTCCTTCTGAACCTCGTCGATTATTGTCCTGTCCGGATATGTCGCAATGAATCCCCTCGGGTCTTCCTTTGCAAAAGTCCTCGTGTCGATGTCTGAAAACGAGACATAGCTATAGTCCGGGAATACCATTTTTGCCAGTGTCGATTTCCCGGACTGTCTGGGACCTGTCAGCAGCACGAACGGGAACTTGCCTGAAAGTTCCTCGGCTTTTGATTGTAACTCGCGACGAATCATTTGTTTCAATAATTTTATGCAAATTTAAACTAAAAAAGTGAATTTACATAAAATTCCCGATGAGAACTGATGAATCCGAATAAAGTCCGACGCTGCCCAACAACATTGCAACAAACAACAATAATTTCTTCATGAGTACAACAAATTATGACAATGCAATTTAGCCTTTATCTTCCTGGTCGGTTTTCTTAGTCGGTTCTACATTTTTCTTAATCGGTTTTCTTGGTCGGTTTCTGACGATTTCTTGGTCGGTTTTGATGATTTCTTAGCCAGTTTTTTAGATGGACAAGAAAAGAATCCCGACTTTTCTACCGACAAACAATACCGTTTCTATACCGCAAGTTCTATCTCATAAAGGCATGAGTGCTCCAAAATTCCGAAAACTCTCCATTTCTTGGCAACGACGGGGCAAGTGGTCCCGGGAACATCGTGATGAGGTACCAGTCTTTTGTAAAAATCATCTGGCACTCGTCCGTACCAATCTCACGATTAAGTTTGACCGTCAAGATATCTGAGCCATCGCGCTTTTCATGCTGCAATGTCCCTAGTTCGTCTTCTGCCAATGAAGTCAAAGCAACGACGGAACATTTGCCGATTTCCTTCTGGAAACGGATGGATATACGATAGCGTCCATCACCGCAGAGAACGGCGTTTTTGAATGAATCCGGATATGCAAACGCAGCTTCGGACAAAAGTTCAAACGGAGAATGTGAATAAAAACGGGAGCCGACAACCCCACATTCAGAGAAATGCCTCTCTATGTGCTTCCGCACTTCCTCGGTAATTGTAAACTGTATCATATACTTTTTCTGGACCGCAAAAGCCAAATGACAAATATAATTGCCATAATAGCCACAACAGAAATACAAATAGCCAATGTTTTGGTAGCCCACGCGCAGTTAATGACAATAAGCATAGAATAAAAATCATAAGCGACGGATAGAACTGCAAATACGGAAACGACACCAAATACAATGTTGGTATTCCGGTCTTCCGTCTCCTTAATCTGGGTGGAGACCTCTTTTCTGGCCTCAGCAATCCCAAGTCCTTTCTCCATGACCGAATTCAGCATATTGGGAAGAAAATTGAAAGAGATGTCATCATAAAAATAGTATTTCTCCATTTTCGACAATTCCCTGACAACATTTCCTGAGGATGTTCCACGCCTATAGCCCTCATCGCGACTAAAAAGGAATACACTCTGAAAGACAACCCGAAGGTAAATAAGAGGGAAATACGAGCCGCACCACCTGCTGTCATAATCAGATTTCTTATATTCGTCACATTCTCCTGAAAAAAGAACAGTAAAACTGTCTTTCAGTGCCAATCCCTTCCAGTTCAGAAACGGAGCAACAGTATTCTCCTTCATTATAGACCGGAAATAATCATCCGATGGAGCATAAATATCGCCGCTTCCAACAGCCTCAATCTTGGAACATGTACCGATTTCATAAAGAAGATTGTCGTTGAACTCATCAATATGTACAACCTGAAAAATCTTAAGTTTATTCCCTTTGTCCATCAATTCCTTGACTCGCTCATCCTGTTCATTTCCGGATTTGTTTTTTCTCGTTGGAATCAGTTTTAGCAGCGGCTCCAATGATTCCTTTATCCCGGAATGCCCGAAGCTGTTCAGTCGCGACGGAATATCCCGCAGCCAGCTATGAGCCAAGGTCATCTCATTCAAATCCGAGCCTGTGTCATCAATCTCAATCGCAAAAAGAGTGAAGTTCAACGGGAAAGTATAGATATGCAATCTAACTATTTTAAGATAATACATATCCAACACTTTCAATGTACCATTCGTAATCAATGACAATGGAAAACTCTTGTCAACATTGTGGACATAATGCCTCACATTCTTCAGAAAACGGGGCTTTTTAGCCGCTTCCGATTCCTGCATCGCATTGATATGGCTCTTATGAAAGTATGAGCACGCATCGCCAAATTCGTCTTCGGACAATATGCGATGTTCCCACAATAATGATTTCTTAAGTACAGACAACTTAATTCCATCCGGGAGATTCCCGACAAAAAAGGCGTGTGAATATGCGGTTCTCATATGTTTTAGTAAAAGACAAATATATCGCTTATGGAGTGAAAATACAAATAAATACATTCTGTTGACTCAACATTCAACAAAACCTAATCATGCAATTACCACAGTATCTATCTTCGTTCTCCTATCAGGAATATACATTATGCCGGCATAGCAATCAAGGCACAATTTGTACATCACCACTTGATCTTTCCCGGCAATCACAATTCTCCTGATATTCCGAACCAACTCCGATAATTGTGCCTCCGTAAACATACATTCATATACGCTATAGTTTATCCGTTTCCCATAAGGTTCCAACAATTTAACTATCAACTGCCGTCGTTTAACGGATGATGTGTCATACGCTATGACATAAAACTTCTTTTTGGCTTTCATAAACACTTTACCATTTTGCAAGATATGGACGAAATATATCTCCATACGCGATAGCCTTGCATAATTCATTAAATTGCAAATCTATTATATCCAAGAACCGCCCTGACTGCGGAACAGTTCAATCATGTCAAAGACAAGATTTGCCTGTCCATCGGCATAATGAACGAAACCGATATACGGGTTCAACTTATGCCGCAAAGCTGCTTGCCAAATTCGCGGATACAATATAGCATATCCGTAGTTAAGAAGCGAGTTCACCAAATCCGTAGCACCTTGTTTTACACGAGAATAAAATCCGACATCATCATCTTCAACCAACGCCCGGACATATTCCCAATAAGCAGATGCCGCCGATGCTTCAAGTCCCATCAATGCCTGCTTAAAGTCAGCATTCTCGGTTTTAACACTCTTTATTTTTGACAATATTGCCTGCACGGAGTCATCATACAGCAAAAAGCATCAGACACGCCAACCGTTTTATGATACTTATTGAAATACTTTGCCAAGGAAGACTGATTTTTCACCTTTCCAATCACAATTCGCTTTCCAATCTCATTGCTTCGGCTGTCATCAAATGATGCCAAATACAGATTAGAAAGAAGAGGAGACAAAATCGCTCCCTGTGGGATACCGTTCGAAAATTCCTGCCACGACATATCCTGATTTACACGTCCCATTGTCACGCATAATCTTATTAAAGACAGCAACTTCTTGTCCTTTATTATACCTGCCAATAAGCCTATGAGTATATTCCGGTCAATCGAATCAAAGAAATCTTTGATGTCAATACGCAGATAGATACGGTTGGCTTTCTGACGGCTTTCATGCAATGCCCTCCTAACAGCTTTGACATGACCGCGACCACCCCTATATGCGTATGACGACGAATGGAGTCTTTTTTCAACAATCGGTTCCAGAACGAACTTGATTGATGTCTGGACAATCTTGTCTTCGACACTCAAAAGACCAAGTTGGCGTACTCCGCCGGATTTCTTTGGAACATTTATTCCCATATATGGCTGCGGCTTCCAAGTTCCGTCCATCAGCGTTGACGACAATTGTCGGATATTTTTGCCCAAAGATTTCTTATATTCTTCTGTAGAAACATTATCGATTCCTCCGGAAGAGCCTTTAGAAAGCACGGAATCGAATGCTGCCAGAAGATGTTTCTCGTCTGCAATGTAAGTAAGGCTTAGTGATGTCATTGGGTTTAATCATTTGCGAAAGTTAGTAAAATGTGGTTATTGCTGACTATTTGAGCATTACGTTAATTTCTCAGTTTTGTCTGGCATCTCAATTTTTCGCAAGTCCCATAAAAACAGGTTGTGAATGAATGGATTTGCGAAAAAAGTTCTTATTGATGCCACTATTCTGCTAAAATTTTCGAAACTCTGCAATCTTTGAAATTTTGTACTTTTATTTGCGATATGAAATTCAGGGGTTTCAGGCATATGTAATATTGTTTTTACTGCATAAAGTTGAAAAGATTTTTGCATAGAAACAAAGAAATCGTCAAATTTGCGAAAATAATTCTAAAAACATATTCATTATGAATGACAATGCATTATGTAGGACAAAGAATTATTGCTGGATATATATATCTGAAAAACACATTGTTTCAGAAGCCCACATTTGAGTGGGTATGGAGACTGATAATGATGGCTTCGTCTGTCTCCTCTTCACGTTTCAGAAGCCCACATTTGAGTGGGTATGGAGACTCAATCTTAGCTACTGCGGAAGCATTAGCTTTGTGTTTCAGAAGCCCACATTTGAGTGGGCATAGGAACTTTCTGAGAGGAGATTATCCTCGGGAAACAAAAAAAAATCACTATCTTTGGTCGTACTAACCAGATAGTGATTTTTGTCATGGCAAATAAACAATGGCGGAAAAGCAAAACGCCTGAACTGAAACCAGTATTCGCGGCCTACTTGAATATGGCGCGCCACAATTTTTATCGCATCCTGCTGCACATATCACAATTGATGCAGATTCCTGAGACCAAGGAAGAAGAAAAGATGGCGGAGTTCGCTCTCTGGAACAAGTTGAACACAGGCACACCTCCAGAAAAATTGAAGATTATCAAACTTCTTCAAAGGCAATTCCCCATAATGCAGGCAGCCTTTGATGTGGAAAAGAAAAACGACATAAGCATCGCGACGAACTCGAAAGAAATCAAAAGAATATTGCTGACATTTATTTCTGTCCTGAATGGGCTGAGGAATGAATATACACACTATTCGCCAAATTCAAGAAACACCTCAAACGACAGCATTATTATACCATATCTATATCGCTGTATGGACGGAGCTGCCAGAGAAATCAAGAGTCGCTTTGGTATGACTATCAACGCGCCACAAACAAAAGAGCAGGCATCACACATTACTGATGTAAACAAAGCCGTTGAATATATTTTTCAGGGCAAATTCCGAAAAACCAAAGCCGACGATACTGCCACTAAAGGAAAAAACAAAACAAAGGTGATAGATAAGAAAGACTATTTCTATTCCTTAAAGGACATAGTTGAAATTGAGAAACTTAACAAAGAGGGCAAAAGCATTAAGGAGCAACGGGATGTCCTGTCTGATATCGGCATAGTGTTCTTCATCTGCCAGTTTTTGGAAAAACGCTATGCGGCAATGTTCCTTGATGCCATCAAGCCTTGGCCTCAAGAATTTAACGACACAGAGAAAAAGGCCGTACTTGAGGTTCTTTCAGTTTTCCACATTCGCCCGCCAAAGGAGAAATATGACTCTCAACGTCCGGACTACGCACTGGGGCTTGATATGTTGAATGAATTACAGATGTGTCCGAGCGAACTTTTTGAAGTGCTTTCTGATAAGTCAAGAGATATGTTGAGCGTAGATATTCATGCGCAGGGCGAAGATGTGGTACAGGACGACGGAGTTACAGGCAGAGACGGCAAGGTGCAGATGAAACGCATCCGTGACCGTTTCGCTCCTTTGGCTCTTCAATACATTGACAGGCAAGAGGTCTTTGATAACATTCGATTCATGGTTCGCCTCGGCAACTATCGCTTCAAATTCTATAAGAAACAATGTCTGGCAGACAACGGACCTGACACCCTTCGCATCCTCCAGAAAGAAATCAATGGCTTCGGAAGGATTCAGGAAGTGGAAATTGAAAGAAAAAGGAAATACTCGGCACTTTTCAAGAAAACCAGAACCACGACCGATGAAAGTGAGGCAAAAACAAAGATTCAAGAACTAGTTGCCGATACGCCTGACTCAAAACCTTATATGACAGACACGAAAGTTCACTATCTCTTTTCCAACAACCGCGTGGGCTTACGGCTGTTCAATGACAGTTCAAAACTGGATATTCCCGAAGTCACAAAACAGGGGCTGCCCCTGACGAGTGCTTCTGAGGTGAAATTGTTGCTTCCGGATGCATGGCTCAGTATCTACGAACTTCCCGGATTGATTTTCTACCAACATCTCTACAAAGAATATGGCGCGAAAGGTAACTATCCCAGCGCAGAAGACATACTCAAATCATATATTGACGCATACAGGAGACTGTTTTCTGACATCGAGGATGGAACATTTCTAGGCTGGGATGACACCAAATACAAACCTCTGTCACAAGACGTGTTACCTATTAAAATAAAGAAATACATCCAAAACGGGAATGGGGTTCAATCAGCATATTTTCATAAAAAAGCACGTGAACGAATAAAAGAGATGTGCGAACAGACACAAGCTGAATTAAATGGGTTTAAGTCAAAGATATCCAAGATGACCTCCAAAGACAATAAGTTCAAGAAAGGGCACTATGTTGACTTACGCCCAGGCTCCATATCTATGCGTCTATGCCGTGACATCCTGTTTTTCATGGAGATTCCTGAAGAGAAATCTGTCATAACCTCCGCAAACTTCAACTCTCTGCAAAGTGCTCTGGCTATGTCGGCAACAACCAATGACAAAGTTGATGAGATGCTTTCTCCGCTAAAGCATCCTTTTCTACAAGAAGCACTTAAAAAATATCACAACTTGAGCAACGGCAAGTATTTCAAGGTTTTTGATTTCTATAAAATCTATCTGGAGAAACGAGCCAACTACCTCGAATTGCTAAAAAAGATTAGTAGTGACCAACTAATCAAGCTGCCTTTCCTGCATTACTCCCGTATTCGCTGGAGAGACCGCAGTAACTCTTCCATAAAAGAACTCGCCGGCCGTTATGAACAGTTTGAACTGCCACGAAGCCTATTCACGCAGTATGCAAAGAACAATAGTTCGTTAAATTTATAAAAGTTCAAGCGGCGTCCCTGACGCCCAGGAA
>ERZ808252.2134-NODE-2134-length-12628-cov-2.811580_pt1 | contig 12628 bp, 17 predicted proteins | sample MGYA00521242_ERZ808252 | MGnify/ENA primary metagenome ERZ808252 (study PRJEB31516, sample SAMN03275581) | gut metagenome | biome: mammalia-associated habitat; material: feces | host: Papio cynocephalus | place: Kenya | collected 2012-08-07 ...
CTTGTCATAAGCCCAGCAAGCTGTGAGACGTTATCTTTCAACGTAGACACACGGCCAGTCATGGTCTGGCTCTGGGTATCCATGCTGTTATAGTAGCGTCCGCCCTCTTCGCTGGCGGCAATCAGAGCCTTGGTCAGGACATCATAGCTGATCGTCATGTTCTGCACGTCTTGCACCGTTTTTCCGGTGTAGTCTGCCAGAACTTGGTAAATATTGATGCCTGCAAACGCAAACTGTTTGATATCGATGCTGGAAGCCTTGCCCACGTTGGCAACCTGCTGTAGGTTTGCCGCCATGCGGGAAAGCTCTTCATTGCCACCGCCGGTGGCCGAAACGGCATTGCCCAGAGCCATGATGGTTTTGCGGGCGTATCCTGCGTTTTCTCCTGCGCCGATCAGAAGCTCGTTGGCCTGCGTCAGGGAAGTCACATCAAAAGGCGTTTTGGCTGCATCTTCCTGAATGTCCGCCATTGCCTGTTGGGCGGCTTCTGCGCTGCCCAGCATATTGGTCAAGCCGGTCTGGTAGGTCTCGATCTGGGCATTGTACTGGATGCCCATGGTGATAAACTTTTTCCCTGCATCCAGTGCCGCTTTCCCGAGGGTAGAAAGTGCGCCGCTCAGAAGATTGGCCTTGAGCAGCGACCCGGCAAGGGAGCCGCTGGCGGTTCCGGTAGACTTTCCAAAGTCCTCCATACCGTTTTGAGCGACTTTTAGGGCTTTTCCAGTCGAGTTATACTGAGCTTCTGCTGCGGCAAGAGCGGACTTGAGTTTTTTTGTCTCAGCCGATGCCTTTCCAGTCTTTTGCGCAGATTCGTTGTATTTCTTGGAAAGTTCAGCGACTCTTTTGCCTGCCGTGCTGTACTGCTTCGACAGCTCAATGACCGTTTTTCTGGTGCTGGCCTGTACCGAAACGATTCCCTGCTGATACTCTGCATCGTTCAGAGACATCGTTACTTCTGCGTTGAAAACTTCCACTAGGCGGTTTCACCTCCTCCGCACAATTCCGCCAGTCCTTTGGCGTTGTCAGCGGTGATCTCTTCCGCCGTTCGGGTGTCTCTGTGGGCGTTCATCAGCGGGAAGTGCAGCTCGGCAAGATCAGAATAGCGAGAAGAACATCCGCCCAATGCGCCGATGGTATCCGCCACATAGTCCATGAAAAGCTGTCTTTCCTGATGCTTCCGCACCTCACTGCGGACATGATCGATGATATACGGCTTTCCCAGCAGCTCGAGCATCTCCAGCCGGATGCTCGAGACCATCCGTCGGTAGCCGTCGGCTCCGATCATCTCAAGGACATAAAAAAATCGATGAAGCCCGAGTCGCCCAGAGCCCGGTTCATTGCGGCCGCCATCGCCTTGACAGAGGGCTTTTCACCCTCATCCGGCACAACAAAACACGGCAGCAGCTTCATGGTCAGCTCCGGCTTTTCCTCAAAGCAAAGGCGGTTCATGTCCTTCACGTTCTTGATCTGCTGTTCAGCATACTTCTGAAGCTTCTCCTCTTCGGTCTCTTTGCCGGTAAGCTCTGGGCTGCGGGCCATGATATCCGCTGCGCCAGACTCTTTCAGATAGTCGCTGTATGCCTGCGCACAGCGATAGGTCTGGCGCAGATACTCGGTTCCCTCAAGCTCGATGATGTTTCTCATACTGCTTCTCCTTACTCTTCTCCGTCCGGTGCCTTGACGATGGAATAGAACTCCATAGGGGCCTGTGTCGGGTTCTCAAGGTCTGCATAGCCGGTCAGGGTGATCTGCATCGAACCGCCGCCACGGTGGGCCGTCTGGATGCTCAGACCGCCAGAAGAAAGGGCATTGTGCATCTTTGCCACAAGATAGCCGCCGCCGATCATGGGGCCAACCCAATACACCGGCTGATAGTCGGACAGGGCCGCTTCGATGCGGGGCACAACATGGGTGGGATCATCGGTATCAATGTCCGCCGTGCCGATCGCCAGCTTGAGCACCTCGGGGCTTGCGTTGGGCGTAGTGAAAGCCATTGTGGCGGTCGTGCCGGTGATCTCGTTGCCCTGCTTGGTGTTGGTGGGGGCGTTGTCGATCTCTGCGAGGGTGTCCTCCATGGTGTTGCTGTAGGTGATGGTCACGCCGCCCTGTGTGGCGCAAATCACGTTGGAGGAGTCGATCTTGGGAGACTCGAGATCAAAGCTTTTCAGCAGATTGCCAGAGCCTTTGGGGATGCTCTTGAAAGCGTCTGCTGTCAGGACATTGAGCGCAAACTTTTTTGCCTGAGTTTCAGCCATATAAAATCCTTTCTCACGTCAGATAGGACGTGACTTCTAAGGTCAGATAGGTGCAAAGATATTTTTCTGCGGGGTTGTCCATGGATTGTGCCCATGGGCTGCCAGCCCGTAAAAAAACCGCCCCGCCTTCACAGTCGATTTCTAAGCCGTCTGCAAGAGCGGTGCGGATTTCGTCGGTCTTTTTGAGGATGGGGCGTTTTCCCCCATCGCTGGGATACCAGAGGCGTGCATGAAAAGAGCTCTGCGCTCCCCATCCTTCCGGAATGACCGGAAGGACCGTGAGGTAGGGCAAAGCAGCTTTTTCCGGGATGAAATCCTCCGGGTAAGCCGGGATATCAAAACCGGAAAAAAAGCGGCTCAAGACCCCGGTGACGGCTTCTGCTGTGCCCATCAGTCCAGCACCGCCTTTTTACACTGCACGACGCAGAGGTTCATTCCGCTTTCCGCCGGGCTGGCTTTGTCGGCAGCGTTGGTCGTCACCTGAAAAACCTGTCCATCTTCCACCCGCTTGATGTGGTCGCCAAAGCCCAGAGAAACGGATTTGTCCACATAAAGCGAGTAGGTGGATGCAGTACCCTGCTGCTCGGCCTGCTGGGCTTCCACGGTCTGATCGTGACGCTCTACGGCCTGAAAGTGCACGCCCTCTTTCCAGTGGGTCACTGTGCCGAAAAGACCGTCGGATTCATGGGTCTTTTCCATGTAGCAGAATTCTTTCACAAAATTGGCCATCACGGTGGATGCCAGAAAATCGTTGACCATTTCACATTTTCCTCCACTGGTTGATCTCTTTGCGGAAGTGGGTCACGCCGTCCACCGGCAGGCCGTCCGAGCCGGTTGCCATTGTGCCAGACCATCCGTTGAACGACTGCGACACATACAGCCCCCCGGCGGGAAGCTTTGCATCGTAGGCGTTGATCTTTTCCGCCAGCGCAATAAAAGCGGGAGGCACACGCATGGGCTGCACCGTACCGTTAAACGTTTCGGCGGTCAGACTGCCACCTCCGGCCTTGTGAACGCCGTCGTTAAAGATGGAACCGCACACAAGAAAATACTGGCCCGGGACTACTCCGGCGGGTACGGTGTCCGGCTCGAAAACGAATTCGCCGGAAAGCGGTTCGTCCGCATCGTCAAAAAAATTGTGCGTGTAGACGCACAGCTCCGGAACCGTCATGGTGTGTCCTCCTTACGCTTTTTAGTCTTTCTTCTCCGGGCTGGAAGCAACCTGTACCGCAGGCTCGGTATTAGAAGAGCCCACGGTCACCACAGCGATGCCATCCAGATACTCTGCCCACAGCTTCATGCCGGTAATGGCGTAGGTTTCGCCGGTGGCGTTCTTGTAGTTGCCCTCTGCGTGGAAGCCGATCAGGTTGGTCTCGCCTGCCACGGTATAGGCAAGGCCCAGCTTTGCAAAATCGCTGTCAGCGGGGTCAACGTAGTAAAGGTCGATGTTCTCCACCGGAACTGCGATGACCTGCTTCTGTGCGATATACGCATCCGGCAGCAGGAACAGGGTGGCATAGCCGAGGAAATTTTTCACGTAGGACAGGCCAAACTCGGTCTGCACGGTGATGTCCTTGTCGCCCAGATAGTCGTAGAAATCCATGATGTTGGCGAAGCCCACGACTTCCGTCACGTCCAGATTGTCGTTGGCAAACCGCTTGAGGACGGAGCCCTTTGCGATTGCCAGCGCACGCTGCCATGTCTTCTGAGTGCCCACCAGCGTGCCGGTCTTGAGGAAGGCATAGAAGTCGGCCAGAACCTTCTTCTGGAGCTCGTTACGGAAAGCGGTGTCGGTGCGCTCAACAGCCACCTCTGCACCGTACTTGGCAACGGCCTCGATGGTGACAGCCTTTGCATACTTGGCGATCTCGATATCGCCGTAAGCCACAGGCTCGACCTTGGTCTTGGTCAGGGGGATGTCGTCGCCCTCTGCGACGGATGTGCCGCCCTGAAGAGTGCCGTCAACGGTGGCCTTGTAGGAAACCAGCTTAGTGCCAGGGGCCTTACGGATAGGCCGCATGATGCCCAGGATGGTGCGCAGAGCGTCCCAATTCTTCTGGAACTGAGTCACGAAATCGATTTCACGGATAGAGGTAGAAAACTGAGCGGTAGTGGTCAGATTTGCGGGTGCTGCCATATGTTACTCCTTTGCTGCAAGTCCGAACGCCTCAGGGTTGGCCGCAATGGCCGCCTGCCGTTCGGCTGCGTCTTTGATGTTGATGATCTCTTCTTTTGTCATTTTTGTGCCAGCGTTGGCAGGCGGGGTGTCCACCTTGGTTCCGGTGACCTTGGTGCTGCCGATCTTGCCGCCAAATTCAGCCTTTGCCTTTTCCAGCTGCTGATCGACGTTTTTGACCTCGCCCTTGTCATCCAGCTCAAGTGCGTTGATGAACTCGTCGCCCTTTTTGGAGTCGTTCACGATGTCATCAATGTATTTGTCCAGAACGCCTGCCTTTTTGAGCAGGGCCTTGCACTTTTCCGCCTTTGCGGCCCGGGTGTCCTTGGCGGTCTGCTGGGCCTTGTAGCTGTTCAGAGACTCTTCTGCGGCCTGCTTGCCGGTGTTTGCCTCATCCCGCTCTTTTTCGGCCTTTGTGCGTGCTGCCTTTTCCTCATCCAGCTGATCCCGAAGTCCGTCGGTCTCCTCATGCAGGGCGTCAAGAATGGCTTTCGCCTTGTCATCGTTGGAGGTTTCGGCGTTATCCAGAATTTTGCGGATGTCTGCTCTTTTGAGTGCCATGTGTGATCCTTTCTGCCCATGCTCGGGCCTGCCATGCTTGGCATAAAATAAAAATCCGGACGTGCTGCCGGTGTGGTGCCGCCTGTGGGGCTTGAACCCACGGCTCCCGGATTACAAGACCGGTGCTCTGCCTGTCTGAGCTAAAGCGGCATAAAAAAGCGGCTGACGCTGTGCGCCAACCGCCAGATGTTAAATTTTTGCTTCTTCCGCTGCGAGAGATCGCAGCTCATCAATGTGGTCTTCCACCGCCGGGCGAATGTAGGGCCGGGCTTTCATGCCCCGGGTGAAGTGAAAATCTCCGTTCTGATCACGCCAGACCCACGGTGTTTTGCGTCCATCGCCATTTTCTGCAAAAATACCGGTTCCAAGCTCCACATACAGGCCGTAAAGATAGGGCGTGCCAATGTGAACGGTTTTGTTCACCAAATCCACAACGTATGTCAGCGACTCTTTCAGTGCGCCGCCCACATAGCCCTCAATGCCAGTGCTTTCGGCTGTACCGGTGGGCACAAGCAACTGTGCATAGTCCTGCACAGCTGCGCCCCAAGCGTTCAGCGTCCTAGCGGCCCAATTTTCAATGGCTTCATGCAGCTGCGGGGTGTTGTCGGTGAATTTGATGTCGTATTCAAATTTCACTTTTTCACCGCTTTCTGCCGTTCTTTTTCCTTTTTCCGCCACATTTGCTCTGCTTCCGTGCCGCCTTTGGATTGATACCACTCGGTATAATCCATGGCTAGCGTGGTCTCTTTGTTCACATTGTCCCGGCGGGAAGCGTTGACCCGGGGGTATTTCGTCAGCTCCGTAGAAATGCGGCAGCGGCAATGATAAACCATCTCCGGGGCGGCGTTGGGATCACCGGGGTACATGATCTCGTATCCTTCCACTTCAAACGGCTCATCAAGACCGGCAGTGTCCTGATCCAGAAGCCGGTGAGTTTCACGTGTCCGGTAGTCCAACGTGCTGTTCCACCGCTTCCGGGTCTCAATGCCAAGCTCTGCGGCGTTATGCATCTGCTGTAGCGTCCCGGCGTTCTGGGCACTGGTAAGAGCAGTGATAGCGTTGTTCATGGCCCAATGGATTTCCGTATCCATCATGCCCCTTACGGCTTGCTCCGCAATTTCATTTACAGTTTTGCCCTGTATAATGCCCTGCAAGGCGTACCGGTTAAAAATCCGAGCGTCATAAGTACGGTTAGACTCGCTCTTGATGCGTTTGTTGGGCACAAGCCGGGGATTCTCTTTCAAAATCCGCTTGACCGCCTCGACGTTATACAAAGTAAGATTAAAGCCCACGCCTGCAGCCTGCTCCATCTCGTAGAAAGCGTGATTTGCTCCCAGAGCAAAAAGGTTATATTGCTCATCCCGGGCCAACTTGTAGGCGGTCTCTGTGGCCGTGGTGCAAGTCTGGGTGATGCTGGCAAGCTTTTCCTGCATCAAATCGGATTGAAGAACCTGATTGCGCAGCCACGTTTGATAGTCTGCCTTTGTGATCTCGCCTTTTTCGAGCTGTTCCCGCTTGTGCTCATCCAGCTCTTCAAAGTGGTCAAAAAAATCAGTAAGTTCCGCCAGTATCTCCCGGCGGGCAGTGTCGTACACTCTAAAGATGCGGCGGCGCAAGCGGTTCAGCTGGCGGGTTGAAATGCGGTCAAGGTCGGTCTGCATCAGGGCTCACCACCATCATCTGCTTCATCGTCACCGTCGTCCACAGTCTCCCGATCTGCGCTTTCGGCCATCCGTGCGGCTTTGGCCTGCTCTTTCTGTTCCGGGGTCAGATTGGGCAGCAGGTCAATCGCCATATCGTCACCGATAACAGCCGCCTCGGAGAGGATCATGTTGACGGTCTCGGTCGTGTTGGATACCCGCACATGGGTGTACTGCGGCTTTGCATCCGGCAGGCCCGCTACCTTGAGAATCTGGCGCACAAATTTTGTGACTTGGTTTTCAAAGTCCCGGGCATTTTCGTCCATGGGCTGATAGGCTGCTTCCAGATGGTCATTGGTGCTGGCAGCACTCACACAGTGTACGTCCAGCGCACCAAAGTCCTCGTACATGGAGCTGTGAAGCCGCTGTAAAAGAGTCTCCCGGGCTTGCGTGGGCACTTCCTGCGTATAGGGCTGTACGCTTCCGTCTCCTCCGGCGTTATCCACGCTGACAATGTGGTTATACCTGAGCTTCTGCATGAACTTGCGCAGATCGCCGTCCGTCATGCCGCCGTAGTTGGATACCAGCCAGTAAATTTGTGCGCACTCCCGCAGATCATCGCAAAAGCCGTTGACTATCAAATCCGTGTTGTCAATATAGCCTTTCAGGTTGACAAGAGTGCTTTGCTTGAGCCTGCCGCCCCACAGTGGCACAATGGGCAGAACGCCGTAGCTTTCTCCGTCCACGCTTTCCACGCCGCCGTCGGGGGTTGTAACGGTCATAGTCCGGTACGCTTCCGGGCCGCTTTCAATGCGGAAAATCTTTGTGCCGCTTTCTTCTGCATAGCGAGTGATGCCGCTTTCCTCGTACAAAACGGCGTGCATCGGCTTGTCCGGCTGCAACCTCCAGAAGTAAATCCCTGCTCTCAGCTTGCCGTCCTTTTCATCATAGAGCGGCGCAAAGCTGGTCAGAGGAAAAATATCCAGATGGTCGGAGTTCCAAAAGCCGAAAGCCTCACCGTGGATTCGGGCCAGATAGCCCAGCCGGTAAAGCTTTTCGTCGAAATCGTTCCCCAGACCGTCCTTGATAGTGTCGTTTTCCGCAAAGGTCACGCCGTTGGAAAGGCTGTAGGCGGTCGCCTGAACATTCAGCCGGTGGAAAGCGTTGGTTTTTACGGATTCGGGCCGTGGGGTGTCTTTTGTGACTACTCCAAGCTTTTTGTCGATGTCTGCCATAGCATCCAGAAAACGGTCGATTCCGGTGTTCAGCTGCCGGTCGTAGAGATCAGCAGTCTGCGCCGTTCTGCACGGTGCGCTCGAGCTGTGCTCCGTGATGAAACTGCGCACAAAAGCCGCCTTTTTTGCCGGGTCGTTCTGTACGGCTTCCAAATCTTGATAGGTCTTCACTTTTACGCTTTCAGCTCCTCAATTTCCGGGTTTCCACCACACAAGCTCCATAGCATAGCGGGTGGCATCGATGTGGTGGTTGTCGTGGTCAGGATATCCGGGCAGCGGGTCACCGTTCTTGTCAGCGTCGTACTCGTACTCGGTGAACTCCTTCAGGGTGTCCGGGCATTTGACCGGGTCGATCACGATAGCAGTCAGGCTTTGCAGCCATTTGACACCTTGGGCAACGCTGCCGGGCTTTTTTTGGCAGGGCAGGCACTTGATGCCCCATGCGGTAAAGTCCTCGCAGCTCTTTTTCTCCGCACTATCTGCGGTCAGCCGCTCGGTTTCCGGGTTTTCCATGACGTGCCGCTCTTGCAGCAGCTTGAATGTATCTTCGTTTCGGGTGCGCCGCCGGGTCAACTCATCGTAGATGTAAAGTGTCTTCCTGGCCGGGTCGTAGCTCATGCAGTTATAGGCCCATGGGTCAGGATACCAGCCCCAGTCAATGCCGTGATACTTGCGCTCAAATTTGCCCGGGTCGATGCTTTCCGCCTTGACGTTGGTGAAAATCTCCTTACCGCAGCCGGTCACCTCGCCCAGATACTCATGCTTATAGGCGATCTCGTTGCTTTCCTTGAGTGCTTCTGCATCCTGCAAAAAGCGTTCGCCAAGCCACTCGGGAGGAGCATCCAGATAGCAGGAGTGATGAACCACGGTATTTGGATGCGGCTCCAAGATAAAGCGGTTCATCCAGTTTCGAGCCGCCGCCGGGGGGTTGTAGCTCATAAACTCGTAGGTGTCACCGCCGCCACGCAGGACGGACTGGCGCACGCTTCGCAGCTGCTCCGCTCCGTCCATCTGATCAGCTTCTTCCACCCACAAGATGCCGATTGCGCCAAAAGGCGGCTTGATCGACTTGATCTTTGTTTCATCATCCAAGCCACGGAAGTAGATGATCTGCCCGGTCACCGTGTCAGTGATCTCCATCGGGGATACCTTGCAACTGTACCGGCTGTCTTGATGCAGCTCATGAATGGCCCACTTGATCTGGGCATAAACGCTGTCACGCATAGTGCCGCCCACTTTGCGGCAGACGCAGGCGTGCATTTCAGGGTTGCGGCGCAGGGTCTCGATGATCTTCAGGCTCACAAAAGAAGATTTTGTAGAGCCACGCCCGCCGTTAAGGATGTAGGAACCGTTGGGCTCGATGTGGCGGTTCAAATCAACAAAAGCCTTGCCGATGCACCGGGCCGGGAGTTCAAAATCGTTTTCCCCGGCGGCTGCACTCGCTTCCGTCCACTCTTCCCACTTTTCCACGGCCTTCATGTCGCCGGATGCAGCAGCCATATAGACACCAGCCGCAATCAGGCTGTTGTTTGCCGTTCCCTCGCTGACATCCACACCAAGCGTTTCCAACTGCTTTAAATTTTTCTTGTTGGTGATGGGTGCTGAAGCGATCTCGGAAGCTATGGCGGAAAGCGTCTTTTTTTGCCGTTTGGCTTCTCCACTGGCGATTCCGCCTTTTCTGGCGATTTCCGCCTGTTTTTCGCCTGTTTTAAAGCGTGTGTCACGGCCATCTTTCCCGCTCAGGGCTCGCCGTGCCATTCAATCACGCTCCCCTCTCAAAACTCCAGATCACGAGTGCCCGGCCTTGAAAATCTCTTAGCTTTTCCGGTGCGCCGGTTGTAGAGATTTAGGCTCCTCCGATTCGCAATGTACATTTTTCGCCGGTCTTTGGCACGTCCGTATGACCCGCCGCCGTTCCAGCCGGTGCTGCCACTTTCAATTGCCATCTTCCATACCCTCCTTTACTGCTTCAAAAGCCTTTTTACCGATGTTGTCCGTGTTTTTCTCAAAAATCGTCTTGCCGCTGTAGCCACGCAAAATACAGAACTTCTTCATGATGCTGTTTAGCAGCGTCTTGATTTTCTTGAAAAGCTTATCATCATGAAACATCATGATCTGCTCAACGTTGTTAGAACTGGATAAATTTGCGCTGCCCAAAATGATCAAATTTCCTTTTTCGCTCTCAATCAGGCATATCTTGCAATGGGATGCCAGCACCGCCACGTTGATATGCTGTCCGGTGAACTGCGAGATCATGTAGGGCACGAGTTTTGCCCGCTCCATAGCCACAAAATAGTTAGAAACGATCAAATTCAGGTGTTCACAGCCCAGATATCCAGCGATATTGACGATGCTGTCAATGTTTTCTTTGCTCATCCCCAGCGTGGTGATGTAAACCCGGTGTGGTTCGAGTTCTTTTTTGTACACAAGGGCTTCGATAAAATCGCCAAAAATGAAACGCCCACTCAGGAGTGCAAAATAATCTTTGTCGTAATCGATCGCATCTGCTGCGGCTTCTGCATTGTCCCATGTAACCGGCGAAAGGTTGAGCTTTGCGGCACGGATGAATTCTTTTTCAGCTTTTTCTTCATCGCCGCCCCAATCGCCTAGAGCGTCGAGATTTAAATCGAGTGATGAAAAATCCATTGCTTTCTTGCGTCGTGCCATGTGCTCACCTCCCGGCAAAATAAAAAGCCTGAAACCGCTCAAGCTAAATCTCAAGCTTTTCAAGCTAAAATCATAATAAAAGCGGCCCCGGATGCGGGTGCAGCAGGAGCCGCTGCATCCGGAACTTTCGCAGCCGGATGCCCTGCTATACGCTGGTCTGTCCTATTCCAAAACATTACAGCGTCTGGCACTCGGGGCAGGGGTCGAACCTGCAAATAATCCGGTTTTGGAGACCGGTGCCCTACCAGTTGGGCTACCCGAGTATAAAATGCCGCCCTTGGACTCGAACCACCCGGGGATATTTCACCCGAGACACGCACCATACTGCGCTCAGACGGCCATATGGCATAAAAAATCCCCGCACGTTTCCATGCAGGGCAGTTGACGCACATCTTGTGGGAAATGCCTGAAACCCACTGCGGATTCCGGAGCCTCTGTCGTGTGCGGAGGAGGTTCAAAGGGCGGGCAAGGAGATCCCGCCGCCCACCGCACAAGCTTCCGGCAGGGAGTATGCAGCCCCATGCGTCAGGCTGTGCCGCATACAGGGTTTGCGGCGTTTGGAGAGGAGCCGTGGACTTGCACCACGCAGGCTCGCCGCCCGATCAGCTATGATCCCCTCATAGGAGCAGCCCGCAGAACGCCGGGTGGAAAAACCTGTACCTACGGACATCACAGGAAAAAAGTGGGAGCGTTCCGGAGACTGCAAGACAAGCGGCCTTCCGCTTTCGGCGGTTCCGCTTATACTGATTTTACTTAAAATTACCCGATTTCGGGAGTGTTGGCCGGTTCCAAATTTTCGGGGGTTTTTTTGTGCATTTTGTATGTAAATTGCACATCTCTGAAATCATCCCAAATTTCAGCCAGCAGCTTACATCCCCGGTTGATACGGTTTCTTACAATGTCGGGCCCAGAAACTCCAGACTTAACCGCAATTTTTTCTTGCGTCAGCCCTTTGACGTAGTAATCCGTGATGGCATTGGCACACTCAATGTTCTCCGTCAGGCAGTAGGCCCGCCGGGTGGCTTCAATGCGCAGATTGCACAAATCCGTTTCCATCTGCTGAAGCTTGCGCTTTTCTTCTACGATGTCAGTCGCCCCGGTTCCAACTTTATCCCCTGCGCCACCACCGCCGGGCATACCGGACAAGCTGGGAGTCGTTTTTTCCGTGATATCTCGGATGTGTTCGATCTCCTGCCGCTGCGCTTCGACCACTGCGGCCCAAAACCGGCATTGCTGAAACCAAGCCTTGACGGCTTTATATGCAGGCTGCTCCGGTTTATCCGGTGCGTCAGCTCTCCATGTGCGGATCATGTATCGTCCTCCATTTCTGTGATCTCGATCTCTGCCCTCGGGTTCTTCCGGTCAAGCAGCACCCGGCTGCCATCGTGGGCGGCGACGATCCTGCTGTTGTCGTCCTCGAGCACTCCGGCTTTTACCAGAATGTCGGTAGTGGCCTCAATGAGGTTGGCAAGGTCTACCCGCCGGGCGGTTGCCATGTAGTAAACGCAGCACACGTTCAGCCGGGCAGAAAGGGGGCTGTGGGGCCTTTTGATTTGAAGCAGGCAGTTTCCCTCATACTCCACAAAAGCCTTGCTGGGGGCCACGAATGGCCGTCCTGCGTGCGTCCTCAGGATGCGGGCAGAATTTTTCTTGGTGACCGGGTTGCCGTAAAGGATCAGGTGCATTTGCGCCGCCTCCCCATTCAGTAATACTCGATCTCCACCAACGACACATGAACAAGATCAAATCGGCCATTCCCTCGTGGGATGCGAATCATCTCGTAGTCATGCAAAGTTCCAAGAGACTGGAAAATGTCGTTGATGTTGTCAGTGGTAACGCTGTACTTCGCATATCTTCTGCCACCATAGCGTCCTTGGTCAATGGCAGGAGAGTAAACGGTAATGTGGTAGCAGGGCTTGTTGTCGGCTCCGGCTTCAGCCGTGGCAACACCGCAGGATGTGAACCACAGCGTCAAGGCCAGAAGCGCAACAGCCACGGCAAAACAAACATTTTTTTCTTTGAATTTCATCTTTTTATCATTCCTTCCATCGCCAGCTGCTCACAAGATCGGAAGAGCACACGTCTGAACTCCAG
>ERZ808252.2136-NODE-2136-length-12604-cov-4.492788_pt1 | contig 12604 bp, 10 predicted proteins | sample MGYA00521242_ERZ808252 | MGnify/ENA primary metagenome ERZ808252 (study PRJEB31516, sample SAMN03275581) | gut metagenome | biome: mammalia-associated habitat; material: feces | host: Papio cynocephalus | place: Kenya | collected 2012-08-07 ...
GCTCACGCGGGCAGATTTACAGTCTGCTGCCATTAACCACTCGGCCACCCATCCGTTCCATGTTGCAAAAGCAACGCCTTTTGAATACGGGATTTGAGGGGCGTTTGTCAACATAAAAAATGAAATAAAGTCTTTTTCTTTTAAAAAAATATGATAAAACCGATGACAAAGCTTATTGTTATAAAGAGTACGGATATGGCTAAACACGACAAAAAGAACGCTTTTCAACCGCGGAAACCCGAATCGAACACGGGAAAAGGGCTGTGGCTGTACGGCTATCACCCTGTGACGGCGGCGCTTCAAAATCCGAATCGCACGGTTCTGCGTTTGCTGATGACCAAGGAAACGGCGGGCGAGCTGGCAAACACCCTGCACAAAGAAATCGAATACGAATCGGTTTCGCGCGCCGATCTTGACCAGCTGCTGCCCAAAGGCGCTGTGCATCAAGGCATTGCGGCGCTGGTTCAGCCCCTGCCCGACTTTTATATAGACGATTTGCCCGAAAAAGATTCGTCTTTGGTGGTTTTGCTTGACCAAGTAACGGACCCGCACAACGTCGGGGCAATCTTGCGCTCTGCCGCGGCGTTCGGAGCGGACGCGGTGCTGATGACGGAACGCAATGCCCCCGAAGCGACGGGGACTTTGGCAAAATCGGCGTCGGGCGCGCTGGAGCTTGTTCCCCTTGCCGCCGTGTCGAATCTGTCGCGCACCATGCAGGATTTGAAAGACAAAGGCTATTGGTGCGTCGGCATGGACGGGCGCGCGGACAAAACGCTACGTGAAGCGGACTTGCCGAAAAAAATCGTCCTCGTCATGGGGTCGGAGGGCTACGGTTTGCGCCGTTTGACCGCGGAAAACTGCGATTTTATGGTCAAACTGCCCATATCGCCCAAAGTCGAAAGTTTGAACGTGTCGAACGCTGCGGCAATCGCTTTGTATGACCTGAGCCAGCGACTTTAAACTTATCTTAGCAATTTGGGGCTACTTCTAGCACATTGTGTTTTTTGAAAAAGGATTCGGGAATGTCGGAAAATACGGAAAACCATGCATTGCAGACGGGATGCTTGAAACGAATCGCGGAATCGACACGCTGTTTGTTTGAACGCTTGAGCGACAGCGCGGCGGAATTGGTTGCGGACGATTTTTCGACGAACGGATTTTCCGTTAAACGCAATAAAGCGCTGCCCTCTTTTCTAATCGGAACGGCGCTGGGCGCGCTGTCCACTCTGGCCGTTTTTCATTGGACCGTCCCGTCCGCCAAAGAGCTGGAAACGGCTCAGCTGATAGAAGAGCGCGTTGCCGAAACGCCGTCATTGACGCCGACGGCGGAAATCAACCTGCCCTTGTCCCCCGCCGAAGCCCCCGAGTCCGCCGAGGAACAAACCGCCGAAACACCGGAAGCCGAGGAAGCCCCCGTTCCCGACAGTCTTGAAAAATTTGAAGTCAAACCGCGCGAAAGCTTGGCCGTCGTTTTGCGCCGCGCCGGATTGACAAATCAAGAAAGCTATCAAATCACAACGGCTCTGTCCGATGTTTTGAATTTGAAACAGGTTCAAATCGGCGACACGGTCGAAGTCGGCACGACCAAAGACAACGACGGCAACAGCCACTTGCTTTCCGTCACACTGGAAGACCGCCACGGCAATCGCTATACGGCGGCACGCGGTGTGGACGATGCGTTTGAAGCCTCCATGCTGCCGCCCGAAGTCACGCTTAAAGCCGAAATCGCATCGGGCGACATTGACGGGGCTTTCGTCGTCAATGCCAAACAAAGCGGTATTCCGACTAATGTGATTTCACAGATTATCTGGGCTTTCGACGGTCCCATCGACTTTACGCGCGATTTGCGCAAGGGCGATTCGTTCACCGCCGTCTTTAACAAAGAATACAACAAAAACAACGAACCGACGGGCAACGGCGAACTGCTTTACGCCGCTTTGAATCTGAAAACGACGGGAACGCACGAACGCTACCGCTACACGGACAGCAAAGGACACGAGGATTTTTACGACGACAAGGGCAAAATCGCCCGCAAGCTGTTCGTCATGCATCCGCTGAAAAACCCGCGCATAACATCCCGTTTCGGGCAAAGGAAACATCCCATCCTGGGATACAAACTCATGCATTGGGGGGTTGATTTCGGCGCACCGATAGGGACGCCGATCCGCGCGCCGGGGGAAGGCACGGTTACGCAATCGGGACGGCGCGGTTCCTACGGCCGTTATGTGCAAATCAAGCATAATTCGGAATATTCGTCGGCCTATGCGCACATGAGCCGAATCGACGACAAAATTTATGTCGGCAAACGCGTCAAAGCGGGCGAAGTCATCGGGTATGTGGGCAATACGGGGCGTTCGACGGGACCGCATCTGCATTGGGAACTGATTAAAAACGGGCAGAAAATCAACCCGACGACACAGCAGATTACGGCTCAGCGCAAATTGGTCGGCACGGAATTGAGCCTGTTTCTGGACGCGCGCAACCAAATGCGCGAAAAAATGACGGACGAAACGGCGTACGCCAAGGCCGAAGCTCTGCCAGAAAGCCGCAAAATGGCGTATCAAGAACCGAAAAAAGTCAAGAAAGCAAAATCCGCCCGTAAACCTAAAACACAAAAAACGGCTTACCGCAGAACAAAATCCCCGCGTGTTTAAAAACTTCATTCAAACGCATCAAGGTGTCCGGTTATGATAAAAAACGTGATTTTATCCCTTGTTTGGTTTTTGAGCATTCCCTGCGCACAAGCCGAAACAATGTCCGAAGCTCAGCAATTCGGCACTTTGGCAGGGGTTGCGCTGGCCTGCGGGTCAAAGGCTTTGTATAAATACGAAGAAATCGTCAGCCGCTATTTTGCGAACACGTCGCCGAACGAAGCCGTTGAAAAAGAGCTGAAAAACCAGTATGTCCGCGCCAAAGTCGGCGGATATCGTCTGCAAAAGAAAAAAATGTCGGATTGTCCGGACACGCTGATTCGTTTTGCGCAAATGCCGCTTATGCAATTCAGCCTGTATTCGGACGGATCGCTGCAAACCCCGCAGGGGCAATATCTGTTGCCGCGCGGACAAAAGAGCCCCCTTCCGTCGGCGTCAAAAATTTATTGATTTTTGGGAATGTTGACGAAATCCGCCGCTTGAACCAAGCTCAACGGCGGATAAATTCCCAATTTCCGCGCCGCCGTCATATTGACGACAAAGACGCCTCGGCGCGGGGATTCAATCGGAATGTCGTACGCGGGAATCCCATTTTGTAAAATTTGAACGGCTTTTTGTCCTGCAAACAAACCGATTGTATAATAGCGGTGCACAAACGCAAACAAAGCTTCCCCGTGGACAACGGCAGCTTCGGATGCCGAAAAAACGGGGATGCCCGCATCTGCCGCGGCCTGTGTCAGCACGTCCCTGTTGACATTCATAAAAGCGTCCGGCGGCAAATAAATCAACCCCGCCTTTTGTTCGGCAATTTCGGCAACGGCTTTTTCAATTTTCGATGCATCGGGTTTGCCGTCCGAATTTAAAGGAACTTTCCGTTCGATAACATCGAAATTCATCATTAAGGCATATTTTTTGACCTGTTCCACAACCGAAACGGAATTGGATTCTTGAGCATTGTAAACAATGCCGATTCTGTCAAACAGTTTGAACTGCCGCGCCGCCTGCAGTTGTTCGGAAACGGGAACCAGCGAAGTCACTCCCGTAATATTGCGCCCTTGGGACGACAGGGCTGACACCAGCCCGCTTTCGACGGGTTGGGACACCACCATAAAGACGGTCGGAATCGATGTTATATAGTCGGCGGACAAGGCGTCTTTATCGGATCCGACCAGCTTCAATGTCGGCAAAGTCCCCCATGTTGCCAGCAAATCCGGTCGGGTGCGCTTTATTTCCGCCAACACATGCGGAATTTCGTTTAAATCCTTCTTTAAATCGTACAGAGTCAAAGCCGTGACGGAACCACTTGCTTTCAAAGCGTCTTGAAAACCGCGGCAAGCTTCGTCGCACCCGTTCCACAGCACGAAAGCAACGTGCTTTTCCGCCCTCCCGAAAGCGGGAGCGGCCAAACAGCATCCGATCAGCATCAAGCTAAAAAATCTTTTCACGCACAAACCTTTCATTCACGCCGATTTGCACCCAGCCGACGGCGGCGGAATTCGCCACAACCGGTTCGGCCGCGTTAAAGTATCCTTTTTTCAAAGTCACGCCGCCCGTGCGCACATTTGTTTCAAAAGCCTGCTGCGTACTGCCGTTTTCAAATAAAACCCGTCCCGTTTTATCCGTCAGTAAAATAAACAGCAGTTCCGGATTCGTTTTGCGTATCTGTTCCAAAAACGCGTCCGTCCCCGCGATTTGGGAAAAAGGAATTCCGCCGCCCACGGATTTTTCGACGGCTTGCGCCACCGTCCGCGCCACCGTTTTGGCTTTTAAAGCAATCGGCGCTTTCAGATTCTGCTCAAACGATTCGCACATTTGGGACACGGCGGACGGAACCAGCATCAAAATCAGCACAACCGCCAAACCGGCAAAACCGAATCGCCGTTTTCCGTTCGGCAGGCAGCTTTTCAAATACAACACGGCGATACAGGCCAATCCGATTAACGTCAGCCGCAGCCACGCTCGAAACGCGTCGTGCACCAACCGGTCGCGTTCGTTTTCATCCGCATGCGTTTGTTCGGCAACACAGCCGACAACATTTTCCAACGCATTCGTTACAGGCATGCCGGCCGTTTTCAAATCGCCTTGAGCATCCGCGAAAAACAGACCGGCCGCTTTGCACTTTTCCAACAAAGCATACGGAACTTCCGTCCCCGCCGCAGCGTTTCGAGAACCGTACAGCACTTTTCCCGACAGCGCGTCGAATACGAAAAACGTTGCCGCTTCGGCGGAAAGCTTGGTGTATTGTTCCAGCAAAGGCGTCAAAGTTTCCGTTTGCGGCAAAGCCTTGCCTTTGTCCAGTTCGGCGCGAATAGCGCCGTGAACGGCCGTCAGCGCGGTGCGAACCGCAGAATCGCGCAAAGAAACGGATGCTTCGTCATAAACGGAAAAAACATAGCCCACGGCGGCGAACATCGCCGTTGCCCACAAAAAAGCGATTAACACAACATTCGACAAAGACATACGCATTTAACGGCAATCCTTTTTTTCCGTTATACAAAAGGATTGGAGTGAACGCAAACATTTAAGTCGGATACAGCGGCGGAACGGGGGAGGCACCGCTTTTTTCTGCCGTTTTTCGATAAAGTTTCGTTTTCTTGAACGCCTTCCACAATCCCGCCCCGTTCCATTCGACGGAAGCGGGCGCGTACAAAACAGTGTTCAAAGCGTCAATTTGCCCCGCCAAAGCGGCATCGCGGAATCTGTCCGCCACGCCCGACAAAGTCAGCGGCGGATTGTCTTCCCAATACAGGGCGGCGATCTCCAGCAAAGCAATGCGGGCGGCAACGGCATCGTTTGCGGCACAGGCCTGCTTTAATGCGGATTCCGCGGCGCGGCGCGGCAAAGCGGCTTGGCGCTCTTCGGCTTTGCGGACGCGAACAATCATTATCCGGCCGACCGTCAGCCACGCCAGCCCCGTCACCCCGGCGCCAACCAATATTCCGGCAAAAAACAAACGATAGTCCGGCATTTTGTCAGGCGGCGCAAGCGGCACAACATCCGCTGCGGGCGGCATCGCTTGTTCGGCGGGAACGGCGGCGGCATTGACGTCTTGATTGCGTTCGGGCGGCATCGTTCCCGTCACTTTGATTGTTTTCGACGGCAAAACCGCGATTTGAACCGTTTGGTTTTTAACGTCGTACCACGGCAGTTCCAAAGCGGGCAAAACAACATCCCCCGTTTTTGTCGGCATAAAAACGACTTGCCGGGTTTTAACGCCGACAATGCCTTGATCGTCAAACATTTTTTTGGAATCCGTCTGCCCCGGATAAAGCTTGTAGCCGTCGCCCGCGGGAAAATCCGGATCCGGAATTTGAGTGTCGCGCGCGCCGTTCACGGCAACGGATACCGTGCGCGTCACCGCTTCGCCCAAAGCCACCGACGCCGATTCGGGGGAAAATTCTTCGGCGATTTCGACATGAGTCGCAGGCAGCCACCCCGTTTTCACGCCGTCAGGCAAAGGTTTGACGTCCAAAGTCGCGTCGCTTGCCCGAACAACAATGTTCTTTTGACCGAAAAATCCCGAAAAAGCGCTCTGAAACCCGAAAATATCCGTATCCCGCCCCGCGTCCGGATCGCTGACAATCCCTTGAAAACGCGGCGCTTCCAGTTTGATTTTGCCGCTTTTTTGCGCAAACAGCAAAAATTTGTATTCCAGCACGTTGTACGGCGCTTCGTTGATTAAAGTCCGCGACCGCCTTGCCTCGCCCCACTGTTCAACGGCAACGCCGTCCGCGGCGGGCGGCGTCAGTGCGCCGTCCAGCAAAACGGTGTCTTCGTTCGTGTACAGTCTGACCGTATAGACAACCTGTTGAGCGACAAACGGTTTTTCATCCGACAGCGACGCGCGCAAAAACACCTTGGATTGAACGGGCTGTTTCTGCCCCGCCGCGGCCGGCAAAGCCGTTCCCGCGGGAACAACCGTCAAATTCATGGGCGAAGTGTGCTCTTTTCCCGCATAAATCGCAGGCAGAACAACCGTTCCCGCCGTTTTGGGAATCAACGTCAAAATGTTTTCGTTGTACTTTTCCGCTTTGCCGTTGATGATGCTTGTCTTGTAGCTTTTGCGCTGACCAACGACGGTAAAGTCTTTGTTCAGCACGGAAACATCGGGCTGTTCGGCATCGCCGTTCTGGCGCAGATACAGCTGAAAGCTTTCACCTTCGGGCAGCGTCGTGCGGCTGACCGTCGCTTTAAAGTCCGCAAAAGCGGGCGTTGACGCGAAAATCAAACAAAAGAATAAAAACAGTTTTTTCATTATCTTGTCCTTCTGTTCAAATTGTGGCGGCGAATACGTTCACGCAGCAGTCCCGACGGATCGTCGTCAATGACGGACAGCCATTGACGCTGTTCCTGTTTGGCTTGTTCCTCGCGCTGTTCGGCGGCGGATTTGGGCGCTTCGATTTTTTCGCCTTCCGGCTTTTTTTCGGCTTTGCGCTGTTCGGCGGAACGGGGGCGGCTTGGCTGTTTTTCGCCGTTCGAGCCCTGCTGCCGCGGTTGCCCGCTTTGTTCGTTTTGTTCATTTTGCTGCCGTTCGCCTTGCCGTTGTTCGTTTTGGCGTTGTTCGTTTTGGCGTTGTTCGTTTTGGCGTTGTTCGTTTTGGCGTTGTTCGTTTTGGTTTTGCGGCTGCGGCTTTTGATTCTGCCCGCTTTGGCCGTTCCGAGCATTTTGAGCGTTTTGAGATTGATTTTGCGCGCCCTGCCGTTGTTTATCCTGCTTTTGTTTTTGATTTTGGTTTTGGTTTGATTGATTTTGCTTCAGCCGGTCTTCCAAATATTTTTTGTTGAAAGCGGCGTCCGCATGATTCGGGTCTTGCTTCAAAGCCGCGGCATACGCTTTGATTGCGTCTTGGATTTTTCCCGCATGCGCCAGCGCGTTGCCGTAATTGTACAGATTTTCCGCAGAGTCTCCCTTGGCAAAAGAGTCCGCCGCCGCTTGATAATCTTCCGATTTGTATTGCGCCGCGCCTTTCCAGTCGAAGTCTTGGAATACATCGGCGGATTCGGGCTTTTGCCCCTGCGTTATGCGAACGGCGGCTTTATAGTCTTCACGCTGCCAAAAATCCGTCCAAGACGCCTGCGCCTGCGCGGGGAACAAGCTGAAAAGCAAAACGCCCAGCCATCCGCGGCGAAATCCCAACGCCATAAACGGCAAAATCAGCGCGGCGAAATACGCCCCCAAATCTTTCCACGCGTCGGCTTTGATTTTGCCGTCCGCCGCCGCGGACGACCCGCGTCCGGCCTTGACGGCTGACAAAGCGTCAATATCGGCCTCATCCAGCGAAACCGTCCGATAGACGCCGCCGCCCGCCGCAGCCGTTTGCTTCAACTCTTTGACGGGCAAGCTTGACAAAACCGCCTGCCCGTTGACGGTCGCAAAATTGCCGTCCGCCAGCTGAACGGGCGCGCCCTCTGTCGTGCCGATTCCCAGAACGGATACCGTAAAACCGTTTTCTTTCAGCCGCTTGGCGGCTTTGACGGCGGAAGCGTCCGCAAACGCCCCCAACACGGCAACCCGCCCGCCGACAGCCTTGGCCTGCCGCAGCAAGACCTCCGCTTCATCCAGAGCCGCCGCAAGGTTCGGCACCGTCCCGCCCATCAGCCCCACCTGCACGGTCGGCAAAACGTTTTCAATCATTTTCAAATCGGGCGTCAGAGGAACGGCGGTAAAAGGCGTCGAAGCGTACAGCACCAGCGCGCTTTGCGCCCCCGCGTTGCGCTGCAGCAGGTCATACAGCTTGAACACCGCGCGCTCCATGCGCGACGGCTTTAAATCGCGCGCCCCCATCAGCGGCGAAACATCCAGCAGATACACCACATCCGCGCCTTTGCTGAAAGTCGGCTGAGGCAGTTTTTCCACAGCGGGTCCCGTCAGAGCGAAAACGGCCAATCCCCAGCAAACACCTAACAGCAGCAACTGCCCGAAAAGGCTTTTTCCCCGACTTTCAATCAGCAAAGCTTTCAGCAGCTGCGGGTCGCAAATTTTGCTCCACGCTCCGCCGACGGAACGCGTTTTGCGCGCCAGCAAAGGAAGCAGCGCAAAAACAATCAAAGCCAAAGCCCATTCGGGACGTGAAAAGTGCATTGTCTTACCCTCTCTTGACCAAAAAGGACAGCGCGCCAAGCACACTCAGCGCAAACGCGGCGGCCAACGGAATATAAAACAGCTCTTTGACGGGACGAATGAAAATATCGTCGTTTTTCACGGGTTCCAACGCATTGATATCGTCATAGATTTCAACCAGTTCCGCCGTGTTTTTGGCTCGGAAATACCGGCCGCCGGTCATTTCGGCGATTTTTTTCAGCGTTTCTTCGTCGATTTCGTCGCCGCGCGGCATCTGCATCATTCCGAACAGCCCCGCCATTTCAACCGTATCCGATCCCGCCCCGACGGTATAGACTTTAACCCCCGCTTTTCTGGCGACTTCCGCAGCCTCCAAAGGCTTCATCACCCCCGCGTTCGCCACGCCGTCGGACAACAGAACAACCACTTTGCTTTTGGCGGGCAGATCGGCCATGTTCTTTAAAGCCAGTCCCAAAGCGTCGCCGACAGCCGTCTGCCGCCCCGCCATGCCGACATCGGCCTCCCCCAGCAAAGTCGAAACCGTGCCGGTGTCATAAGTCAGCGGCGCATAGACATACGCGCGTTCGCCAAACAGCACGACGCCGACGCGGTCGCCTTCGCGTTTTTTCAAAAAGCGGCGCGCCACGGCCTGCACCGCATCCCAGCGCCGCACGGGACGGTCGTTCAGCACGAAATCCGGTTCATCCATCGATCCGGACACGTCCAGCACCAGCATCAAATTCCGCCCTTCGGATGAAATCTTTTGAGGTTCGCCGGCCCATTGGGGACGCGCGGCGGCGCATACGACCAGCGCCCAAACGGCGAACGCCAGAATCCGCCGGAAAGACGCATTCGCCGCTATGGAAAACCCGCGCCCGCGCGGCAAATCCTTCAAAGCCGCATAGAAGGGAACCCTCAGCGCCTCGCCGTTCTGATCCTCCGCACGCGGCAGCACCGCGCGCATCAGCAGCGGCAGCGGCAACAAAACGAACATCAGCGGAACAACGAAGTGAAACATAAATTCTCCCCAAAGTCTTTTACGCGTAATATAGGGAATCTTGCCCCGTGAAACAAGCTCCGCGTTCAAATCCCCGTATAAAATTCTGGACATCGGCGGCTTTATGGCTCAAAATACAGGCAAATTGTTTTATAAAGAGGTTTGAAATGCAGGATTCGCCCCGCCCGTCGCGCGTTGAAAATGCCGGCGGAATGCAGGATTTCCAATCAAAAATCCGCACGTTGGAAAACGTTCCCGCGCGTTATCGGAACTATCCGGATTTCGACGCGCTGACAATCGACCCCGCGCACGGCGGGCATCCGACGCCGAAAATCATCCGCGAAGCCATGGCCGCGGCCGAAGCTGATTTAAGCGGCAAAGTGACGGGCCCCGTCACCCGCCCGGCCGAGGGGTACATTGATTTTTACGACGGCGACGGCCATCCGTTCGACATCAAAACGCCTTTGTCCCCGTTGAAAACGGACAAATGGGAATTTGACGCCCCGCGCAACGCGGAAACGGTTTTGCGCCAGCTGGACAAGGATTATCCCAACAAACAAACGGGGGAAAAAGAACCCGTCCGCGTTTTGCTGGATACAACGTACATGACCTCTGCGGACAGAACCGCGCTGTGGCACGAATTGAACAAACGCACCAAGGAAAACCGTTCGATTCTGAACAATATCAGCGAAGTCAACGTCGATTTGGGCGTCAAAACGCGCCCCAATCCCGTTTTGGCCAAAATTCTTTCCGCCGCGCGGGGGCGCTGACGATGTTCAAGCGTTTAATCCTTTGCGCCCTTATGCTTTTTTCGACCGCGTGCGTTTTGCTTCCGTCCGATACTTTGGACGCGGAACGAACGGACGTCGACCGCGGGCGCGCGGCGTTTGAAAGGGCGAATTACGCCCAGGCGTTGGAATTTCTGGTTCCCGAAGCGGAAAAGGGCGATATGGACGCGCAATATACGGTCGGCTTGATTTACCGTTTCGGATTAATCGGGGAAATCAATTCCTATCTGGCGCAGAAGTATTTACTGATGGCGGCGAACCAAGGGCATTACGCGGCGCAGGAACAGCTGGCGTTTCTGTATTCGGAACCGTACCAGCCGCTGTACAATCCGATTGACGCCTATCATTGGTACAAGGTCATCTCCGCCCGCTCTTCCGCCTATCAAGCCAAACTGGACGATCTGCACTGGTATCTGAAATCGCGCGGTTTGCTGGAAAAGGCCGAAAAACTGCCGATCCCGAAGGAACAAAGGTATCACGGCATCAATTACAATTCCCTGTTTTTCTATCGCTGAAACGATTCACTCCACGACTTTGCTTTAAGGAAACATCATGGTCGCTTATCAATACATCTATGTCATGAAAAACTTGTCCAAAACCTACCCCGGCGGAAAGCGGGTTTTGAACAACATCTGGCTGTCGTTTTTCCCCGGCGCGAAAATCGGCGTTTTGGGGCCGAACGGCGCGGGCAAATCCACTTTGTTAAAGATTATGGCGGGCATCGAAACCGAATTCAACGGCGAAGCTTGGGCGGCCGAAGGCGCATCCGTCGGCTACCTGCCGCAGGAACCGCAGCTTGACCCGAACAAAAACGTCATCGAAAACATTATGGACGGTTGCGGCGCAGTGCGCGACCACTTAAAACGGTTCGAGGAAATATCCGCCAAATTCGCCGAAGAAATGACCGACGACGAAATGAACGCCTTGATTGCCGAACAAGGCGAGCTGCAGGAAAAAATCGATGCCGCGAACGGCTGGGATTTGGAACGCACGGTTGAAATCGCGATGGACGCTTTGCGCTGTCCGCCCGCCGACGCCGACGTAACAAAACTGTCGGGCGGCGAAAAACGCCGCGTCGCGCTGTGCCGCCTGCTGCTCAGCAAGCCCGATTTGCTGCTGCTGGACGAACCGACCAACCACTTGGACGCAGAATCCGTCGCTTGGCTGCAGCAGCATCTGCACGATTACGAAGGAACGGTCGTTATGGTCACCCACGACCGCTACTTCCTTGACAACGTAACAGGCTGGATTCTGGAGCTTGACCGCGGCGAAGGCATCCCGTACGAGGGCAACTACTCGTCATGGCTGGAACAAAAGGAAAAACGTCTGGAACAGGAAGCCAAAGAGGAATCCGCCCGCCAGCGCACGATTAAAGAGGAATTGGAATGGATTCGCCAAAGCCCCCGCGCCCGCCAGGCCAAAAGCAAAGCGCGTATCCAAGCGTTTGACGCTTTGGTGGCGGAGGCTGACAAGCAAACGCTCGAAACCGCGCAAATCGTCATTCCGCCCTGCCCGCGTTTGGGCGATTTGGTCATTGAAGCCAAAAACATCTGCAAAGGCTTCGGCGACCGCCTGCTGATTGACGATTTAAGCTTCAAACTGCCCCCCGGCGGCATTGTCGGCGTCATCGGCGCGAACGGCACGGGCAAAACGACGCTGATGAAAATGATTACGGGACAGGAGAAACCCGATTCGGGCGATTTCAAAATCGGCGACACCGTCCAGCTGGGCTATGTCGACCAAAGCCGCGACGCGCTGGACGACAACAAAACGGTGTGGGAGGAAATCTCCGGCGGCAACGACGAAATCATGTTGGGCAAGCGCAAAGTCCCGTCGCGCGCTTACGTCGGACAGTTCAACTTCAAAGGCCCCGATCAGCAGAAGAAAGTCGGCCTGCTGTCGGGCGGCGAACGCAACCGCGTTCACATGGCGAAAATGCTGAAATCGGGCGCGAACGTCATTTTGCTGGACGAACCGACGAACGATTTGGACGTGGACACCTTGCGCGCTTTGGAAAAGGCGTTGCTGGCGTTCCCCGGATGCGCCGTCGTTACATCGCACGACCGCTGGTTTCTTGACCGCATCGCGACGCACATTCTGGCGTTCGA
>ERZ808252.2138-NODE-2138-length-12582-cov-4.591442_pt1 | contig 12582 bp, 18 predicted proteins | sample MGYA00521242_ERZ808252 | MGnify/ENA primary metagenome ERZ808252 (study PRJEB31516, sample SAMN03275581) | gut metagenome | biome: mammalia-associated habitat; material: feces | host: Papio cynocephalus | place: Kenya | collected 2012-08-07 ...
TATTTTTAAAGCTGTCTAACATACTGTTTACGCCGCTTTTAATTGCGTCTGCCGCACCGTCTTGCCCTGTAATAAGCTGTGTAAATCCTGTTGTAAGCTGCGTTAAGCCCGGTAGCATTTGCGATACTATGGAATTTTTTGTACCGTTCATAGCTGTTTTGAGCCGGTCGATACTGTCGCCGAATACCGCGCCCGCTTCTACGGCTTCGCCGCTCATAACGCCGCCTAAATTTTCACATTCCTGTTTCCAAGCGTTAATGCCTTCTGAACCCTCCGCAAGCATAGGCGCTAAATCCGCGTAAGACTTTCCGAAAATATCGTTTGCAAGAGCGTTACGGGTTGTTGCGTCTTCCATATCCGCAAGCTTCGCTACGACGGCGTTAAAAGCTTCGCCTGAATCGCCGATTTTCGAAATATCAATACCAAGTCGCTTATACGCTTCGGCGGTAGTTTTACTTCCTTCCTTTGCGTCGGAAAAAGATTTTTGTTGTTTAACCATTAAAGTGTCAAGCTTTGCGGTTTCCATACCGCCGAGTTTAGCGGCGTAAGCCCATTTTTGATATTCTTCTGCGGAAGTGCCGACTTTTTTTGCCGCGTCGTCTATATCACCGCCAATGTCGCCGACCTCTTGCGCCATATCCCATATTTTTTTACCTGCTACGGCTGTGCCGGCCCCGATTGCAGTAACTCCGGCAACAGCTATTTTACCGGCGCTTTTTGCCATATTTCCGAATTTTTCCCAACCGTTGCCGCCGTTCTTTGCGTCCTCGCCTGATTGCTTGGCTTTTTTACCGGCTTTTTCGCTGTCTTCGCCCGCACCTTTTGCGTCTTTGCCGCTCTCGGAACATTCTTTCCCGAAATCGTTGACGGCTTTTTCGGCTTCTTTCACGCTCGCTTCGGCGTATGTAACTTGCGTTTGGAAAGATTTATATTCGGCTTCGCCCATATTGCCCGCTTTAAATTGGGCTTCAACTTCAACTTGCGCTTTTTTAAGAAGTTCAAGCCTTTCTTTCGAATTTTCCAAAGCTTCGTTAAGCAACTCTTGTTTTCGTGTTATTGCTTCGGTATTGGTCGGGTCGAATTTTAAAAGTTTATCAATGGAGCGTAGTTCTTCTTGAACGCTTTTAGCCTTTGTTTCCACGGGCGACAACGCCTGAACCAACGGTGTGGAATTACCGCCGATTTCAATGCTAATACCCTTTATTGCGGCGTTATAGCTTTTTTTACTCACTTTTTACCCCTCCTTTCCGAATTTTCTTCGCAATGCCTGTTTATCGGGCTTTGTAACGGTCAATCTTTTACAGTTTTCAAGATATTCCCGTCCTTCGGGCGTTCGGCTCGTTTTATGTATAAAAGCTTCTCTGACAAGAAACAAATAAACATCAATGGGTAGTTCCTCTATCCGCTCGAAGTCAAGCCCCGTATATTCAAAAACAAGATGTTCGCGTAAAGTGGTGATTGTATACGGTAATTCCGCACTATCATCACCGGGATAATACGGAATTTTTAGTTTGGGTTATTTGCAATAGTACCCGCAAACAAGCCATATTCCCGAATAAGAAGTGACATATCTTCAAGATCTAACATTTTATCGACAACTGCGGCGGTGAATTTCTTACCTTCGCGGTTCGTTGATAAAATTTCGGCGGCTGTTTCGGATATTTCGTCGTAGAGCGTTTCGGGCGTGTCTGCTTTTTCAAGATTAGCCTTTAATTGCGTAAGCTTTGTAAAAAGCGACTTTTTCGGCACACCAAGATAAAGCGTTGTGCCGCCGCGCAATTTAACATCAAGGTACTTTTTTTCGATTTTTGAAAAATCTAACATTGTTTACGCTCCCTTATTTTCGTTTGTCTGCTCGGTCGGGTTCGTATCGGTCGGCATTTCCTCTTCGTAAATAATCAAAGTGCCGTCGCTATCGTGCGGCTGCGCTTTGATTTCAGCGTCAATAACCGTTTCTTTATCCTTTGCGAAGGCAAGGGAAAAGCCTGATTGATTTTTGCCGACAATGGTAATACGGATTTTCCCGTCGGTCGGGTCGCTATGAACGAAGCGGAATAAATATTTTTTCCCGTCGTCCTTGCTTCTGCCGCCGATCTTAACGGTGCGCTTGCCGCTCTTTTCGGTAACGCGTGCAGTAGAGCAGAGCTTTTTAAGCGTGTTGCCGCACCAAGTCATAATACCCGATTTAAGGGTTGCTTCTTCTTTGGTAATAATGGTTTTGCTTACAACGCCTTTGTCGTCCTCGGCGGTGTAGTATTCGGGCTTGTATTCAAGCGTAGCGCCGCCCTGAATGTAAGAAAGGCGGTTATTATCGGTTTCGATTGTAGCGTCGTCCGGGATAGTGTCCGAAAATTCCACGGTGTAAAGGTCGCCGCTCCCCAAAACGATTTTTTCAATCTCTTTACTCATTACTGTTTCCTCCTTATTTTTTCATAAATGTCAAATTCGTAAGATACTTCGAACAGCTTTTCAGTATCAATGTAATCTTCGTATTTTTCATACTCAACAGCCGAAAGCGCGGCTTCAATTAAGCTTTCTGTTTCTGTATCTTTTTTGTTGCTGTAAAATTCGATTGTGATATGTTTTTTTAAAATAAAGTTCTTGCCGTCTGCGCCGTGCGCGTTTTCGTTGTCGATAAGGTAAACAATGTAAGGCGGATTCGGCACGGGTTTATCCTTATATGGCTTAAACATTCGGTAAGCAACAGGAAGCCCGATAGGCTTTAATAATTCCTCAATTTGATTATTTACCGCCATTTTTAATTACCTCTTCCACTCGTTTATTAAAATTCTCTATGGCTGTTTCTGCGTTTCTCTCAATATGCGGAAAAGCCCGTGTGCGCCCGCCATTGCGTTTTATATGCCCTTTTTCAAGCAAATGTGCCAAGCGGTAATAAGGCTTTTTAACATACCAAACATTGACCTTTTGGAAATCGTTTTCACGCGTTGTTTTGATAGCCATTGCGCGCTTATACTTGTTTTTGCGCTTCGGCGCGTCTGCACGGGTGCTTTCAAGAAGTTCTTTCGCCGTTAGGTCTGCGGCTTCTTTTACACCCTCGGCAACTTCAAGCGTGTAATTAACAATTCCTTCGGCTAATGTTTTCGCAAGTTCGTCAATACCGATTTTTTGCGACATATCAGACACCCGCCGCCAAAGCCAAATACAATTCAAGCTTGTCTTCCTCACGGGGATAGGTGCGGTATATGCTGTACCGACGGTTGTTAAACTCTGCGACGGCTTGACCGTCGTAATCGCTTTGCCATACAACCACGCGGTATTCCGGCTTTAGCCCCGTTTGAGAAGCTGCAAAAAATTCTTTTTGCCCGATACCTTCCACCGTAGCGAATAAATCAAGCTTTTCTTCGCTTCCGTCCAAAAGTTCCGAAACAAGCGTTATAATTCCTTCAGCCATAATAACGGCGACTCCCTTTGATTTTTGTTAAAAACATATCGTAAGCCAACATAAGCTTTTCGCTGTCTGTCGGTCTGCCGTAATTCGCCTTAACATAGGTGAGTACAGCTCCGCGAATAAGGGGATCGGTGCAGTCCGACAAATAATTGTCGGACACACCAATTCTTTTTAAATCTGCAATAGCGACTTCGCAAAGCTGTTTAATATCTTCGTCAAGCGCGTCACTCCGTGTTTTTCTTACGCGGAGCTTTGCGGCTTCTAAAAGCTCTTGCGTCACCATATTTAAGCCCCTTTACGCCATTGCCGTTATGGTTGCCGTACCTGAACCAACGCAAACATTCTTTCCGTCAACCTCGGCAACTACAATTTTCTTGCCTGTTTCGGCGGTGATTTCGTCTGTTCCATTCCAATTTGTATAGCCCGCGGATAATGTATCGCCGACATTCGGAACGGTCGGGTTAGCAGCTACTTTGTACTTGTAGCTGTGACCTTCGGCAAGTGCGGGCGAAACGGTAATAACGGTTTTGCCCGAAGCAGAACCGGCGGCAGAATTTACGGTTAATTCGTTGCCGGGCGTATTATCGGTATCAGCTACTTTTTTTTTTACGCGAACAAAGCCGTTATAAGCTGCGACATTGCCCGCTGCGAAAATATCGCCCCTGTGTGCGATTTGACCCTGCTTGAATTTGTATTCTGTTGAACGCTGAATATCCAAATCAGAGAATATCGGCATTTCATAGTTTGAAAGCGGTCCGTAAGCCATAGCGTAATCGCCCGCCGAAGATGTGCTTGCGGAAATTGCCTTACAAGCAGAATTGATAATGTACGGTACGCCGTCAATAGTGCCGGTGTTGCCGTTATTAACGACGGTATAAGCCTTTCTTCCGTCCTGCAATCTGCAAGTCGCAAATTCCTTTAAGTCCAACTTGTTAAGAACAAGTACGGCTACATCTTCAACATCTTCTTCGCCGCCGTAGCTATAAATAATGGTATCAAGCGTGTTTGCGTCGATTTTCGAAATAGAAATATCGGTGTTACGGTCGATAATATCGTCGTCAGCGCTTGCGGGATTGTAGAAAATTCCGTAAAGCTTTCCTGCACCACCTGCTCCGACAAGAATTTGACGGGAAAGATATTTACGGATCGCGATTTCGGTAGATCCACCGATTGTTGCGTCATAGTCTGCGGGTGCAAGCTTCGCAATCTCTTCCGGCTCTTCACAATAAGCGGTAATTTTGGTTTTTGTCATTTCGGCATAACCGAATACGGGTTCGGCGTCGTTGTAATCTGCACCTTCTGCCGTATATCCGCCCGTGCCGTAGCCTTTAATAAATCCGCGCTTGTAGCTCTCGCCGCCAAGAAGCAAGAACGAATGAACACGATCGACAAGGCTTGAAACCTCATTGAATCCGGGCTTAACATCATTTGCCGTATGCTGTGTAAGAACGGCAGACGAAGAAGATATTGCATTTTTAACCGCAAATTTCTTCGTTACCTTGTTTCCGGCTTTAAGAGCCTTGCCGCGCCTTGTAGCGCTGTCTTCTGGGTCTGTGCCGTTTTCGCCGCTCTGCTGTGCGCCTGCGGGTTCTGCCGCACCCTCTGCCGCTCTCTGAAGGCGGGCGCGGGCTTCTGCTTCCTCGATTTTCGTCTGTAAATCCTCGGCTTCTGTAAGAAGCCTGTTAAGGGCTTCGGTGTCGCCCTCTTTCACTTTTGCCGCTTCTGCATTGATAGCACGCAAGCGGGCTTTCATTTCCTTTACTGTCATTTTGTTAAACTCCTTTCGAAATTCCGTCTATTACGACGCGTTTAATTTTTTCCGCCGTTTTTTCGGCGATATTATCAGCCGCTCGCGCGGATTTGATAATCTCTTTCGGTACTTTTGCGTAAGCCGATACGGTATCGGTGAATTTTGCGGCGTATTCTTTCGCCGCTCCCACTTCAACCGTAAAATACTTCGCGGCTTCCTCGCCGTTCAGCCAAGTTTCTTCCGCAACCATTTTTTGAATGTCTGCAATGTCAACCCCGTCGGCAAGATGTTCTTTGTAAATGTTTAAAATTCCCGTTTCTATGGCGTCAAGGTCTGCCGCCAATTTGCGGCATTCTTCCGCATTGCCTATACAAGCCGCATAAGGCTTGTGGATCATAAGAAAAGCATTAGACGGAATTATTACGCGGTCGCCCGCAAGAGCGATAACCGACGCAATAGAAGCCGCCATACCGTCAACATAAACCGTTTTATATCCGCTATGCCGTTTCAGCATATTGTAGATAGCTATTCCGGCGAATACAGAACCGCCGCCGCTGTTTATGTAAATATTTAGGTTTTTGCCTTCCTGCTCTTTTAAGAAATCGCGTATTGCTTCGGGGTATTGGTCGCTGTCCGCCCAAGCTCCCCACCAATCCGAAACAATATCACCGTAGAAATACAAATCCGCGCTTGTAAGCGTTTCGTTTTTCACGGTTAAAAACTGTTTCAAATTGTCGGTAGGGGATTTCTTTTTTTGAATGCTGTTAAAGATTTTCATTTTTTCGCCCCCTTTCAAGTAATTCTTTGATATAATCGACCGTGGAATCGCCCGATTTATCTTCTTCGGGTTCACCGCTGCCGGCCCCGTCCTCTTTGCCCGTTTGGTATAGGCTTTGGTCGTCTGCTTTAACAAAGTTAAGCGATACCATTCGTACATCGCCGCCGTCTATTTGCGGCATATACATTAAGTCGCGATATTCGTTAATGGTAATAACGCCGCGGTCAAAAAGGTCTTTCCCGATAGCGCTTCTTGTCTGAAGCGTCGCATATTGCAAGCGGTTTGAAGTGAATACAATTTTATTCCCGCAACCTCTTTCACGGTCGGTAAAAATTTTAAAGGTAAATTCAAGCGAAAGCTGTATTGCAATAGGTTCAATAACCGCTTCGTAAAAGCTGTTCCATTCCGCTTCGGTGTAAAGCGAAGTTAATATTTTTTCGTTTACTCCGTAATAACGGTAAATGTTTTCGCGGAAAAACTGAACCTGTGCCGTCGGTATCGGTCGCGGCTGCTGCGTGATTTCTTTAAACTCGTAAGCGCTGTCAAGACCCGCTATGCCGCCTTCGTTTTCTGCCGACATATAGGCTTCTCGAAATTCTTTTACCTTTGCTTTTATATCGTCTTCGTCGGCTAAATTGTTAAACTTTAAATATCCGCGCAAAGAAGCGGAATTTTTAATAACATTCTTTATGCCGTTGTAGGTCGTTTCCAAAAGGTCGGTTGAGTTTTGCAATTCACTGTCCGGCGGTGTTCCCAAAAATCGTTTTTTGTTAAATCGCCCTTTAAGGTGTATTACAAATTGATATGGTACGGTGTATTCTAAACCGTCGTAATCCCATACAAAGCGAAAATACAATACACCTTTTTCGTCCTCAAAAATACGGTGAGAACGGACCGTTACCGGCTGTATGCGTTCTATATCCGAAAAGTCGGCGTTGTAGAAAATAACCGCAAAAGAATTTGAAGCATAAACAAGGGTGCTTGCCATTCGGTAAAGAAAATCGAATGTGGATATTTCAGGGGCAGGGCGTAGGTTCAAAAGCCGTGAAATACGGTCGTTTTTAATCGTCGTGCCTTTTGCGTCCCTGCGTATTACTTGCGGCGAAAGCTTCGCTACATTGGTTGCAATGGAATTAGCAATACTGCCGACAATTTCATTTTCCCGCAATGTTCCGCTCGGTGTGTATTCACTTCGGCTGAAAATCAAATGTACGCTTTTCTTAAACCTTGAAAGAAATTTTTTAAATATGTTCATATCGTCACCCCCTTAAGCGGATTTTTTATTTTTAAGAAGCTTTCCGATTTCGGAATAATATTTACTTCTTACCGTGAAAGCGTCAATAACAGATACAAAACCGTCGATATGTAAGCGGCGTTCTATCTTGACCGGCTTTTTCCTTCCGTCGCCTGAATTTATTTGAACAGCTACATTCAGCAAGTGAGCCTTTAAAAGCTCGTTTTCGCCAATCTGTACCACCTTGTCTTTTATGCGGCTTTCAAACTCGTCAAGTAAAGGCGAAAGGTTTGTACCCTGATAAACATCATCAGTTTGTAACCCACTTTGCTTTAAATCCTGTATCAGATAGGTAGCAGACCAACGGTCGTAACCTACTTTAAGCGGGCGTATTTTATATTTTTTAATAAGCGTCATAAGCCATTCCTGCACATCTCTGTAATCTATATCGTGATTTCCCGAAAGCGTTAAATACCCCTGCTTTACATATTTGCCGTACGGTATATTGTCTTCCTCGACAGATTTTTCAAAGCGGTCTTTCGGCATAAAGAATTGTGTAAATATATAAAACTTTCCGTTCCGCTCGATAACTATTGAAGCGGCTGTAAGGTCTGTTGTTTTTGAAAGGTCGATACCGGCAACGCAATAACAACCGCGGAAATCTTCAAGCGTGTATTTTTCACCCGAAACAGCGTCCACATCTTCAAAATCAAGCCACGCAATAGACGAATTTTGCTTAATATTGCAGTATTTACATAAAAATTCGGCTTTTTTTGATAAAGAAATGCGGGCAATTTTGATTTCTTCGGTGTAAAAATCCACCGAAACGGAAACGCCCAAATTCGGATTTGCTTTTTTGATTTCCTCTATATCGTCCCATTTTTCAACATCATCAATCATATAGAGGAACGGCAATAATCGGGCTTCCTCGCTGTTGCCTTTCAAAAAAGCCGTAGACCGCTTCATAAGTTCGTCATATATGCCGTCGTTAATATATCCAGCTGTTGAAATAGAAAGAATAAGCGGTTGCTTACGCGCTCCAAGCGCCGATTTCATAACTTCATATTGCTTTAAGCCCTGTTCGCCGGGCCACGCTTCTATTTCGTCGCAAACGGCTAAATGAGGGTTAAAACCGTCTGATTTTTTCGAATTGAAAGCAAGGCGTTTAATACTTGTGTTCAGTTCGGGAATATACACATCAGAACGGCGCTTTTTTGTGAAATCGGGGTCGCCCAATTCTTCGTCGCTTTGCGTAATCTGATAAAATGCGTCGTATACAAGATCGGCTTGTTCAAGCTTCGGCGCAAGGCAGTAAATTTTTGCGCCGTATTCGCCGTCAAGATATGCCATATACGCAATAATTGCTGAAGCAAAAAGCGTTTTGCCGTTTTTTCGGGCTACAACAATAAAAACTTCGCGAAATTGCCTGTAACCGTTTTCGTCAACAATTCCGAAAATGGCTGAAACAACGGCTTTCTGCCATAATTCAAGCTTTAAAAGGTCGTTTCGTCCTTCCGAATGGTGACAAAAGTTTTCGATAAAAGTAATTGCCTTATTAGCTTTTTTTGCGTCAAAAATGTATGAGCCGCTCTGCAATCCCTTAACAAGAATTTTGTATATCTGCTTAATCCATTTCCCGACGGTGACGCGTCCTTTTTCTATGGCGTCCGCATACTCAAAAATGTAATTCGCATAGGGCATTTTAATCCCCCATAAGCTCCCTTAATCGGCTTTTTTTAGGCTTCGAAGCGGGGGCAATATCCGCAAGCGCTTTTAAAGCTGCGGTAAGATTTTTTTGAAGCGCTATAAGCGTTTTAACTTCGTCCGATTGCTTTGTTCCGTATTGATTTTCGCCGTTCTTGTAGTCAACTACAAAACCGTCTTTGTTAATGGTTTCTTCAAGCTCCGCAAGCGAAACGGCGTTAAATGCTGCCGTTTTTATAAGCGGCTGAACAATCGAAAACTTGTTTTTATCAAGGTCGCACAAAGCCCGCTTAATTCGGTTTACTTCTTTCTTAATTTTTTCTTCTTTTGATAAATCCTTCTTTGTTGCCATAAAAACACCGCCTTTTAATTTTCTTTCGACACCCCACCCCCTCTACACGGGTTACGCGCACGCACGCGGAGTAAAATTTACCTCCATTGACCGGTTTCCTAATGAGGGGCTATTTACGGGGAACGGGGGGGAGTACCTTTCCGTTTTCGTCGATTCTGTATCGTGCGCTTTGCTTTTTGGTATGCTCTTTGTTGTGACAATCCCTGCAAAGTAATTCAAGGTTCGCCCAATTAAGCGTTATGTTTGCGTCGTGAATGTTACGCGGCGTAATATACTTTCGGTGATGTACTATTTCACCGACAGCGCCGCACCGTTCGCACAATCCGCATTTGCTTTTGAAGTAAGCGTTCCGTGTATTCTGCCACGCCTTAGAAAGATAAAACTTTCTTGCATATTCTTTCACCGCTTGTCACCGCTCCCGCCCTTGCGCTTCACTTGTGACATTGAAGCCCGTATATAACAAAAGCGCTATGCCGTAAGACACAACGCTTTTGTTATTTATTCACCGTAAATATTATATCTTATTTTTATACCCTACTACTGACACATTACAGCGAAACGCAATATTTATTTTCGTCTGCTTCAGAAATTCTAAGTCCCCGAATAGCGGCGCACAAAAGCCGCGCTTCTCTCAACCAACGGTAAACCGTTCTTTCGTCAGTAGGGCATTGCAAAGAAAACTTACGAACCCGCCCCGATATATCGCCCTTGCGTAACGGCTGTTGCGGGCTTGTAAAATATATTTCTTTGACCGCTGAAACAATGTAATGCTTTTCGCCGCGTTCTAAAAGGTTTATTGTTTTGTCTACCGCCAAGAGGTCAAGAAGCAACGGTTCTTTTTTCGCGGCTGCAAGCTCGGCTTTTGCAACCGCCGCTTGCGGATCGCACAAATTGTTTTTTAAAAGCGCCGATTCGTATATATCCGCTCGCGCCTGTTCGTATGTCGGCATACCCATAGCGGCATAAAGCCTGAACGCTTCGGTTACATAGTCCCGTGTGAAATCCTTTTTCATTTGCCGTTCCTCATTTCCTGCCACTCGTTTTGCCGACGATTGTAAGAATAATAATCGTCCCGCAAATAATGCTTGTAATAATTATGCCCGTCATAGCTAAAACATCTCTTTTCTTTTCCATTTGCAAAGCCCTAAAACCGCCATAGCAAAATTGAAAGTATATAAAAGCGCCTGCGCATAACTGCCCGATATGATGTTAAACGCAACCCAAAAAGCATTTGTGCAAAGCCACACCCAAAAGCACCACCGCTTTTGAAGGCTGTTCGCAATCGTGCCGACAATAGAGCAGAGGGTTACAAAATAAGCTATGTAATTCATTCGTCAACCTCCGCACTATTTTTCTTCGTTTCCGTTCTCTCAATCTTGATACTGCCGCCCTTACTGCGGGTTATCTTTGCCCGTGTGCCTGAAGATAAAACGAAAGAAGCGGCGTGTAATTTATAATTAACAATCTGAACGACCGCCGCATTAAGGGTTTCAATGTTATCTTCGGGAATAGGTGTATATCCGTCTTTTTTGCACTCTTCGCCGAATAGCTCCTCTATCGTTTCACCCGCGTTTTGTATTCGTTCTTGTATTCTGCGTGCGCGTCTTGCGCCGTCGCAATTACAATCACCTTCGGTAATTCTTACCTGACCGCAATAAGGGCAAGCGTCGTCCTCAAAGTCGATCTTTTTCATTTCCTCAATTTTTGCCCGTGAAATACCAAGTGCGGCGGCGCGCCCTCTGACCGCTCCCGTCGTTCTGCCTAAATCCTCAGCAATATCCGCTATCGGTCGTTCAAGTTCATAGCCCGCCATTAAGATTTCGTCTTCTTGCTTGTTCCAATTTTTCATTTTTTGTTTCCTCCTAAAACGGTAAATCGTTGTCGCCTATGTCGGTAAATTCTTCGGGTGCGGTTTCTTCCGTCGCCGCTCCCGTTTCTGATTTTTTGCTTTCGCCAAACGAAGCATTATTAACCGTGATTTCAAATGAAGTTCGCTTATTTCCGCTTTTGTCCTCCCAATTACGGGAGGTTAAACAGCCGTCAACTTCGATTCTTTGCCCCTTGCGAAAATACTTTGAAATAAATTCGGCGCACGCACGCCAAGATACGCAATTTATAAAGTCCGTTTTATCTTTCGTATTCGGACGGCGAACCGCAACCGTAAACGAGCATACCGAAATACCGTTCGGCGTGGTTTTTAATTCGGGATCTGCTGTTATATTTCCTGTAATGGCGATAACATTCATTTTTCCGTTACCTCCGTAAATTCTTTAGTCGGCAATCCGAATATACTAAATATCGAAGCTTCGGTTTTGCTGTCTGTTATTTTGCAAGGCATTAAACCAAGCGCGACATATCCGGGCTTACAAAATTCCGAATTTGTTAAAACATAAGAAATTTTTGTAATAATGGCGCGTCCCGTATATTCGCCGTTGCCGGCCCCGTCGGGGCTAAATTCATTTAGCGCCAAAATATCGCCGACTTTATAATCGCGGTCGTTCTTTCTAATCTCGAAAGGTTTACTTCCGTTCTTGACCGCTTCGTAATATTCGGGGTAAATTTTAACTGCGTGTACCATTGTCTTTTCCTCCAAGTTCAAGATATTTTGTTATAAGTTCCTGTGCTTCCTGCCAACCGTAGCAAACCGCGACGGCGTAATCTTGCTTTTGTAAAGCCGTAAGCCATTTTCTTTGGTTTTCGGAAGTCTTGTTTTTTCCGTATTTCATTTCGATATACAAGCCGTGATATTTTCCGCGTGCGACTGGCAAGCATAAATCAGGAACGCCTGATTTAACGCCTTGCCGTTCAAGATTTGCCGCTTCAAGTCGGTTTCGGCTGCCGCCGTTCGGTATATGGTAAAGTAAATCAATTTCGGGGAATCGACCTCGGACGAACGCCGCCCAACGAAAAAGCGCTTCTTGTTCGTTGCCTTCGTGTGGTATAGGCTTGCGCCGTGCCGCTCCCGAAGGTAAATTATTCATTGTTTGTCACCCCGCATTTATAGTTCTTTGTTCCGTCACACCCGCCGCATTCCGGCTTACAAACAAAATCGCCCGTGTTTGAAATGCAACCGAAACATTTGCCAAGTTTATTTCGCGCGCCGTTCAAGTCAATTTTGATATTATATTCCGCTCGGCATTCCGTACAAAAGAAATCTACTTCAACAATCGTTGATGTCGATACTTCCGTCGGCTGAAACGATACCGAAATTTTATCCGTTTCGTTTTTCTGCCCGCACACCGGGCAGGGCAAAGCCGCTTTTGTAATTCTCATTGTTTCCGCTCCTTTGCTATGTAATCGGCTATACCGCCAAGCACGCGAAGCGCGCACGGTATGGCAAGGCTGTTGCCACACA
>ERZ808252.2142-NODE-2142-length-12574-cov-5.182762_pt1 | contig 12574 bp, 13 predicted proteins | sample MGYA00521242_ERZ808252 | MGnify/ENA primary metagenome ERZ808252 (study PRJEB31516, sample SAMN03275581) | gut metagenome | biome: mammalia-associated habitat; material: feces | host: Papio cynocephalus | place: Kenya | collected 2012-08-07 ...
ATTTATTTTTTTCAACCTATAACAGTCCCAAAAAGCAGAATCCTTTATCGTTTTTAATCCCTCCGGCAGTACTACCTCTTCTACCTTTTGAAAGTTTTCTAATATTCCTTTCCCTATGGATGAGATTCCCTTTTTGAATATGACTTTTTTTGCTTTTAGGTAATAGTCCCCCCATCCCGCACTGCCATTGCTATCATCCGGTAATTCTCCGCAACATTTAATGGTAACCGTTTTTGTTTTTGTATCATAACTCCATTGTGTATTATTTTCATATTTTCCCCGGTATACTTTTGCCTCGCTTTCCGGTGCTTTCAAAAGCACCGGAATCAGCAAGGCAAGAAAGATTACTGCAAAAATCTTTCCTGACTTAGACATTATTTTCCCTCCATCATTCTTATTCGTTTAATTGTACTCCGTACATAGCCGATTACTGGTTGATATACCTTTTGCTTTTTATAACCCGCTTTACTGACTACAAAAGTATATCCCCCTGAAAACATGAAATCCGTATTGAAATAACCTTTTGAGTCAGTATACAAAATCATTTCCGGCTCATCTGCTTCCGTGTAATCGACTCCACTATAGACTTCAACTTTAGCATCTGGCAATGCTTTTCCTGCTTTATCGTAAACATATCCATCAACAATTCCTTCATCCATCCAATCCTCGCTCATCAACATGAGGGTTTTATTAATAACTTTATCTTCTATTAATATCAGATACTGTTTTTCTACTGTATAAGAAGAATCCTTTTGTACGTATACATCATATATACTTTTCGGAACCTGGATTTTATAGTTCCCATTTTCATCTGTTTTTGCAGTGAATGTTTTTCCACTTACTCGTGATGTCAGACTTACCGTTGTATCAGAAAGTCCAGGCATATTTTCGAAATTTCCACTACTATAAGGGCGATTCGCAAACTCAACTATTTTTCCCACTAAAATACAATCATCGGAAGGACGTATATCCTCAATCTCACACAGGATATTTGTCTCATCCATATTATACTTACATTTTTTACCATAACACATTTTCTTTGGCTTGACAATCGATTTTATTAAATTTATTTATAACTTTTATGTTATATATTGTCACCAAACGCAGTTTGATGACCTACGCGTGCATATGCATACTTTCTTAAAGCAACCCGATTCGCAAATCTCCGCTATTCAGGTTACCTTTTTAGCTTCTTGCCAACTTTAAAAGCAACCCAACTTGCTGGATTTCCCTTTTTACGTTGCCTTTGCGACAACTCCCGCCGTGGGAAGGCAACCTAATTTGCCAAACTCCCCTTACCACGTTGCCTTTTCCTCATTTCTACGTTCCAAAAGGCAACCTAATTCGCAAAACTTCCCCAACCTCGTTGCCTTTTTCTCATTTTCACCATCAAAAAGGCAACCTAATTCGCAAAACTTCCCCAACCTCGTTGCCTTTTCCTCATTTCTACGTTCCAAAAGGCAACCTAATTCGCAAAACTTCCCCAACCTCGTTGCCTTTTTCTCATTTTCACCATCAAAAAGGCAACCTATTTTGCCAAACTCCCCTTATCACGTTGCCTTTTCCCCATTTCCACGTTCCAAAAGGCAGCCTAATTCGCCAACCTCTCCCACCTCCCCTGCCCCCGCATATAATTTGCCAAATTCCGCAAAACATGATACACTTATCTAAGTACATTTAATATTGTCACCAAACGAAGTTTGATGACTACAACCGATCATAAGAAAGGGAACCTTATGACTCTCGATGAAATGAAACAAAAATTTACTACTATATTTAAAACCGATGGGCTGCCGGAGGCTTTTTTCGCACCTGGGCGGGTTAATCTGATCGGTGAGCACACCGACTACAACGGCGGACATGTATTTCCGTGTGCGCTGAATGTCGGAACTTACGGACTTGTGCAGCTGCGCGATGACCGCAGACTGCGGTTTTACTCCGAAAATTTTTCGGAAAATGGCGTGATCGAGTCGTCGCTGGATGACTTGAAACCACTGGAGGATTCCCGATGGATCAGCTATCCGATGGGCGTGATCTGGGCGTTTGGAAAGCATGGTTATCCGATTGAAAAGGGCATGGATCTGTATATTTATGGAAATATTCCAAACGGTTCCGGTCTTTCTTCCTCGGCTTCGCTGGAAGTACTGACAGGAATCATTTTGAAGAACTGTTTTTATCCGGACTCCGTTTCGATGCCGCAGATTGCTCTTTTAGGGCAGACCGCCGAAAACAAATACAATGGCATGAATTGCGGCATCATGGATCAATTTGCTTCTGCGATGGGGAAAAAGGATCACGCGATCTTCCTGGATACGAACACGCTTGATTATGAATGGGTGCCGGTAAATCTTGGAAATTATCAATTGGTAATTACGAACAGTCTGGTGAAACACAGCCTGGTTTCCTCGGCTTACAACGACCGGCGGCGTGAATGCGAAAAAGGCCTGCTTATGCTGCAGTGTGCCCTTGATATCTCGTCGCTGGGAGATCTTACCGACCATCAGTTTGAAGTGAACAAACACCTTATCCGCGATGAGATCGTCCAAAAGCGCGTGCGGCACGCGGTGTCCGAAAACCGGCGGACCATTGCCGCCGTAAAAGCATTAAAGGAAAATGATCTTGACACATTCGGAAAATTAATGAATGCGTCCCACCTCTCTCTGCGCGATGATTATGAAGTTTCCTGCCCAGAAATTGACACGCTGGTGGAGACAGCGTGGGCTTTGCCTTACGTGCTCGGAAGCCGCATTACCGGCGGCGGATTTGGCGGATGCACCGTCAGCCTTGTCGCTTCGGATAAGATAGAGGATTTCAAGGAAGCACTTTCCGATGCTTATAAAAAGAGCTGCGGGAAAATTCCAGAATTTTACAGTGTTGAAATTGGCGACGGCGCACATAAGCTGTAAAATGCGCCGACTGCACGCCATTTTACTTGATAATTACAACCCATACTGAAAGGAGATTCTATATGAAAATTTTAGTTACCGGAGGCGCCGGCTACATCGGCAGCCATACATGTGTTGATCTGCTGGAAAATGACTACGAGGTCGTGATCGTAGATAATCTTTATAATTCCAATGAGAAAGCAGTGGAACGCATCGCCGAGATTACAGGAAAAAAACCTGCTTTTTACGAAGTCGATCTGTTAGATAAAGAAGCTCTCGACGACGTATTTGCCAAAGAAAATGTTGACGCGGTCATTCATTTTGCCGGGTTAAAAGCCGTCGGCGAATCGGTGGAAAAACCGATTGAGTATTATCACAACAACATTACCGGAACACTGCATCTCGTAGACTGCATGCGGAACCATAACGTGAAAAATATCATTTTCAGTTCCTCCGCGACCGTTTACGGAGATCCTGCTTTTATCCCGATCACAGAAGAATGTCCGAAAGGTTCCCCAACCAATCCGTATGGCTGGACCAAATGGATGTTAGAACAGATCCTTACCGACCTGCACACCGCTGACAATTCCTGGAATGTCATCCTGCTCCGCTATTTCAATCCAATCGGAGCACACAAGAGCGGTCTGATCGGCGAGGATCCAAAGGGTATTCCAAATAACCTCGTGCCTTACGTATCACAGGTTGCTGTCGGCAAACGCGAATGCCTCGGTGTATTTGGCGATGACTACAAGACACACGATGGCACCGGTGTCCGTGATTACGTGCATGTAGTTGATCTTGCTGACGGTCACGTAAAAGCGTTAGAGAAAATCAAAGAAAACTGCGGCGTAAAAATCTACAATCTCGGTACGGGAAAGGGTTCCAGTGTTTTGGATGTCGTTCATGCCTATGAAAAGGCCTGTGGCAAAAAGATTCCTTACGAGATCAAACCGCGCCGTGCCGGCGATCTGGACGAGCTGTATTCCAAATGCGACAAAGCAGAGAAAGAACTTCACTGGACAGCAAAATACGACCTGGAAGATATGTGTGCCGATTCGTGGAAATGGCAGAGCATGAATCCAAATGGTTACAATGACTAAGTTACAGCAACCAGCGAAACGATAAATTACGGGCGGACTGTTCCAAATAGAGCAGCCCGCCCGCATTATTATTCATCCATTCTTTTTCTCATCCTTCCAGCAGATTTTTCATGCTTTCCAGACTGATCACAAGGGTCGAAGAATTGTGAAGCAGCGCCGATGTCGTAGGCCGGATCACACCTGCTACGCCAAGAACGATCAAACCGGCATTGATGGCAACGATCCGACGATAATTCGTATGAATGCGTTTCATCAGCGCATTGCTGATCCGTTTCAATGTCACGATCTGATACAGGTTGTCCGCTCCAACCGTCACATCTGCGATCTCACGCGCAATCTCGGCTCCGTCACTGATGGCAATGCCCACATCTGCCGCCGACAATGCCGGCGAGTCGTTGATTCCATCTCCGATCATGATAACCTTCGAACCATTTGCTTTCGCTTTTTCGACAAAATGCGCCTTATCTTCCGGCAACACTTCGGCAAAATACCGGTCTACACCAACCCGCGCAGCGATGGCGCGTGCAGTACGATTACTGTCTCCCGTCATCATAACCACATTTTTGATGCCGACTTTCTTCAATTCCTGAATGACTTCGGCTGCCTCTTCCCGAAGCGGATCTTCGATGCAGATTACCGCGCAGAGTTTTCCATCCACTGCCAGATATAAATGCGAATACTCTTCCGGCAGCGAATCAAACCGGCTCTGATAGCCTTCCGGTACAACACATTTTTCATCTTCAAAGATAAAATGTGCGCTTCCGATCACTGCTTTTTTTCCTTCCACAAAGGACGAAATTCCGTGCGCGACGATGTATTCCACTTTGGAATGGATCTCTTCATGCACAAGTCCTTTCTGTGCCGCCGCATCCACGACAGCTTTTGCCATAGAGTGTGGAAAATGTTCTTCCAGACAAGCTGCAATGCGAAGTAATTCATCCGGTCCTGCCTCGCAGAATGGGATTACGTCCACCACCGTCGGCTGCGCTTTCGTCAGCGTTCCGGTTTTGTCAAATACGATCGTATCCGCTTCTGACATTGCCTCCAGATATTTTCCACCTTTTACGGTCACCTGATAATGGCTGGCCTCCCGTATTGCAGAAAGCACGGAAATCGGCATCGCAAGTTTCAGAGCGCAGGAAAAATCTACCATCAGTACTGCCAGCGTCTTCGTCACATTTCGCGTAAGAAGATATACCAAACCGGTACCGGCAAGTGTGTATGGCACAAGACGGTCGGCAAGATGTTCTGCCTTTCCTTCCAGTGAAGATTTTAATTTCTCCGAATCCTCAATCATCGCAACGACCTTTTCAAACCGTGTGCCGCCTGCTGATTTTTCCACGCGAAGCGTGAGGTCACCATCTTCCACAACGGTTCCGGCATAAACATAACCTTCGGTCGTTTTATGGACAGGAAGCGGTTCTCCGGTCAGCGATGCCTGATTGACCATCGCATCTCCGCTCGTCACAACGCCGTCAAACGGGATCACATTTCCCATATGGACAACTACTTCGTCTCCCGGCACGATTGTATTGGACGGAACCAGCACTTCTTTTCCCTCCACTAACTGCCATACTTTGGTTATATTCAAAGACATACTTCTCGCCAGATCTTCGACCGACTTTTTGTGCGTCCACTCTTCCAGGATCTCACCGATCCCAAGCAAAAACATGATCGAGTTGGCGGAATTCATATCACCGCGCAGCACCGACACGCCGATCGCCGTCGCATCCAGCACCGGCACTTCAATCTTCCGGCGCGCCAGTGTCCGTATGCCTTCTTTCCAATATTTTCCAGCTTTTACCACTGTTATCACCGTGCGGACCGGTGCCGGCAGAAATAATTTTGCCCCTGCCATAAACAGCACCTTATTGATGAGTTTCGCCTTGTACTCTTCATTTAACTTCCGTCCGGAATTATGAAGAAACTCGTCCGGAACATCCACCTTTTCCGGCTGATATGCGGCAAGCGCCTCACACAGCTGCTTACGCGGCCCCACGTAATTCACGGTGACATTTCCTATATTTTCATGAACCTTAACTTTTGTCACAAACGGAAAACTTCCCAGATAATACTGAAGCGTATCCGCCTCTTCATACGACATCTTCTTCGTACAGACATGGAGACGCATGCGCCCCTTTAGTTCATGCTCAATCCTGAATCTCATCTGTAGTTTCCTCTTCGCCATCTACAAAGTCCTCATTGGCACGCTCTTCGTTGATGATCTGTGCCTCTGCATAGATGTCCTCTGCATTCTCCTGAATCTTAGTTGCAGTCTTCATCACACAGTCTTTTGCCCGAAGAACTGCTGCCGTACAATTGGTGTACAATTTCTTTGCGTCTTTGCTTCCCAGGATCTTCACACCGGCGGTTCCAAGCAGTACGCCGGCTGCTACAAGTCCTGTCGCTTTTTTATCGATTTTCTTTAAACATTTCAACATAGTGAATTCCTCCTGTCAATTGTATTTCCCTTTATAATACACCTTTTTTCCGAGAAACTCCACCCCTTTTTTTACTTATTGAGAATTTTTTTCATTTTCTCTCGATACGCCCGAAATGCGGTCGGCAGACTGTACCTGTCTTCGACCTCTTCCAGCGAAGCAAAGAGCAGTTCCGGCTGCTTCCCGGACGGCGAAAGTTCGATGAAATAGCCTTTCATATGCCATTCAATATGAGAAAAAATGTGCTTTGCCGCTCCAAGCGACTGGATTTTTTTTACAATAATTCCTTCCCCTGCCAGTTTTTCTTCCAGTTCTTTCTTATTAAAATGGCCGTCAAAGGAAGGAAACTCATACAGCCCCGCCAGCAGTCCTTTATTTTCCCGCTTGGCAATTCCAAACATTCCCTCTTTTTCAAAAATTAATATCGTCTTTTTCTCGATCTTGCGCGGTTTCTTTTCGATCTTCCGCGGGTATTGTTCCGGCTCGCCATTTTGTTTTGCCTCGCAGGTCAGCGCCAACGGACACCGGTCGCAGAGCGGCGTTCCATTGGGGATGCAGACCACCTCGCCAAGTTCCATGATCGCCTGGTTGAAATCTCCCGGCCGCTCCGGCATTACGTCCGTCAACTCACCTTCTACCCGGCGGCGCACAGACATTTTGGAAACATCTTCCAAACTTGCCTGATAACGCATCATCACGCGAAGCACGTTGCCATCCACCGCAGGCACCTTGATCCCATATGCAATCGAAGCGATTGCCCCCGCCGTATACGGTCCGATTCCCGGCAGTGCAAGCAGCTTTTCATAATCTGCCGGCAGTTCTGCCCCATATTGTTCCACTAATATCTTTGCTGTCTTTTGTAAATTTTTGGCACGGTTATAATATCCGAGTCCCTCCCACAATTTTAAAAGCCTCTCCTGCGGCACATTGGCAAGGCTCCGGATATCTGGAAGTTCCTCCGTAAACCGCACAAAATAATCTTTCGCTGCCTCGATCCGTGTCTGCTGCAGCATAATTTCCGAAATCCAGGTATAATACGCATTTTCGCGGTCGCGCCATACCATTTCCCGTTTATTTTTATCGTACCACGCAAGCAGCGGGGTTACAAATTGATCTTGTCTTAACATATTGTCTCCTGTTTGTTTTTTCTTCATCATAAATGGCAATGTGCGCGGTGTCAAGCCTTTTCTATTTGACCTCAGCCTTACGACTGTGCTATACTTATATATCATACACAATTTGATATTTTTACAAATTCAAATTACTTAGGAGGATGAGAACGACTATGAAGAAATTTTTACAGGAATTTAAAGAATTTGCCCTGCGTGGAAACGTCATGGATCTGGCAATTGGTGTTATCATCGGTGCCGCTTTTCAGGCGATCATCAACTCGATGGTAAACGACGTGCTTTCGCCGTTGATCGGTTTGATAGCGAACACTGACCTGAGTTACCTGGTGCTAACCATCGGTGATGTCGATGTGAAATACGGTTCTTTTCTGACCGCGGTGATCAATTTCCTGATCATGGTATTTGTAATTTTCCTGCTCGTGAAAGGAATGAATGCGCTTGCCAGTCTGGGGCACAGAAAAGATGCGGAGGAAGAAGTTCCTACCGAAAAAAATTGTCCTTTCTGCTACAGCAAAATTGACATCAAAGCAACCCGCTGTCCTCATTGTACTTCCGTGATCGAAACATTGGAAATGGAGGCAGAAAAAGAAGATTAATATGAATTCATTTATGTATGGATTGAAACGGGGATTTCCGATCTTTCTCGGATATCTCCCGGTTTCTTTTACGTTTGGCTTTATGGCAGTATCCGGCGGTATTCCCGTGTGGGCTGCCGTATTGATCTCACTCACCAATGTAACCTCCGCAGGCCAGCTTGCCGGCACCAATCTGATTTTTGCAGGCGCCGGTTATCTGGAGATCGCACTGACAACATTTGTCATCAATCTGCGGTATTCCCTGATGTCACTTTCGCTGTCACAAAAGCTCCGGCAGGACGTTCCGGTATGGAAACGCCTGATCCTCAGTTTTTGTATTACAGACGAAACTTTTGTCATGGCTTCAATGGAACCGGGACAGATCGGTGCCGGATTTTTCGGTGGACTGATCACCCTTCCGTTTATCGGATGGGTTCTCGGAACATTTTTAGGTGGAACGATTTCCACTCTGCTGCCGGCAGAACTTCAATCCGCCATGGGAATCGGCCTCTACGCAATGTTTATCGCGCTGATCGTACCTGCCGCCCGTGAAAAGAAAAATGTCTGCTTCGTTGTCCTTCTTGCGGTACTTTGTTCGTGCATTATCCGCTACGTTCCCGGACTAAACCACATTTCTTCGGGATTCCGCGTGATCTTGTCAACCATCATTGCCGCCGGGATCGGCGCCTGGCTTTTCCCGGAACCGATTTCTGACACAGGCGACACGCCGCCAGAAAGTGAGGTCTGATATGAATTTACGTTATTGTTTGATCGCGATCGCCGTAATGGCTGTCGTTACTTATATCCCGCGCTTTGTCCCGATCACTTTTTTCCGGCGCGAGATCAAATCCGTTTATCTGAAAATTTTTTTGGATTATACGCCTTATGCCGTACTTGGGGCATTGACATTTCCTGACATTTTTTCATCTGCCGGCAACCCTGCCGCCGCAGTCGTCGGAACCGTCATTGCGCTGATCCTCAGTTTTTTCAAACGCGGACTCGTGGTCGTGGCACTCGGCGCGATCGCCGGCGTATATATAACGCTGTTACTATTTTAAAGGCCGCCTCAAACGCCTTCGCTGTCTGCTTTTAAAACCGCGTTCAGCATGACGGAGGCTGCCAGCGTGCAGTGTTCCACACTGGTATATTCATCTTCGCAATGTGATAACCCTTTTACAGAAGGGGCAAATATCATCGTGGTAGGAACCATATAAGAGATAAATTGAGCATCATGTCCCGCTCCGGAGTGGATAAACTGATGCTTGATCTCCATCTCTTGTGCCACTTCTTTTACATATCCTACCAGTTTTTCATTCCACCATACCGTATCCCGTTTCCATATTTTTTCCACTTCGCAGCGACAGCCGCAGAACTCCATCGTTTTCAGCGATTCGACAACGGCTGCCACCTTATCCAACTGCCTGGAATCTTCGTGCCTTACATCAAATGAAAAATCAAAATAATCCGGCACGCACGTATTGATATTCGGATGGCAGACCACTTCTCCTGTCGTATACACCAGATTTTCAATTTCAAGGGCATCGATTTTTTCGTGCAGATACGACAATGCTTTTGCAGCGGCAAAAAAAGCATCTTTCCGCTTTGGCATCGGAAATGTTCCGGCGTGCGTCGTCTGTCCGTAAAACCGCACGCGGTAATGATACATTCCCAATACACAGTCTACCACACCAAGATCTTTTCCCGCATCGTCCAAGATCGGCCCCTGCTCAATGTGTGTTTCAAAATCACACAGTGTATTTTCCGGCGACATCCGGTTTTCCTTTGCTCCCACAAATCCGGATTTTTTCAACCGGCTTTCAAATGTCGTCTTTCCATCTTCCATACTGACCGATTTCATCATATCCTCATACCGGTAACTGCGCTGTATATCCGGTGGAAGATAATCATAACATACCACTCCGGAACTCATCATAACCGGCGGATACAAAGATCCCTCTTCATTGGTCCAGATCATCGCCGTCAAAGGATGTTTATGCGGTATCTTTTTTTCCACAACGGTTTCCAATACTTCCATTGCTGACATTACGCCGAGAATCCCATCGTAGTTTCCTCCATTTTTTACAGAATCCGCATGCGATCCCATACATATTCTCTTTCCCTCTTCACTTCCCGGTATCGTCGCATATATATTTGCCATGTCATCTGTTGTGATCTCAGCCCCTATCGCCTCCATTCGGCGTACAAATTCCCTTCTTGCCTCTAATGCTTCTTCCGACAGCGAATATCGCGTAATCCCTCCATGTCCGGCATCTCCTATTTTCGAAAATGTCTTTATCTTTTCTTCCATTCTTTCTCTGCTGCATTGATACATGGTCTCCACTCCTCTCTGTTTTTAAAGAGGGCGGCTTACCGCCGCCCCCTGCCAATCCATCGTTTCCTTTATTACTCCAGAAGCCATGCCTGGAACTTCTCATTTACTGCGTCATAATTTTCTGCCCAATATTCCGGATCATAAGTTGCTACTAAATCTTTATACTTCGGTGCACTCGGCAGGGTATCAATGATACTCTGGTCTAACAGATCATAGGCTTTTTCGTTTGCCGGACCGTATGTGATATTTTCGGAAAATGTTTTGCCGGCTTCCGCACGAGTGATAAAATTCAGGAATTTCATTGCTAATTCTTTGTGCTTTGTTCCCTTTGGAACAACCCAGCTGTCCGTAACAACAATGGCCTGATTCATCACGATGTCTACCTGTGATCCTTCGGCTTTGGCACTATTGATCCGGCCTGCCCAGGCAGAGATCAGATCAACCTGTCCGGAAGAGAGCATCTGCTGTGGCTGCGCACCGCTTTCCCACCAGGTACTTACTTTGTCCTTGATTTTGTCAAGGCTCTTCAGCGCACGGTCTACATCCAATGGATACAATTCATCTTTTGACACACCGTCTGCCAGAAGTGCCACTTCCAATGTCTGATATGGGAATTTATAGAAACTTCTTTCCCCCGGGAACTTATCGGTATCCCAAAAGTCCGCCCATGTCTGTGGTGCTGTCTCCGCGGTATATTTGGCAGAATTGTAAGCAATGACATTGGCCCAGGTATAAGCCGGGATTCCATAATCAGAGCAGTACTCTTCGATACCGTCTTTGTCGATCACATTGTAATCCATTTTTTCCAAAAGCCCCTGCTTGCCGCCTCGGAAAGCAAAATCAGAGTCGCAGGACATAACATCCCACTGAACATCTCCGGCATCGACCATTGCCTTTACTTTTGAATAATCCGGAGCCGATTCCCATTGCAGGGTACAATCATTGGCTTCTTCAAATCCTTCTGCTGCCTTTTTCAATGCCGTCTCCAATTCACCGCCCCAGGTAACGACAACCAGTGTTTCCTTTCCGCCGCTGCCGGAACTCTGGGAACTATCACCGGAACTTCCGCAAGCGGTCAAAGAAACTACCATAATTAACGTCATAACGATTGCTATCCATTTTGATTTCATAAGCATCCTCTCTTTCTGCACGGTTAATGTGCCGCAGTTTTATTATTCAGCTTCACGTACCAATGGGAATGTCATACAGTGGATACCACCACCGCCTTTTACGATCTCACTGATATCTACTTCAATTACTTCCAGTCCAAGATCTCTCATGATCTGGTTTACCTTTGTATTTGTCGTGGAAGAAATTACTTTCCCATTTCCCAGAGACTGGATATTGGCAGAATACTGCATTACCTCTTCCGGTGTGATCTTGATCATATTAAATCCACGGCGTTCAAATCTTGCCACTACGCCTTCCGGCAAAATGTCCGGACAGATAATAACGGTATTTTTTGCAATAATATTGATACAAACATCGATGTGCAGGTACTTACGGGCAACCGGAACCGGGATCACATCGTAACCCAGCGAATCCAGCTGTTCTTTGACACTGTTAAATCCTGCCATATCGGTACGGTCGATCACACCGTGAAGCAGTGTATTTTCATCCAGGAAACAGAAGTCTCCTCCTTCAAAGCATCCACTGGTACAGCGTGCGATACAAGGGACATCGAGTTCTGCTAATTTTTTCTCATACTCCGGTGTCTCTCCCTGACGGCATGGCTCTTTAAAGTGTCCGAGAACGTATCCTTCTTTCAGACAGATACCAAAATCTCTGGCAAATACCTCATAAACCAAACCTTCCTTTGGCTCCATCAGTTCTACTTCTACACCGTTGTCACGGTAGGCTTTCTGCAGAGCCTCATGCTGCTTTTTGCAAAGTTCATAATCCATCTGGTGGCCTTCTGCCATCCACTTTTTTGCGACAAAATTGATCGGCATGATCTGGTAGTTGTCAATCGGACAAAGCAATACCTTTTTCAAAGTTCCATACGCATTGTTTACATAAGTTTTCATAATTAATCTCTCCTTTACATGAATTATTTATAGGCGTTTGACAAACGCCGAAACCCACTATTTTTCTGGGTTTTTTTGCTTGAA
>ERZ808252.2144-NODE-2144-length-12561-cov-4.593075_pt1 | contig 12561 bp, 11 predicted proteins | sample MGYA00521242_ERZ808252 | MGnify/ENA primary metagenome ERZ808252 (study PRJEB31516, sample SAMN03275581) | gut metagenome | biome: mammalia-associated habitat; material: feces | host: Papio cynocephalus | place: Kenya | collected 2012-08-07 ...
AGCAATGAGACATAGAACATGGTGCGGAGCGTGAACTCGCTGCTGCAGCTGTTGGCAATGTTGAGGGAACTTTGCAGGTCGGCGTTTGACGGATAGTAGGCCGTGCCGCCCCATCCCGCGACGAGGAGCAGCGATAGCAACACCGTCACCACGCCGATGCCGGCGGGCCAGATGCCACGCACGTAAGTGGGACGTGCCATCGTGCGCACGACGCCATAGAGAAGCAAGACGACACCTACAATCGTGATGATTGACAAGGGCCACATGGAGAGATAGTTGTGCATATACTTCTGTGGTTCCATGACAATCGCGGACGTGACCGCGTCGACGGCATATCCGTCTTTCACCATCAGGCGGATGAAGAACGCGAGAAACAGCACGAGGAAAGGCACCGTGGCACCCAAGAGGCGCGCCCTGCCGCGCGAGCGTATGCCGTCGTCGACGACATTGTTTATGACATAGAGCGCGCCAAGCATGCGCGCGAGGAAGAACACGGCCAGGCCGAACACGAGGTTCCAGGGGTCAAGAAGAGCGTCGAGACCAGCCGACGCATTGGCCCACCGGCTTATCACCGGCCCACCGACATCGGTGAGTGCCGCCTTCTCCACGACGAAGTTGGATCCGTCGAAGAATGTGGCCACTGCGCCTCCGAGCAGCAATGGCCCAACTATACCGTTGATTATCAGGAAGCAGCGATATGTTCGCTTGCCGAGCAGGTTGCCCCTGCGGTGCTGGAACTCATAGCTGACGGCCTGTAGCACAAACGAAAAGAGAATTATCATCCAAAGCCAGTAGGCTCCGCCGAAACTCGTGCTGTAGAACAGTGGGAACGACGCGAAGAATGCCCCACCGAAGGTGACGAGCGTGGTGAACGTTATCTCCCATTTGCGCCCTGTGGATTCGAGCACCTTGCGTTGCCCGTCTTCTGTGCCGCCTATGCTGTAGACCATGGAGTTGGCACCTTGCACGAAGAGCAGGAAAACAAGTAGTGCCCCGAGAAGCGACACGATAAACCACCAGTAGTGCTGAAGAAATGTGTATGTCATGACAGTTTCTTTTTATTTATGGTTAATTTGACGTGTGATTGCTTATCACCTTGAACATGATGCGCAGTTCGGCGATGAGCAGGACGGTGAAGAGCACGAGGAAGATGAAGAAGGTGAGGGCCACGCTGCCTGTCTTGATGTCGGAGACGGCGGCAAGGGTTGGCATCATGTCTTGTATCGCCCAAGGCTGCCTGCCAAGCTCAGCCACTATCCAGCCCGCCTCGCTGGCTATGTAGGCGAGAGGCAGCATGGCTATGGCGGCCAAGTATATCCAGCGGCGCGACCGCGTGATGTCGTTGCGCCATGCTATATGGCCAATGACAAGGAAGAAGAGCAGCAGCAGCGTGCCCACTCCCACCATTGCTCGGAAGGCATAGAAATTCACGGGGATATACGGCACGAGTTCCGCGCGGTCTTTGATGTAGCCGTATCCGAAGTATGGCATGTCTTTCTTGAGCTGTGCGGCAAGTCGCGGCAGATGCTTGTCGTCAGGGTTGGCAGCCTTCAGCTTGCGGTATTCCGCAAGCGTGGCGATGGCCTTGCGGCCTCGCTGGATCTTTTCCTCAGCCGACGGTTCGCGTCTGCCGTCAGGCCGCGTGTAGCCGTTAAGCAGGTCGTTCACGCCGGGCACGTAGCCGTCCATGGTGTGCGTGGCAAGCAATGACAGACCGTGGGGTATGGCAACGCGCAATGGCGGTTCTTTGCCCTTGGCGTAGTCGGGCTGCTCGAAGGGGTTTACCGCGGCCACGGCCGTAAGCCCCACGCCGTTGCCGCCATCGTACAGGGCTTCCATGGCGGCCAGCTTCATGGGCTGCGCCTCTGCCACCTTCACTGCCGACGAGTCGCCTGTGGCCATGGTCAACACGGATGCCGCAATGCCGACAACCGTGGCTATCTTTATGCTCTCCGTGGCCAGCTGGGTGTTGCGTCGTTTCAACAGGTACCAGCAGCTCACGGCGCAGACGAAGACGGCGCCGATTATCCATGACGACGTGACGGTGTGGAAAAACTTGTCTACGGCAAATGGCGAGAGAGCTACATCGATGAAACTCGTCATCTCGTTGCGCACCGTGTCGGGATTGAACTCGCAGCCCACAGGATGTTGCATCCAAGAGTTGGCCACGAGAATCCACCATGCCGAGATGGTCGCGCCAAGTCCGGTCAGCCAAGTGGAGGCCAGGTGGAATCCGCGCGACACCTTCTCCCATCCGAAGAACATCACGGCCACGAAAGTGCTCTCCATGAAAAACGCCACGATGCCCTCTATGGCGAGCGGCGCGCCGAAGATGTCGCCGACAAACCAAGAGTAGTTGCTCCAGTTGGTGCCGAACTCAAATTCGAGAATGATTCCGGTGGCCACGCCCATGGCGAAGTTGACGCCGAAGAGCCGTTGCCAGTAGATCGCCGCGTCGCGCCAGAATTGTTTCCCGGTACGATAGTAGCACGTCTCCATGATGCCCATTATGAGGGCGAGACCGAGCGTCAGCGGAACGAAGAGCCAGTGGTAGATGGCCGTTAGCGCGAATTGAGCCCTTGACCAGTCTATGAGTGAAGGGTCGATGGTTAATAGAATGTTCATTGTGTTGAGGATGAGGTTATTGAATTTGGTCTATCTTTTCGTCAGTTCTCCAGCGACGTAGGTCGCGGGATCGCCGTCTTGCGCTTTCTGCTTCAGAACGTCAGGAAAGAAAAACAACTTGAGGATGACGAATATCACAAACAGCTTTATGAGAATTATGGCCCATAGCACCCTGCCAAGTCGCATGTGCTTGAATCCGTCGGCATACAGTCTGTATGCATTATAAAATATGTCGTGCGCCATAGGTTGATGCATTTAGTTTACCATTGCTCTGTCTAATGTTAAGAACATTGCAAAAATAGTGAATTATTTTATAACTTTATTTGTAATAATTTCAATTTGCGATATATTTAACAAATATTTATTGAGTGGACAATCATGGAGGGCATTTCTTATTGCCAGCGAAGCAGTATTCTTGTGTTTTTAGGATTTACAAGGGCAGTTGAAAAAATCATGACAAAACGCTTCCTGGGAATCGATTTTTTCCAGGAGTGTCGTCTCGTGGTTGTGAATGGGCGAATTATGAGGGTTATGCCTAAAAAGTTGGCTATCAGGATATTATTTATAATTAACACTTCTGATGACTTTGGTAAGGGCTTGTGGAGCTGCCATTACGCTTGTATCGTGTCGCCATTACGCTTGAAAGGCAACGCCATTGCGCCTGTATCGCATGGCCTTTGCACTTGAAAGCCAACGTCGTTACGCCTATTTCTCTATGCGATATAGGCGTAGAGGCAAGAGACGGTTTCCGTTGCAGGTATGCCAGAGGGTCGATGACCCACCAAAAAACAATTTGCCCTCTCTGGATTGCAAGTCGCAGAGAGGGCAAATATTGATGAAAAAACTTGTCAGATGAATTATTCAGCCGAGTAGTCGGCCACCATCTTGCGGTAGACGCTATATAGTCGAAGGCGCGAGATGTAGCCAATGAGGTGGTTGTTGATGTCGACCACTGGCAAGGCCTCGGCGTTGGTATGGTCAAACTTCTTCATAACCTTCTCCATGGGCTCGTTGTTGTAAAGAAACGCTGGCACAGGGGTCATGAGTTGGGCGGCAGTGTATCGCTGGTAAAGCTCTGTGCGAAAGACGATGTGGCGAATCTTCAATATGTCGATTTCTCCAAGGAGGTGGCCGTCCTCGTCGACCACGGGCAGGTAGTTGAAGTCGCTGTTAGACAACACGCTGACCAATTTGCCAAGGCGTATGTCGGGTTTCACTTTCGTCACGTTCTTCTCTATTACCAAGTTCATGTTCATCAGCGTGAGTATGCTCTTGTCGGTATGGTGGGTGAGGAGTTTCCCCTCGCGTGCCAATCGCATGGCGTAGATGCTGTGGGGCTCGAATATGCTTATCACCATCACGCTGACCACGGCGACGATGAGCAGCGGCACGAAGAGCTGGTAACCTCCCGTGATTTCGGCTATCAGGAATATGCCGGTCAGTGGGGCGTGCATCACTCCCGCCATCACCCCCGCCATGCCCAAGAGCACGAAGTTCTTTTCGGGCAGGTAGGTGCCAAACATCTCCATGTTCCAGAGGCGGGAGAAGAAGAAACCTGCGAAGCCGCCCACGAAAAGGGAGGGGGCGAATGTTCCGCCACAGCCTCCGGCCCCGTTGGTGGAAGCCGTGGCGACAATCTTGGTGAGAATGACGAGACCTATGTAGGCTATGAGAAGTTCGGAATGGCCGTAGAACAACGAGCCGTCCATCACCTGGTTCCAGTCGGCTTGTGTCTTGCCGCTCAACAGTATGCCGAGGCCATTCCATCCCTCGCCATATAGTGAGGGGAAAAAGAAGATGAGCACGCTGAGCAGCACTCCGCCTAAGAGCAGTTTCTTGTATGGATGTTCTTTATACTTTGCGTAAATGCTTTCGCACCACGTCATGCCACGCATGAAATAAAGGCTGACAAAGCCGCAGAAGACGCCGAGGAGTATTGTGGCTGGCACGCGCTCCACGCTCCAGGCACTGTCGAGCTGAAAGGTGAACATGGTGGCGTTGCCGGCGAGGATGTAGCTCACGACGTCGGCGGTGATGGTGGCTATGAGTATAGGCAATATCGATGCCATGTTCATGTCTATCATCAGCACCTCAAGGGTGAACACCAATCCTGCTATTGGCGCCTTGTAGATGGCGGCGACGGCGGCCGCCGCGCCACAGCCAACGAGCACCATCAACTGCCGGTTGCTCATGTGGAAGAGCCTTCCGAGGTTGGAGCCTATGGCGGAGCCCGTGAGCACTATGGGAGCCTCCGCTCCGACAGACCCACCGAAGCCAATGGTCAGTGCCGACGCCACGAGCGATGTCCAGCAGTTGTGGGCCTTGAGCTTCGATTGTTTCGTGGAAATGGCGTATAGCACACGCGTAATGCCGTGGGAGATGTTGTCTCTCACGACATATCTGATAAATAGCATTGTTAGCCAGATGCCGACGACCGGGAAGACAAGGTACATCCAGTTGAAACTGTCGGCCACGAAATCGTTGGTGAGGAGATTCTGTATCAGGGCGATAAGCTTGTGCAATAAATACGCGGCAAGCGACGCCAGCACGCCTATCAGCAATGCGATGATAGATGTCGCTTGGCGATTGGTGAGATGTCGCTCCCCCCAAATAGTTATCCTCTCCAGCATCTCACTTCCTGATAATCTGAACCTCTCCGTCTGGCTTTAGCCTTACTATGGAACTTGGCGTGTGCGGCTTGTGCTCCTGGCGTCGCGAGAAGCACACGTAGTCAACGCTGTCGAGCAGTTCTTGGCTTATGTCGCCATAGTTTTGAGCCGCGGGCTCACCGCTGATGTTCGCGCTTGTGGACACGAGGGCTTTCTGGAAGCGGTAGCACAACTCTTTCGAGAAAGGCTCTTTCGTGATGCGCAAGGCTATCGAGCCGTCGGAGGCGATGAGGTTTGGCGCGAGGTTGACCGCACCGTCAAGAATGACAGTGGTTGGCTTCACGGCCACGTCGAGCAAGTCCCATGCCACGGCTGGCACGTTGCGCACGTATCGTTGGAGGCGCGCGTCGCTGTCCACGAGGCAAATGAGAGCCTTGGAGTCGTCACGGCGCTTGATCTTGTAAACTTTCGCCACGGCCTCGGCGTTAGTAGCGTCGCAGCCGATACCCCATACCGTGTCGGTGGGGTAGAGGATAACGCCGCCTTCCTTGAGGACTTTGACGGCATTCTTAATGTCTTCTTCTTGTGTCATAATCAATACAACTTAGCGCAAAGATACATATTCTTTGTTTTATGTGCAAAAATATTCTCAATATTTATAAAAAAAGCATTCGTTTTTGCGATTTCTCCGATATTTTACTACCTTTGCAGTGGTAAGAAACTTTACTAATAGATTCTAATTATAACAGACTAAAAACATATTATTATGGAAGAAACAGTGATGAAACCGTATGTCATCGGTCTTGACCTCGGTGGAACAAACTCTGTGTTTGGCATCGTAGACTCGCGTGGAGACATCAAGGTTACCACGGCCGTGAAGACTCAGGTTTATGATAAGGTGGATGACTATGTGGACGCTTGTGTGGAGGCACTTCAGGTGATTATCGACCAAGTGGGCGGCATAGAGAAAATCAAGTCGATGGGTATAGGAGCGCCTAATGGCAATTTCTATAATGGCACTATTGAGTTTGCCCCAAACCTGAAGTGGGGTCACGATGGTGTCGTGCCTTTGGCGAAGATGTTCTCCGACAAGTTGGGTATTCCCGTGGCTCTTACCAATGACGCTAACGCCGCCGCAGTCGGCGAGATGACTTACGGAGCCGCCCGTGGCATGAAAAACTTCATCGAGATTACGCTTGGCACAGGCGTGGGCTCTGGTATCGTCGTCAATGGACAGTTGGTTTACGGTTGCGATGGTTTTGCTGGAGAGCTTGGCCATGTCAGGGTAGTTCAAGGTGAGAACGCTCGTCCTTGCGGATGTGGCAGAAAGGGTTGCTTGGAGGCTTATTGCTCTGCCACAGGCGTGGCACGCACGGCGCGCGAGATGCTGGTGAAGACAGACACCCCATCGCTTTTGCGTGAGCTTGACCCAGACAAGATTACCTCGCTCGATGTCAGCATCGCAGCCAACAAGGGTGATAAGCTCGCCAATGAAATCTATGAGTTCACGGGTCATATGCTTGGTGAGGCTTGTGCTGATTTCGCGGCTTTCTCGTCTCCAGAGGCCTTTATCTTCTTTGGTGGCATGACAAAGGCTGGTGACCTTCTGATGAAGCCTATAAAGGAAGGCTACAACAACCATGTGCTCTCAATCTTCAAGGGCAAGGCAAAGTTCTTGTTCAGCAGTCTTGAAGGCAGTTCGGCAGCCGTTCTCGGTGCTTCTGCCATTGGTTGGGATCTCTAAATGACACATGGCAAGCGTGTTTAGGCACAGTTGTAAGCGCGCTTGCAAAATAATAGCATCAGCCCCGTTCCTTCTTCCCTTGTGGGATGAGGAAACGGGGCTGATGCCATGTTTGAGTCTCCGTTGCGACAAGAAATAGCTTGTTATTGGCTTTCTGCCGCTTTCTGTTGCTTGGCTATGGTCGTCGTATTAGCGGCGAGTGCCTTATTAGCCGTGGCTCCAACGTCTGTCGCGGTTGTCTTTGCCTCCTCCTTGGTGACATATCGTTTCCAATAGGCAATAATGAGCGTGGTGAGTGGCAAGGCTATTATCAGCCCGATGAAACCAAGCAGCGCCCCCCATACCGACAACGAGAGAAGGAGAATGGCTGGGTTGAGCCCCATGGCCTTGCCCATGACCTTTGGCGTGACAATCATGTCAGTGATAACCTGTACGACGATGAATAAGCCAGCGGCCATGCCAAAGATGATCCAAAAGTTCTGTCCGGTGTCGGCGGCCTTGAGCATGGCAAGAAACGCGGTCGGGATTAGGGCAAAGGTGTGCAAGTATGGAATCAGGTCGAGGATGCCTATCAATATGCCGAGGCTAATTGCCATGGGAAAGTCCATGATAGTGAAGCCAACGCAAAACATCACGCCCATGCAAAAAGCCACTGTGCCTTGGCCGCGAATATAGTTGTTGAGCTCTCTCTCAACGTCTTTCGCGAGCTCATGCCAGAAAGGACGGTGCTTTTTCGGGAAAATACGGATCCAATTGTTGGTAAGAAACTCATAGTCGAGAAGAATGAAGAAAGTGTAGAGAAGCGTGATGAGCGACGCTATGATACTCATTACGACATTCGCGGTTTTCCCCAGTACATTGAAGAGTTTTGGCATTGCCGTCTTGAGCGCGTTGGCGAAGTCGCCGCTCTTCAAGAACTGCTCTATCTGATTCTGGTTCTCGGTTATCTTGTCAGAGAGCCAAGCCGATATGTTGTTGGTGTGTGTGCTCTCGTGCAACCAGTTGGCAAGTATGTCATAGAGCTTTTGAAACTGCTCTATCATCGGCGGTATGATGAGCCACACAAGCAAGCCGATGATAGAACAGACAAAGATGAACGTTATTATTATGGACAAAGCCCTCACGCGTATGCGAAGCTTGTTCTCGATAAACTTAACGATGGGGTAGAGCAGGTATGCAAAGACCCATGCCACAAAAAAGGGTATGAGCACTTCGCTGAGGTATTTGACAAGCAGGATAGCGGCAATAGCCAACAATATAATGCCACTCCAACGAATGAACTTATCAAACGTAATCTCCTTCTGCTCCATATTAATCTTGCTTGTGTTTTTTTAAGTATGCTACCTTATCCCCACATCGTGTGGTGTTAGTCTTGAGGGACCTCAAACTTGTCGCCTGTTTCCTTGACAAGTTTTTCCTTGAAAGCCTCTGGGTATCCTGGACGCTCCACGGTAGCCCCTATGCCTTCTTTGGTGCGTGTGAATTTGCCGTCAGCCTCGGGCTTTACTGTCATATCGTTGTATTTCACTATAAGGTAGAAAGCCAAACTGCGCCAACGGTCGAGCATTTGTTGCGCCTTCTGGTTGCTGTAATCGTTGAGGTATTTTATTGCAGCGTCCTTGTTGTCCTTGTACAGTTCTGCGGCCTTGGCTTCCACGCCTCCTTGGTTGGCGAAATAGTTTGCCTCCAAGCTGTCGCGTACAGCCTTAAGGCTTGGGAACATCATCGAGTAGCGTGGGTAAACCATGTTGCTCACCCAGTTGCAAACCCAGTAGGCGTTATTCATTGAGAATGTCACGGCATCGGCCCCAGGGGTGTTGTAGCATTCAGGCTGAACCTTGTTGCCACAGTATATTGGCGTGTAGGCAATCATGTTGCCGTCATCATTGCCAAACCACAGAACTCCGCCAATCTCGCGTGGCAACCATGACCTCATCTGTGAGACATATGAGAAACCTGTTTGCTGCGTAGAGGTCGGGCGCTCGTTGAAATAGCTCTTGCCGTTGACCTTGAATGTCAGTGGAGTGGGGCGATATGGCATTTGCCATATTCCGCCACCCATGTCCTTGCCGTCAGCAACCGACAGCTCTGTGCCTTCATAATGATCGCGCATGTCAGTCTCAAGGTCTTGCACGCTGAGCTTCTTGTTTGGGATAATCCAAAGTGGCATGTCTTCCGCGTTCTTGTCCTTTCCTATGGCCCAGGGAAGCCAGCGGCTCATGTCCTTGTGGTGGTTGAAAAAGCTCCACACGCGTGCCTCGCACCATCTGCGTCCAGAGAAATCGGGGAAAGCGTATGTGTTTTTCCATGAGAAATCCTTGTCTGTGCCTTTGTACCAACCTTTCTGGCGCGCAAAGCTGACAACGTTTTTACTATGGAGCACCTCCGTTTGATACTGCGAGAACACTCCTATGCGGCTTTGGTTGGCATGGCCACAAATGGCGTTGTCGGGCACGCGAACGGCAACCCATACCGCTTTTTGCTTCTTGTCGCCACCGCAGCCCATCATTTCCATGATCCAGGCCTCGTTGGGGTCGCATATGGTAAAGGTCTCACCCTCAGAGTTGTAACCGTATTTCTCAACCAAGGAAGTCATAACCTTGATGGCCTCCCTTGCTGTCTTTGAGCGTTGCAGGGCGATATAGATGAGTGAGCCATAGTCGATGATTCCGGTCGTGTCAACCATTTCCTCTCTGCCTCCGTATGTAGTCTCTCCTATGGTAACTTGAAACTCATTGATATTGCCAATGACATTATAAGTGACAGGTGCTTCTGGAATCTCGCCATGATATTTCTTGGTGTCCCAGTCTATTATCTTTCTCGTTTCGCCCTTGGGGTGTGTCCCTGCGGCGTAGTGTGCCAATCCGATAAACATGCCATAGTCATCGGCATTGTATGTGCACATTACCGAGCCGTCGGAAGAAGCTCCCTTGGCTACGATAAAGTTTGTGCATGCTGATGCTGCTGAAGCCATTGTGAGGAAAGCTGCCGTGAAGAAAGACTTGAGTATTAGTTTTCTCATTTTTATATATATATTGTTCTTTCTATAGTTTGATTTAGTTCTTATCTTGATTGTAAAGTCTATTTGACTTTCTTTATCGTGTCACAGGTGGCTTCATCCTATCCGAGTCTGGGACGTTGGCATTCACGGGAATCTTGCCATCAGATGGTGTCATTGGCGTGTTACCGTTCGAGGACTTTGATGGATGAACCCTGATTAGCTGGATGTCATGGATGCTCATGAGCTTAAGCGTTGTAGAAGAAGTATTAGCATCCATGCTTTTCGACAGCATGAAGAATCCACGTATTTTCTTTATTCCAAGGCTGTCGTTGTCGGAAATCATTAGTGACATTGACGTGGATGATGAAATGTGTGACACATTTGAGGTCACGCTGTCATTGCCAAGGACTACCGAGAGCACGACAACGCCATCTCGCATTCCATCTTGGAAAATGAAATCTGACTTAAAGTTGAGAAGCAACTTGTCTCCCTTATGGAATGTCGTGTCTGGAGTAAGGTTGAAAGAGTAGAGGTTGTAAGGTTCGTTGGGTATGAGCGTCAACGACCTTTCCCCATTCCAAACGTCGGCGGAATCGCCAGCTGCGGTTATGCCACTCGATGAGCTTGCGCCTAACCTGTTCGCTTCCTCCTGCATGCGGTCGGAGATATGTTGATACATTGTGTGCAATTCATCGGTGTGGCGCATGTAATACACCATAGACGAGTCGAACTCGCCTTGAGAGACATCATATTTCTTAAGCACGGCGGCACGATATTCAAAGGCGTTCTTCTCATACCCACCTTCGGCTTGCTGTGCCATGGCATCAGCAAGGTGATAGTCGTAGAGAATCTTTTCCATATCTCCTGATGAGATGACAGACGGTCTGTTGTCGCAGCTCATTGTAAAGACTCCGCCAACTATCACTGTTATAAAGAAAAACAATGTCTTTCTCATGGCTTATTATTTCTTCGTGTCTTTCGCAGCACTTGCTTTCTCATTGTCTACCTTTGCTGAGCTTTTGCCAAGAGCTTTGTCAATGGTCTTACCAATGGTTGAGAGATCGTTCGAGCAGAAAAGCAGCAAACAGATTACACCTGTCGTGATTGAGGCATCGGCAAAGTTGAACACAGGCGAGAAGAAGGTGAATCTTTCACCTCCCACTAATGGCATCCATGTTGGCCAAGTGCTGTGTATGATAGGGAAATAAAACATGTCTACGACCCGTCCCATCAAAAAGTTGGTATAGCCCGATCCAAATGGTACGGTGTATGCGACACTGTATGGAGTGGATGCCGTGAAGCAAAGTCCATAAAACATTGAGTCAATGATATTTCCAGCCGCGCCAGCCAATACCATGGATAGACAGACCACGAACACTGTCCTGCCTTCCTGCCGTATCACTTGCCAGATAAACCAGCCAATGGCGCAAATGGCTACGACGCGTAGCACACTAAGAAACAGCTTGTTGACAAAAGTCATCCCCCAAGCCATTCCGTTGTTCTCAATGAATGTGATGTAAAACCAGTTGGTGACCCTTATGGATTCCCCCAAGGTCATATTTGTCTTGACATGAATCTTTATCAGCTGGTCGATTATGAGAATGACGGCGATAATGATCCACGCCAGAAGTCCTTTCCTCTTCACTTCTTTCTCGCGTTTTTAGTGGCGACACTAAGTGTTGCATGAGGCACAAGGCGCAACCGATCCTTAGGTATCAATTCCCCAGTGACACGGTCGATACCGTATGTCTTGTTTTTTATCCTGACGAGGGCAGCCTCGAGTGACTGGATGAACTTGTATTCGCGTTGAGCCTTTTGTATTAGGTTCTCTCGCTCTATCACCTCCGTGCCCTCTTCCAATATGTGATATGTAGGGGCAGTGTCTGCGTCCGTGTTGTTGCCTTTGTTGCTCAAAGTCGCCATTGCGTCGCGGTAGCTTTGCTTTGCGACCTTGAGCTTGTTGTTGATAATTTCACGAAACTCTTCGAGATCCTCGTCAGAATAATGCTTTACTTGCATGACGACAGATTATTAATCTTTTTCGACCTTTATGTTGAGCTTGAACTCATCCATGTCCACCTCAGTGCCGTCGTTGTCGGCGATGTTTATGGAATTGGCAAGTACCTGACTCTTTATAAGGTCGCCAAATAACTTGATTGCTGCATCTGTCTTCTCGTTTGGAGCCACGGTGAGGCTTATGCGGTCTGTAATCTCCAACCCACTATCCTTGCGGATGTTTTGTATACGGTTGATAAGTTCACGAGCCATACCCTCGTTTTTCAGCTCTGGTGTCAATTCCACTTCGAGGGCAACGGTTAAGTTGCCATCGTTGCTGACGAGCCATCCTGGAATGTCCTCAGAGATGATGTCCACGTCGGCAGCGTCTACGGTGACAGGATTGCCCTCAACTTCAAACGACATGGAGCCTTCTTTCTCAAGGGTGGCAATCTCTTCCTGCGATAGACCGTTCATCTTGGCGGCAACACCTTTCATGAGCTTGCCGAATTTCTTACCCATGACACGGAAATTACACTTCACCTTCTTGACCAGAATGCCCTGACCCTCAATGAAGTTCACTTCCT
>ERZ808252.2145-NODE-2145-length-12558-cov-2.839958_pt1 | contig 12558 bp, 10 predicted proteins | sample MGYA00521242_ERZ808252 | MGnify/ENA primary metagenome ERZ808252 (study PRJEB31516, sample SAMN03275581) | gut metagenome | biome: mammalia-associated habitat; material: feces | host: Papio cynocephalus | place: Kenya | collected 2012-08-07 ...
CAGAAGGAAGGTAGCACATATCCCAAAGCGTTGCTTTTTTGTCAACAGAAGGACCTAAGAGATAGTTTATTGCCCATGACACAAAGAATGTAGAACGAGAGAGATGCTTGTTTACACTATAACGAATAGTTTCGTTACTCTCTTTTTGCAGAAAAGAGTAGAAGTCATCTCCTTTTGCGTAAGAATAAATATCTCTTAGTCTTGTTGCGCAGTTATCTGAAAAATAGTCATATAGATAGGTTTTGTTTTCCTCTTTTGTATTGTATAAAAGGAAACTATACATAGCCTTTTTTTCGTTATTAGTAAGATTTAGAGGGAGTAGGCTGACAGTCCTATCCTCGTCTTCTAGACTGCTTATCCTATATAATGCATATGTTTCCCAAACTTCATAGTAAAGCTCTCCAAGAATGAAGGATGGAAGGAAATTCTCATCAAACGTGAAAATACCATAGTCGAAGGCAACGTCTATGCCATTAGGGGTAGTAACAACAAAGGCAGAGTGCCCAAAGTTCTCCCAAATAAGAGAGCCTTCGCCTCCTGTTAATAGGTAGATATTCATACTTGAGTAGTATTCTTCTTCATCTTTAGTAACAGCTTTTACTTTGAAGTTTTTTAATTCCTCATCGCTTTTAAATAAATCATCTTTGACTGTAATAGAAGCAAAGATAGATAGTGAAAGAAATAAGAATAGTACGAAAGCAAAATATCTTTTCATAGCTCTATATGTTACCCTTAACTCCTTTGTTAAGAAAGCGCTTTATGTTAATATATAGTACTATAAAAAGAGTATGGATAGAGATTTTAAAAGCCTAGCTATAATTATAAAAAAAGAAAAAAAAGGAGAGAGAAATGGACTTTTAACACTCCTTTCTCCAGACTTAGGCTTAATTAAAGCTATTTCATATGGTTCATCTCGTAGTCCAAAAGGTGATAGATTCCCATTATATGCTGAAGGATTATTTTCTCTTTCAAAGAAAGGAGAGAATGCCATCTATGTTAAGGATGTTGAAATCTTAACAGATCATGATTGGGTGAAAACTAGTTTAGATAAGATAGGGTGGGTAACGCTTTTTTCTGAACTTATTATACTTTCTCGCCTTTGTGATAGCTCAATATACTCTCTCTATACATCTGTTTTAGATGAAATGGAAAGCAATAATGTAGATAGATGCGCTGTCTATTTTATTTCTCATTTTTTATTGGTAGAGGGGCTTAGTGGTGACTGGAAAGTTTGCCCTATGTGTCAAAGAGAATATAGAGATGATGAGATTTTAGGGTTTTCAACGCTAAGTGGAACAGCTTGCTGTTCTAATTGCGATACACTCTCTTCTTCTCTAATTCTTCCTCCTAATGCAAGAAGGTACATTATGTATGTCTCTTCTTCTGATATAGAGACTTCACTTTCTTACAAAATTAGTGATGAGTTTGTGAAAAAGATTAGCCACTATCTAGTAAGAACACTTGAAGTCTCATTCCCAGCTCGCTTAAAGACAATAGAGTCTGGATTACTTGGTTAAGGATAAGTTTAAATATATGAAAATTAGCTTAAAAAGCTGTGATAGTGAAAGAGTAAATTCACTCTGCGAGAGATATGGTCTCTCTGTTTTTTCGTCTTGTATCTACAATAGGCGAGAAATAGAAGAGGATAAGATAAAGTATTATCTTGAGGATGATATCATTTATCAACATAGTCCTTTTAGTGTCGACGATGTCTATAGCGCCATTGAGAGGATTGACGAAGCATTAGACGAAACAGATGGAAAAAAGCAAGAAAAGATTACTATCTATGGAGATAGAGATGTAGATGGTATTACATCTACTGCAATCATCTATAAAACGCTTAAAAAACTTGGTGCTAAAAGCGTTGAGACAAGGCTCCCCGTTGATGATGAAGGCTATGGATTAAGTGATAAGATTGTAGACGAAATAATTGAAAGTGGAACAACTCTTGTCATTACTGTGGACAATGGCATAAGCGCTATTGAAGAGATAAAAAAGTTAGAAAAGAATGGCGTTAGTGTTATTGTACTTGATCACCATCTGCCGCTAGAGCAACTTCCTCCTAGTGAAGCAATATTCGATCCCAAAGTTGAGGGCTCTGGCTATCCTTTCTCAGACTTAGCTGGATGTGGGGTTGCTGCAAAACTCTCTTGGGCATTGAATTTTAGTCGTACTCCTCTATGGAACTCTAGTGTGATTTTATTACATGCTGAGCCAGGCAATGGGACGATTCGTATTAGTGGAGTTAGGTTAGAAAACCTAATGGAAGTGGAACGTTGCTATGATGAATTTGTAGAAGGAGAGAAGATTTCAATTTACTCATCTCCGCTTTTGTCTTTCTTATCTTCAAATACACCAATAGTTGTTTTAGATAAAGACACAGAGCTCAATCTTTTGAAAAAGGCTTTTGGTAAAGGTGTAGATATTTCTATTGAGGACTTTCGTCCGAACTTAGAAAAAATAATGCCGTCTTGCCGAGGTAAAAGCTTATTTGAGCTATCACTCCGCTCTCGTGGCGCAAGGTACTCAGATGGTCCAAAGGAACTTGAAACTCTTATTTCCCTCTTTAGAAGTGTGTCCATCTATTCTTTTGATAGCCTAACAAAGGACTATGAAGAGATTATGATTTTGGAAGCAATTGGCACAATTGCAGATTTAATGCCACTGAGAGATGAAAATAGGTTAATTGTAAAGAAAGGGCTTAAGCTATTATCGAGTAAGCCACCACTTTGCTTTAGCTACCTATTAAGTCGCCAAAATCTAATAGGCAAGCCACTTAGTGTAAGCAATGTCTCATACAAAATTACCCCAATACTTAATGCATCGGGAAGAATGGGTAAGCCTGATATTGCTCTCTCTCTGCTCCTTTCTAATTCTGATGATGAGATTGTAAGATTAACCGATAGTCTCATTGCTCTTAACAGTGAAAGACAAAAAAGCGAAGAAGATGCCTTTAAAAGTGTGAGCGAAAAGGCAACTGAATCATTAAAGAGAAGTAATGGAAGGATTATCATTATTGATGATGAAAAAATCTCTCGAGGCTTAACAGGTTCCATTGCTTCTAAGCTAAGCAATGAATATGGTGTTCCTTGTCTTGTTTTAGCTTTAGTTGAGGATACAATTTCTGGCTCTCTAAGATGTTTTGACCCATTTAATGCAAGGGATTTTCTTTCTAATTTTGATTACCTGTTCGAAGATTATGGCGGACATAAATATGCTGCGGGGCTAAGAATGGATAAGAGTAAAAAGGATGAGTTTATTTCACTTCTTTATTCCTATATGGAAACTTTTGAAGAGGAAGAAGAAAATGAAAAGACCATTGAAGTAGACGCAATTTTGGATGAAAAGGATTTAGAAAATGATGTATGGTCATCGCTTAACTTCTTTTCTCCTTATGGACAGGAAAGCCCTGAGTTAAAGTTTTATATTCCGTCAGCTATCGTAAGAGAAGCATATCATGTTGGAAATAGCGATAAATTTATGAGACTTTCAATCGAATATGGAGGTTACATTTGGCCATCTGTATGGTGGAATGCTTCTAATAATGAAAGTTTGCTTGGGCGAAATGTCTCAATTGTTTTTACTCCTGAAGTAAATTGGTGGAAAGGACAAGGTAAAGAACAATTGAATATTATCGCAATAGAGCCTATTGATTAAATATTAAGCACATACGCAATTTTTTAATTTAAAAATAATGTAATTTTATTTTTTTTAATAAATAATTTGACAGCTCATAATCTTAATGTGATACTGAACACAATGATAATTAAAGATAAGGAGAAAAATATGGTTATTCTCATTGCAGATGCATTTGACAAATCTCTTCCAGAAAAATTAAGTGTTTTTGGAGAAGTTACAACAGATATTGAAAGATTAGCTGAGGCTGATGTTGTTCTTATTAGATCTAAGACAAAGGCTACTAAGGAATATATCGACAAAGCAAAGAATATGAAGTTAATTATTCGTGGTGGTGTTGGTATGGATAATATCGATATTCCATATTGTAAGGAAAAGGGCATTGTTGCTACAAACACTCCAAAGTCATCAGCTATCGCTGTTGCAGAACTTGCTTTCTGTCTTATGCTCAGCACACCAAACAACCTTTGCTTCTATGATACAACAATGAAGAATGGTGAATGGATGAAGAAGACAAAGAGACATGAGCTTTATGGAAAGACACTCTGTCTCCTTGGCATCGGTAATATTGCTAGAAAAGTCGCTGAAAGAGCTCATGCTTTCGGTATGAAGGTTGTTGCTTACGATAAGTATGTTGCACAGTCAGACCTTGCCGAGATGATGAGTCTTGAAGATGCAGTTAAGAATGCTGACTACATCTCTATGCACCTTCCATACACACCTGAAACAGATCAGATGGTAAATAAGGACCTCATTAGCAAGATGACAAAGAAGCCTGTTATTATTAACACAGGAAGAGGAAAGTGTGTAAACGAGAAAGATGTCGCTGAAGCTCTTAACAATGGTGAGCTTTCTTGGTTCTGCACAGACGTTTATTCTACTGAGCCACCTGTTGTAAGTGAAAACCCATTATTTGGTTGCAAGAATGTAACATTTACTCCTCATGTTGGTGCTAACAGTGAAGAGAACCTCCTCAGAATCGGTGAAGAAGTTATTGCTACTATCGACAAGTACCACAAAGAAGGTCTTGTTTAATAAAGGGACAAGTACAATCGGGGGATGATGTATGGTTAAAAGAATTGATGATACTAACAAAGCCATCATTAAGCTTTTGCAGGATGGTAGAAGACCTTATTCTGTCATTGCTGATGAATTAGGAATTACAGAGAATACTGTAAGAAGTAGGGCAAATAAACTTCTTGAGGAAGGCGTATTAAAGATTATTGGCATGGTCGATCCTGAATATGTTCCTGGCCTTCAGGTAATATATATGGGTGTAAAGCTTTCTACAATGGAACTCACAAAGAAGGCCGATGAGTTTATGGCTCTTAGAGGTGTTGTTTCTGTTGCTGTTGTTACTGGTCGATATGATTTAATTGTCAAACTTGTACTTAGTGAAGAAGAAGATCTTTCTCTTTTGAATTTCTTTTCTAATGAACTTACAAAGGTTTCTCAAGTTTTAGATGTTGAAACATATGTAGTATATCAATCGCATAACTTACTTGTTCCATATATTCTATAGTATATCGGATTAACCAAAGGGCTGCTATAAACGAGAAATCGTAAGTAGCAGCTTTTTTTATATGATTTTTTCAAAAAACGTACACGCTGTTAAAGAATTATCTTAGTTCTAATCATTTATTTAGTTTTTTTTCATTTTCCCCTGACAATTTTTCACTTTTTTGCGCTTAAGAAATATAGGAGAAAAAAGCATGAAAGAGCGTCGTGTTAAACATATAGTTAAAGACAGTCTATTTACATCTTTAGCTCAAGAGAAAGATAGCTTAAGGAAGATCTACCTTTCTCTTCACAAAGAAGATACCTCAATTAAAGAAAGCGACTTAGTTATTAAAAGAATTGAGAATGTCATCTTTACAGGGATCTATAATGATTTATCGTTTACTGTAAGAGGAAAGACAATAGTATTCTTGGAGGTACAATCTACTTGGTCAATTAATATTCTTCTTAGGTTTCTTCGCTATTATGCAGAACTCTTACCTAGTTTGATTGATAGATACTTACGTCTTCAATATTCGAGTAAGCCTATAGAAAATCTAATAGTTCCAGAGTTCTATTTGCTCTACACAGGAAGAGATGAGAGAAAAGAGAGGGAGATAGAGCTATGTAAGGTCTTCTTTTCAGAGACAGATAACTTAAACTTAAAAGTAAAAGTCTTAACGAAAGATAATGCAGATGGTATATTAAAGGAGTATACAGAGTTCTGCATAATGTTTGATGAATACAAAAAGAAATGTGAGAGTGCAGAAGAAGCTATAGCTAAGACGATAGAGAAAGCAAAAGAGAGAGGGCTTCTGATGGAATTTCTAACGCGCCGAGAGATGGAAGTAATGAAGATTATGAGTGATGATATACTTTGGGAACTAGAGATTAAGCACTACATGGAGAACCAAAGAAGAGAGGGTCTTGAAGAAGGAGAAGAAGAAGGCTTCAAAAGAGGAATTGAACGCGGTGAAAAGAGTGGCCTTGAGAAAGGACTTGAACTCGGAGAAAAAAATGGAGAACTTAAAACTCTCATTTCTCTTTGTAAAAAAGGATTTCTCTCATTAGATAAAGCTATTGAAGAATCTGGTTTAACTGAAGAAGAGTTTAAAGAAAAATTAGAAAAATTATAACTAAAGATTTTTTAGATAGAAAGGATGTTTTAATTGAGCTTTAGAACATCCTTTTTTGTTGTTCATTTTGTATAGTTTTCTTATTTCCTCTTTTGTTTATTAATAAAAAAGGATATATCATGTATCAAGGTTGTTAATTGATTTGAACGATTAATAATGATTTCTTGTTTGAATAATTAGCATTATATTTTAAAAGAGGATTATCATGAATAGAGATTTATATAGAGATATAGAACCATATTTTGGAGAAGATTTCGACAAAGCCATAGAGCGTTTACTTTCTAAACGTGAATATTTGGGTGGCTTTGCTTATATGATAGGCGGAAGTGATATCGTAGCAGCCTCATCTATTGTGAAAGAAATAATTGAAAAAATGAAGACAGTTCATTCATATGATGAGTTTCAGCACGTTATTACTGCTGGTTACTTAATTCCTGCTGTCGTAAAAAGAACTATGACAGATTTCACCATTTCAGGTGGTGAGAATTTGGATCCTAAAAAAGGATATTTATTTATTTCAAACCATAGAGACATAATCCTTGATTGCACTTTATTAGATTACGCACTTTTACACCGTAATAAACCACTGTGTGAGATGGCTGTTGGTGATAATCTAATGGTTAACCAATTTGTTGAAGATTTATTACGTGTAAATGGTGGAATAATTGTAAAAAGGACACTTCCAATGAGAGAAAAGTTCTTGGAGTCTTTGAGATTATCTGAATACTTTATTGAGACAATAAGTGAAGAAAACAAGTCAATTTGGGTTGCACAAAAGAGTGGAAGAAGTAAAGACGGTTTAGATATTACTAATCCTGCTGTACTTAAGATGTTATATCTTTCAAAGAGAAAGAGTGGTATAACATTTGCCGATTTGATGAAAAAGTGCAATATAGTTCCTGTTTCTATTAGCTACCAGTATGACCCAAATGATATCGATAAAGGCAGAGAGGAGATAATTAAGGAGCAAAATGAAGGCAAGTACGAAAAGAAGAAATATGAAGACCTTATAAGCATGGTAAAAGGAATAAGATGCTTAAAAGGAAATGTTCATGTTGCTATTGGTACCCCAATTGAAAAAGAATGCAATACACCAGAAGAGATTAGTAGAGAAATAGATAAACAGATTCATTTAAATTATCATCTTTTCGATACCAATTACATTGCGTATGACTATCTAGAGAATACAGATAAATTCTCTTCTTATTATACCCCTGCTGTTAGAGATTCTTTTATTTCTAAGTTTAATCATTTATCTAACAATCTTAGAAGCTTTGTTCTAAATACATATGCTAATCCTGTTAGATCTTATTTAAAGGAAAAAGAAATTGAAGCATAAGGTTATATATATACTCTCCTTTTTATTACTAGTTCTTCTTTTGTCTTGCACTAGTGAGAGCTTCACAATTAGTGATGTTATTTTTACTCGAAATATTTCTATTGATGAAGATGGAAGAAGAGAGGAGGGGGTAATTAACCTTAGCATCAAAGAAGAGAGCGATAATGATAAAACATATACTTTTCGTCTAGTAAGTCCAGATGGTGATCTCTCTTGGGAGGGAAAACTTGAAGGAAATAGTGAAATGTATTGCTCTCAACCTCTTTCTATTACTCCATCAGCAATCTTTCCTGAAGGGGAGTATACTTTATATATTTACTCCTCTTTAGGCAGTTCTAAAGATATAAAACTTGAAATTAATAAAGTTGAAAGTAAGTTAGGTTCTTTATCTGAATTGCCTCTAAATTCCAAAGTTACTATGTTTGAGAGAGACTCTAGTCAAACTGAAAATATAGAAGATGCTGATTGGGCGATAATAGAATACCAAGATAGATACTTAAACAACATAACTATTAGACAAGAGATATATAATTAAGTTCTTCCAACCATCTTCATTAAGTTTTCTTTAGTTAGCTTTATAAGGAAAGTCCGACCATGAGGACAACATGGTTCTTCCATTTTAAATACCTTTTCAAGTATTGCTTCTGCCGTAAATCTATCAACTTCGTCTCCCATTTTTATCGCAGCTTTGCATGCCATAGTTGCAAAGAGACTTTCTTCTAACTGATGTTCATCGGATTTGCAATTAGAGACAAAGTCAATTATCTTGTCTTCAATGCCCTTGCATACAGCAGGGAGAGCATTAATCTCCCATTCTCCTTTGCTTTTTTGAGAGAGCATTATGCCAAGCTTTGTGTAGATATAACAATGATTTAGTAGGTATTCATCTGTAATATCATCAACGCTGATAGCAATAGGCACAAGAAGGTTTTGTATTGTTTCTTGAGAGATTAGTTCATCATATAGAATCCTCTCATGTGCAGCATGTTGGTCCACAAGATAAAGAGAGTTATTTCTTTCACAAATTAAAAACAGACGAAAAGCTTGTCCTATATAGATTATTTCATCCTTATTGTGCTCTTCCTCTAATTCTTCTTTTTTAAGTGATTCTACCCTTTCTCTCTCTTCTTCTTTTGCCTTTTTTAGTTCTTTTGCTTTTTCTAGCCAAGAATTATCTTTGGGAGTATATGTATTAGTAGGTATTTGATTTATTTTAGATATTGGTTTTTCAATTTTGTAGAGAGTATGAGGTTCTTCAATCTTACTGCCAAAAGATTCAACTTTCTTGCCATCTTCCCATCTAGAAGCACTATCAAAAAGATAGAATTGATTATCACTTTCTTTTATTTCTGGAATTTTTCTTTCAACTCCATTTTTGATTAAAGATGATAGGGTATGATGAATCTCGGCAATATTTCGAATCTTTACTTCTTTTTTTGCTGGGTGAATATTGAAATCAACAAGTTCTGGCTTATCTGTAATAAAGACTGCACTGTATGGATAGCTTCCACCAGGTAGAAGTTCTCCGTATCCATATATAACAGCTTGAACAAGGGAGAATTCTTCAACGGGACGACCATTGACATATATTCTGATTTCTTTCTTATCTGATCGTTTTACGGCTGAAGAGGTTGTTACAACTCTTACTGTATACTCATCTTCTTCTTTTTCAAGATAATAGACATCGCTACTCAGTATGGAGTAATCTCTATAGAGCATCATTACACGCTCTTTTAGGTTTTCGCTCTTTTGCCAAACAAGCTTGGTAGCACCATCTATTTTTAGTGTAAATGAAATATTTGGAAAGGCTAGGGCCTTTGAGATGAAGAGGCTTTTACAAAGCATCGCCTCGGTGCTACTTCTTTTTAAGAAACTTCGTCTCGCTGGGATATCGTAAAAGAGATTTTCGCTAGATATCTCAGTTCCTTCTTCTGGACCAAATGAGAGAATCTCTTCTCTTACGCCATTATCAATTGTTAAGGTAGATTTAACGCCACTTTCTCTGTCCGAAGTAGATATCTTTAGAGTAGAAACAGCCGCAATAGAGTAGAGTGCCTCCCCTCTAAAGCCAAGTGTTTCTATTGAGTATAAATCATCTTCTTTGTGTATTTTACTTGTTGCATGAGGAGATGCAATTAGCTCTAAATCTTCTCGCGATATACCTCCTCCATTATCCTTTACTTTGATTTTATCAATACCACCACCTTCAATACTTACCTCTATTGAATCAGCTTTGGCATCAATAGCATTATCTAAAAATTCACGAAGTATTGCCTGCGGTCTATCAATAACCTCTCCAGCTGCAATGCGCGAGGAGAGGCGAGGAGGAAGAAGGTTAATTTTTCCCATTAATTGTCCTTAGTATCAAAAAGGGTTTGTGTTATTTTAATCTGAGGAGCGAAGTTGTCTTCTGTAATTGTCTGAATAGCGTTATCAAGTATAACTGGCTTATCAGGAGTAGAAAGTGACTGATCAAGCATAATAAACTCAGGTTTAATAGGTTTATTAAGAGAAGTAACAACACTCTCAAATATTGGCATACTAGGAGTATTTATTAAGACGTTAATTTCACTGAAGATAGGAGCATCTGGTCTAGATGGCTCTTCTACAACTTCGACAGTCTTTTCTTCTTCTTTTTCTTCACTCTTTACTTCTGTCTCTTTTTCTTCAAGCCCTTCACCAAAGAAGACATCTTTTATGTAGTTATATCCAACATTCTTTTCGACTGTAGTATATTTACCTCTAATTGAGTCATATGCTGTGTAAGAAGAGAGTGTTGCGTTATATGTAAGTTCATCACTATCTGTAGATGCTGTGTAAATATCACCTTCACCTTCTGCTACAACTTTTGTTGTAGGAGTATAGATTGTAAGAGATGCATTAGAAGAAAGGCTTGCTTTCGCTGTACCATAGATAACGTAAAGTGTTAATCCATCATCTTCTTTAATAGCGACAAGAGAGTTCTCTCCAACCGTAATTGAAAGGGGTGTAGATGTAGCATATGCTTTCTCTTCACCTGTTGCTAAAATAACTCCATCTTTTGCTATATCAACAGATGTTCTTCTAATAGTTCTTCCATTAGCCCCAACTAGAGCATAGCGCCCAGAGAATGTAAATGTTTCAGATGCAAAGAGGGTAATGGTAACTAAAAACAGCAAAACAAATAGAAAGGTTATCTTCTTCATAATTAATCCTCTTTTTCCATATTATCACAGAGTTTTTTTTCATTCCATATTGGTTTACTATTTTTTAACGACGAAAAGTCATGAGAAGCATAGATATGTTCCCTTGTTAATTTGTCTATATGACACAATTCTTTAACGATAGGTTTTAAGCGAGCTCTGACGTTTGTTTGGTCATATGGGCAAACTGGCTTTATTACAGGAATGTCATAAACATCTCTTATTCTTTTTGTGACGTTTTCTTTCGTCTCAATGAGAGGTCTTATTATTCTTATTTTGCCATCAAAAAACTCTTGAACAGGATTCATTGTTGAAAATTTTGCCCTAAAACACATATTCATCAGCGTTGTTTCAACTAAATCATCCAAGTGATGGCCAAGAGCTATAGTTCTCTCATTGTGTTCTTCTGCCCATGAGAAGAGAATTCTTCGTCTATTACGGGAGCATAGGTAACAGTTGAAGTCATCTTTAAAAGATGTAGGGAATTGAGATTCATAAAGAACAGTAAGAGGCACATTTAAAGCATCAAAGAATTCTTCAATTTTCTCTCGTCCTTTTTCTTCAATAGGATGTTCTTTCCAATCTATCATTACACCTTCAATAGAGTAGTCGTCCTTAATCCATTTCTTGCGTAAAGCTAAAGCAAGAGTAAGTGCAAGTGAATCTTTACCACCGGATGCTCCAATGATAATCTTTTCTCCGTTGTTTATCATGGAGTAGGTATTTATTGTTTTTCCTTCTCCTTTGATAAATCTCATCATCCATGGTGGAATATCACCATTAATTAAATCTTTGTAACTTATTTTTTCTTCATTCATATAGGTATTTTGATAGTGCAAGCTTTGCATCTTCTTTATTAACGTATTCTGGTGTATAGAGTGCAACCTTTCTTAGACTATGCTGGAATAGATGTGAGAGCTCACAGTTAAAGACCATATCACTATCAGATATATCCTTTACTTGGTTGTCATCATCTATTATGGCAATATGGCTTTCGAAATTAATAGGTTCAGGAATATCAATTATTACTTCGTATTCTTTTAACTCTGGATACAGTGGTTTTAGCTTCAAGTATAGAGCATTTTCCATCTTTTCTTTCTCTTCAAAAGAACGTGAGAATCTTTCTATCTTTCCATTGTCAGCATAGTCTTTTTCTGCTTTTCTTTCTAAAAGAATGTTATGTTCAACCTTATCAACTAGTTCTAGTGCTTCGGTTTTTTCTCTTCTACTTAAAGCAAGCAAAACAAATTCATTGTCATCAATGCCGTATAAATCTTCAGGGAGAATTGTCTTTTCTTTTAGCGCAATTGTAATTGCCTTTTTTATCATTGCAGTTGCGCTTCGTACACCTTTATGCCAATAAAGAGTTCTATACATCATGTATTTTGAAAAGAGTATCTGCTCAACGCTACTTACAGCCTCTTTATCTAAGCAAAGTCTGTTTTTGTTTAGAGAAAGAGATGAAATAATAAAATCTGTATCTTGCTTGCCATATGGAACGCCAGAGAAAAAGCCATCTCGAGATAAATAGTCAAGCTTATCTGGGTCTAGTGTTCCAGATAATATATTTCTATAGAGTAGTGTTTCTTCGTCGCCAGTAAGCATCCCTTTGTCAATGATTGATGATACTGTTAATGCATCAGCTCCGGTATTCTCGATAGCTTTTCTTAGCTCAGGATGATTTATTATCATATCACCTGCAATTTCTTCGTGCTCTCGTAGTGGTAATTCTTTGAGAGAGTGTGCGAGATCGGAAGAGCGTCGTGTA
>ERZ808252.2146-NODE-2146-length-12556-cov-7.581553_pt1 | contig 12556 bp, 15 predicted proteins | sample MGYA00521242_ERZ808252 | MGnify/ENA primary metagenome ERZ808252 (study PRJEB31516, sample SAMN03275581) | gut metagenome | biome: mammalia-associated habitat; material: feces | host: Papio cynocephalus | place: Kenya | collected 2012-08-07 ...
TTCTGGCTCTATGTCATCGGCGCCGCCATAGGCGGGATTACGAACTGGATTGCCAACGGGTGCGAGTTCACCTGGGACGGACTGAAGTATTTCGGGGCGGGCGCCGCCATCGGGGCGTTGTCCTGGGGCGCCTCCGCTTTCACGGCCTCCGCCTTCAGCGCCTGCGGAGTAGCGGCCGGAGTCCTGATGGGATCCGCCACGGGGGCAGCGACCGGAGCGGCGACCGGCTTCCTGTCGAACGGCCTGAACAACATGATCGCCGGCAGGAACTTCATGCATGACGCATGGGCCGCCACCCGCTCCGGAATGATCAGCGGCGCCATCAGCGGCGCGGTATCGGGCGGAATTCGAGGCTACAAGTATGCCAAAGAAAACGGCGCCAATCCGTGGAACAATAAGGTAACGGATACAGAGAAGCAATTTGCTGCTGAAGTAAAAGACGGGGTTTCGACTCAGCCAGATCCAAGTAAGCATTGCTACGCATATGCTGCAGAATATGCTGATGCCGGCCACGGCAATCATAAAGCTGCAGAATTTCTTGCTGCAAATCTCAACAAGGACGGTGGCGATTTCAAAATACTTGGTATTGTGAATCCAGACGCAAAGCTGATAAAGTCATACGTAGAAGTGGATAATAACTTCTTTGATTCCTTTTTTAATAATCTTGGTCTAAACATTCAGCACAATTTTTATGAGGCGGCTGCGACGATTAACAACGGCACGCACTGGGTTAACATCATCGGCATTTCATCTTATGATAGAATGAGCTGGTTCGGTGGCGTGACATCTCATTATAGATTGTTTAAAATTTGGAATCCCTACGGGGGGATCGTATCGTGGATCAATTCATCAAGCATTACTAATCTGACTGTCTTTAGGTATTAAAATGAAACAGATATTGTCACTTTTCGTCCTTGTACTAGTGCTCTTGGGCCAATCCCCTCAGACCAAAGCACAAGACATACATGATTTTATAGAGGGCTACAAGTCAGCATATAAGGAACACTTGAAAAAAGCCCGATTGGACACTTCTCTGACTTATGTCCCATCGGTTGTGAATTTCTCTCATACGGACAGCTATTTATCGTTCTATCAGCTGCCGTTGCAAGAACGCCCACAAAAACTTTGGTCTTATATATGTAACCCTATTTTAGCTAATGATTTCGCTTTCGATGTAGAAAAAGGGAAGTATTTCTTTTTTCCGTACGGATGGCTTTGGAGTAATCATAAATTCCGCAAAAGAGTGAACAAAATGGAGGGGGCTGAATTATGGGCTGGCGATGTCTGGAGAAAGAGATTACTTAAGTATCTGCAGAATAATCATATAGATTATGTTTTTACAATACAAAATTTGAATGTAAATTTCAATACACGATTTTGGGCAATATATGGCGGTCAGCTATATGTCTTGCTATGCGATGAGGGCATAGATGAATTGTATCCCGTTGATGCTGAAGATTTCATGAATGACAACATAGATTTTTTTAAAGAGCCAATTAATGAAAACTGACATTCGCGCGTTCTCGCTTCCCGAACTCCTTGTAGTTCTTGTGATTATTGGAATCCTTGTGCTTGTAGCTCTCCCGAACCTTATGCCCCTGATTTCAAGGGCCAAGGCTACGGAGGCGCAGCAGCAGCTCACTTTTCTGCATTCTCTGGAGCAGAGTTACTTCTATACCTATTCCCGGTACTCAGATGATCTCATGGAATTGGGCTTTGAGCAAGCTTTGCTGGTGACAGAGGGCGGGAATGCAAACTATAGGATTGAGGTCATCTCTGCCGATGAGAAGGGATTCAAGGCGCAGGCTGTATCTGTCGTTGACTTTGACAAGGATGGCATTTTCAATGTCTGGGAGATAGATCAAGACAAAAAACTGAAGGAGAGTGTCAAGGACTGATGGTCAGGTGGTTGTCAATGTCGCTTTTGTTTCCGCTTGTAATCTTGATGATTTCCGATATCAGGAGTCGGACGGTGTCCTCGTGGTGGCTTCTGGCTTTCGGAATCCTCAACACTATATTCCTTGGGCTTCTCTATGGTTGGAAATGTGTGGTTCTCAGGATTATCGGTAATTTGTTGTTATTGCTTATTATCGGTGTCACCCTTTTGGTGTATGCAAAGGTGAGACACAGACCGTTGGCCGAGTTATTGGGTGTGGGAGATCTCATTTTCTTGATAGCGGTATCCTCCGCTTTTGGGTTAACAGATTATATCAAATATATTGTGGGATCTTCCCTCATAGGCATTCTGATTTGGCCTCTGATCCGAATAACTCAACCTCACAAAACCGGAGTTCCGATGATCTCGGTCATGGTGGTAGCCTATTCCGTCGTTATGGGCTATAGATTATTAACTGCATAGTTGTGAATTTAATGATAAACGCGAACACATATACGGTAGAAACTGAAGCCTTGCAGGTGTTGACTTCTGAAGAGTCCAAATACTATCAGTTGCTTCCTTATCATCTGGATGGGAACACGCTGTGTTGTTTAGGGATAGAGGGCCGAGAGTATGCTGACACCATAAAGGAAATATCATTGTTGTTCGGCAAGGCGGTGATAGTACAACCTGTTGTAAGAGAAATTTTTACAAAACTCTTAGGCGAGCATTATCGTCAAGGCTCACGTGGTCTTGCCACAGAAGTTATAGAAGATGTGACCATCCTGATAGATGAGGCATACCGGATGCGCGCAAGCGATATTCATCTGGAGCCTGAAGAGCAGAGTTGCCGCGTACGTTTCAGGGTCGACGGAAAACTGCTGGAACGGTATGTAATACGGAAATCTTCCTACACTGCATTGGTTAACCGTATAAAAATCATGTCCAACCTAGATATATCAGAAAAGCGGCTTCCACAAGATGGGCGTATCATCCATGAGAAGAACGGTGTGCGTTTTGATATCCGGGCTTCCACTCTTCCAACGATATATGGCGAGAAAATAGTCCTCAGGCTTTTGACCATGAATGCCCGGCATCTGTCTCTCTCGGAACTTGGTTTGGATAAGCGCCAGTATCAGGATTACATAAATGCGGTATCTCATCCGCACGGGATGATCCTGATAAGCGGGCCAACCGGTTCGGGTAAAAGTACGACATTATATGCGACACTTGAATTGCTGAATAAGGAAGACAATAACATTCTCACAATTGAGGACCCCGTTGAATACACACTTGCCGGGGTGAATCAGGTGCAACTTAAAGAAGATATCGGTTTGGATTTCGCCATGGCGCTTCGAACATTCCTCCGTCAGGATCCCGATATCATCATGCTTGGCGAAATCCGTGATGAGGTGACAGCAGAAATGGCCGTGCGCAGTTCTCTAACCGGACATCTTCTTCTTTCAACTCTTCATACCAACAGCGCTTGGGGATGTATTACAAGGTTAGTAGATATGGGCATTCATCCATATCTACTTTCTGAGACGTTGGTTGCCTGTGTCGCGCAACGACTTGTCCGTGTCCTTTGTCCGCATTGCAAACAAGAAATAGCCATCGAAAGCAGCATCGCTGGACAGATAGAGGCCCCTGTTTCACAAAAAGTCTATGCCGCAAAAGGATGCGAAAACTGTTATTACACTGGGTACAAAGGGCGAAAAGCCGTATATGAAGTTATACCCATAAAAGGTGAATTGTCGGAGGCTGTTAAGGAGAAAAGAGCGAATATCAGTGAATTATTAGCACGGCACAAAATCAAGACTTTACGAGACTCCGCCAGTTCACTCCTAATAGAAGGCCTTATTTCGCAGGACGACATTCTTCCTTTTTTGAATAATTGAGCAATGATAAGACAACTTATTATATCTTTTGTTTCAGTGACGTTTTTCGGCTTGCCTATGCTGGCACAGGAATCAGAACGAATCAGGTCACTGCAAATGGCATTGGATTCTCTCTCTGTTCGCCATGTCGCCCTTCAAGAACCGATTGATGTTTCCGTGACTAATTTCCAAATTGCTGATTTGTTGAAAACAGTCGCCATTGGTAACAGGCTCAATATCAATCTAGAACTGGATAAGTATAAGCATCCGATAACCTGCAATTTAGAGCAGGTGCCCTTAAAAGAGTTTCTTTTATTATGTTGCAGGGAAGGGAATCTAGATTTGACTGTGGACAGAGCCGGGATTATAACAATAAGCCCCTTACATGAACTTACGCCTATACCCCCATTGACCGTTGCTCGTGATTCTTCCGGCCTATATAAAATGGATTTTTTCAATTGTCCTATGGATGTTCTGGTCAGAAGATTGATTGTCGAAACGGGGTGTAATATTGTATATGAACCTTCTCTTGCGACGCGGACAGTTTCGGGTTTTGGTACAGGCATGTCTCTTTCTCAAATGATGGACAATATATCCGCCGCCAATGGCCTGCGATGTGAGCAATCGGAATCAGGCTACTGGATGATTGGAGAAAAGGGGCGAGGCGGGCAGTCATTCTTTCCTGACGAAAATACACTTGCCTCGCAGCCTGCGTTCTGTGTCCGCCAGTTTCCTATGCGGTTCCGCACGATAGATGATGTGGTAGAGATAATCCCTTCCGCTCTGAAAAAAGATATTGAAATCAAGTTGTTCTCGGATCTCAACAGTCTGGTGCTCAGCGGGAATCAAACTGATGTGGAAGCGGTAGAAGTTTTTCTGGAGAGCATAGACAAAAGTGTTCCTCTAATATCCATTGATGTTATGATTGTTGACGCTACGGATCGAAAAAGCCGCAGCACAGGAGTTAAATTGGGCAAAGATGGCGAGGCGACATCCAATTCATACGGGACACTCTCTCCAGGAATTGACGTATCTCTTGGGGCTGGAAAAATCAACCAGCTTTTAAATGCGTTTAACGGTCTGGGACTTGTCAACCTCGGTAATGTCGGGCCCAACTTCTACGCGGATCTAAAACTGTTGGAAGAGGACGGGGAGATAACTCTTCGTTCGACTCCGAAACTCTCTACTCTGAATGGTCATAAGGCTGTCCTGAAAAGTGGAGAGGTAAAGTATTATCGTGAAAGCCAAGTGAACATTATCGGTACACAAAACCCTCTTCAGTCAGAATCATATATATGGAAGAACGTTGAGGCGTCGTTCGTTTTGGACATGACTCCGATTGTAAGCGCCGACAGCACTATCACTATCCGCATCGAACTCGGGCAGGATGAATTCACTGAAAGGGACACTGGAGATCTTACAGCTCCTCCAGGAATGACAAGACGGAGTTTCAATTCTATCGTCAAAGTAAAAGATGGAGAGATGATTCTGCTCGGCGGAATTGAGAAGAATCTTACCGAAGATTCGAGTTCCGGACTTCCGTGGATTGCGCGTGTGCCTGTCTTGCGTCTATTCTGCGGAAATGTAACGAAAACGCGGGAAGTGCAGAAACTGAATGTTTTCATAAAACCTACGATTATATTATGAGGAGTATGCGCCCCGAAGTGATTGAAATTTGTCTTGACAATCCAGACAAGGTACCCGGAGCCAAGGCGGTTAATGGTATTGTCGTTCTTTCTGTAAGCGGCTCTGAAGTAACATCTCGGCAAATTGGAGATAACGATCCTTTTATGTCCAGACTTAAAATGAGCGGCTCACTGATGTGGACTGAATACAATGACCATGTTTGTTACATTCCTTCTGCTGCCTTGGAACCGGTAAAAGCAAAAATAGATAATTGCTTCATTGCCGGGATAGTCATAGGGGCAACAGAGGAAGAATCCCGTGGTGCGGCTCGGCGATTGAGAGAAGAATTTTCCGATGTGAAGAAAATGGTCTCATCCAAGCCATTGTGTGAATTCCTGATGAGAAGTTTGTATCGTAAAATCAGGCTTCCTGTTCTATTGTTCTGGTTGCTTGTGCTTGTGACCAATTTCATTGTATCATCTCATATAGGAGAGGAGTTGAATGTTGAACAACAGCTTAAACGACAGAGTGAGGCTCAATATAGAAACCACCATGAGATTGTCACGCAAAAGGAGAAAATGATAGCCGACTACCAAGGGCTCATTCTCCCCAAATCATCTGTTGAGTTTGATAGAATCGCCTCATTAATGCCGGATGGAGTACGGCTTTACCTGATGGAACGCACAAAGGAACATGCAATTAAGGTGTCAGGGTCAGCATCGGACGTGTCAAAGATATTGCTCTACTCAGAGTTGCTGAAGGGAATATCTAACACCGTTGAAATCAAATCACTGGAGGCCAGAATCAATGACTCTAACTATTATTTTGATTTTCTGATAAGACAATGAAGAAGAACAGTTTTATATGGGTAAAACTACTTTCTCTACTTGTTTTGTTGCCATTATTTCTTTGGTTGACAACAATACGGAATACTGTTTCGCATTATAGAGAACTTAAGGAGTTGAAAAAGGGAAGCTCACCTGCTCTGCTTCCTGAAGATGACAGGTTTGCTATCAATCAGGAAAACCTGTTGACAGGAGACTACCTGTTCAAAGAACACTTGAATGCAGCAACTTCAGATGGGTGCGAGATTGTTTCTTTTGCACCTTCATGTGACAGAGTCGAGGGGCCTGTATCTTTATGTCGATGTCATTTGCTTATGAAAGGGCCATTTATCCCACTGCTTAAACTCGTCAATTCATTGGAGAGAGAGCCAGACATCGGATACGCGATGTTACGTTTCTCCCATAAATCCGGACAAGAACCGCTGGTTTCTCTCGATATTGATTTAATTCAATTGACACTCAATGAATAAACGCATCTGGGCTTTTTCCCTTCCAGTGGTCATGGTAGTGTCCGTCCTCGTCTCTTTGCTTGTCCTGTTCGCCTTGTCTCTGGCCGATTTGGAGCGTCAAGAGTATCAAGCATACCATACACGGAAACAGCGGATATTGGATCTTCACTCCGCTGTCGCTCGTTATTGTATCGACAGCAACATGTTTTATGGGCAGGGTGATATGGTGCGTGTCAAACTCTTTGATATGTCCGAATCACATGTTGTCCTTACCAGAAAGGATTGGGGACTATATGAGGTGCTGACAGCAAAATCGGATTATTTGCCATTATCTCACACCGTGGTTTGTGGGAAAGACCGAGAGACGGATTTGGACGCGGCAATCTGGGTTCGTGACAGAGCCCGTCCGCTATCGTTGTCAGGGAATACGAGGATAGATGGACGTGCTTATATACCTCCAAGCGGTATCAATTACACCGGACTTTCTGGGGAAAACTTCTCTGGTGACTATGTTGAGAAATCCGCCTTGCGAATCTCTTCGGCACAGCTCCCGGCCATTGATTCGTCTTATCTAAAGAGTATCCGATGTTATCGTGATAGCATCTCACAGGCGTGGTATTTCAGGAACAGTCAGGCTGAATACGTGGACCACTCAGCCCCGACAGCTTTTTTATACGGAAAAAACTCCGACAAGGTTTATCATTTGGGTGGCAACCAGATTTTATACGGAGACAAGTTGACGATCAGTGCCAACTCGCATTTGGACGGAATACTGCTCTTTGCCCGAACAATAACAATAGAGGATGGTTTTCATGGCTGCGGCCAGTTCTTCTGTGCGGACTCTTTACTGATAGGGACAGGGGTTCATCTATCCGCTCCATCAGGAATACTTGTCTCTGGACATGAGCATCCATATATCGAAATAGGCAAAAATTCGAAAATAGACGGCTATGTCGTTGTGTTAAATGAGGGGTGGGAGGATAAAGAGTTGCTGTATCCAAGCTTGATACAACATAGGGGCAGCCAAATGTCAGGTCTTGTGTATATTGACGGTGCTGCCATGCTTGCCGGCGTTATAAATGGAAGTGCATTTCTGGGAGATTGTTTTACGCAGGTTAACGGGCGTAAATATCCTGGCGTACTGCAGAATGTGCAGATCAGTTACGATGCGGATGCCATTTACCCTAAATTGTTGAAAGGTCCATATAGGAGACGTGAAATACGAAAAGTTTATTAATGTCATGGGCAAAAAGATCAATACCATAGTTCTGCTGGCAATAGTTCTGATTATCTGGGGCTTGGTCGCTTTCCGGATATTAAAGTGGCTGGTCCCCAAACACAACGTGTCATATTCAGAGCGAACAGAGAGCCCTCCAGACATGTCCGCGCCAGCTACTCTGAATCTCAATTACAAAGATCCGTTCCTTTACGAAGAACGGAGCGTTGGGGGAACTGAAGCAGTTGCTCATAAGATTGAGAGAATGTCAAAGCCGATGCCTTCAGTCAAATATAAGGGGTCGCTTCGGGACAAAGATGGTGTTAAAAGAGCGATTGTTGAGTTCCAAGGGGAAATATCTACATTGACAACAGGAGAGTCTATCGTCGGCATAAAAATACATGAAATTGCTCCGGACTCGATCTCTGTCTGGTGGAATGGTCAACGGCAAATACTTGGTGCACAATGAAAATATCGGGTTCAACATTACTGGAGACACTTGTGGCTACCATTCTGTTTTTGCTTGTCTTCAGTATCGCAATCGAAACTATCGTAAGGATAAATAAAGTGAGAAATGTAGACTGGGCCAGCATGGAATTGGAGTTTAACCGGAAGAGAGAATCAGAAGTTCCTATAAGAGATACGTCATTTGCCTACGCCTGGGGGACAATGCGTTGGGCAGTTGTCTCTGATGATGAACTTGCCGAACTTAAGGCATATACAGTAACGACATATATGAAGAGTGGGCAAATAATTGTGTATCACTTTATCAAAGACGGAAGATGAATAAAAATGGATATACGCTGCCGGAAGTCCTTGTTACCATGTTGATTGGTGGGATTCTGCTTCTAGGCCTTTTTGACGGAATTGATATGATCCGTGCTGCCGTCCAACAGAATCATAAAACTGAGCGGAAGCCAAACATTAACAGTCTGGAGAAATATGAATTACTGAAAGAGAAGAGTGATAGTCTTTCAATTGACGATAGTATTCGTTTTTTTCGTCAAGGAAGAGAAATCGGAAAATGTGCCAAATGGGATTGAAAAAAGAATTCAACGATGTAAAGAAAAAGCAGTTCTACACTCAAATGCATGAACTGCTTCGGGCCGGTCTTAGTTTTTCCGCATCTTTCTCTCTGATAGTGGAAAGCGCAGATGGAGCTGATAAAGAAATGTATAATAACATACTTGACAGAGTCATCTCTGGAGACAGTTTATGGGGTGCACTTGCTGCACAAAAACCATTTAACCGCTTGGACTATGGCGTGATAAGAATCGGCGAAGAGTCCGGAAGGCTAACGGAGGCTCTGTCTTTTCTGATTGAATACTACGAGAAAAGAGAAGCGCAGAGGCGGAGTTTAATCAGTGCAATCAGTTACCCTGCCATTACTTTGGTCGTAGCAATCATTGTCCTTGTCTTTATGATGCTGGTAGTTGTCCCTATGTTCGAGCAGGTTTATGCAAGAATGGGAGGGGAATTGCCACATCTGACTCGTGTGATCATCAAACTGTCATCGCTGATGCCAAAAATTCTGTTAGTGCTTTTGGCTATGTTGCTTGCATGCCTTCTGCTTCGTCATATATATGGTAAAACTGATATTTATCAAGAACTTAAGGCAAAAATTCTTTTCGGCGTTCCTGTCCTTGGTGAGATCCTGAAGAAAGTGGAATTATCTCGATTTACACGAATACTGCACCTGCTTGTAAGTTCCGAGGTCCCCCTCCTTCAATCATTGGAACTGGTAAGTGAAATAATGCAATTCGTACCATATCGGCGGGCCATGACAAGGGCAAGTACTGAAGTCATATCAGGACTGCCCATATATGCAGCACTATCCGAAAGCCCAGAATTGTTTGATAAGAAGACGTTGGTCATGCTCAAGGTGGGGGAAGAAACGGCTTCAATGGATAAAATGCTTAAGTCCTTGTCAGATGACATTACAGAAGATTTGAACTACAGGATTAAGCAACTGAACAACACATTGGAGCCAGTTATGATCCTAATTATTGGCATCGTCGTTGCTTTCGTCTTGATCTCCATGTATCTTCCAATGTTCAAATTGGGCATGACAATACAATGATGTAAGTCAATACACTATGATCTGTATCGCAAGTTCCTTTTTCGCCTCATTATAGACGATTAAGCTATAATTCCTCGAATCACTCTTGTCTATATCCATAAGGTAGAGGCCCGAATCCAAGCTAAAGCAACACAATTGTTTCCAAACCTCATAAACAACTATTTGACTTCCTGTTTAGCAGTGATAGGCATGAAAGTAGGATCGGAGAAATAAAGTTTTACGTAATCCAACGAATTCTCATGATAGAGCAATTTGAAGTCATCCTGCTCAGGACAATAAACGCTTTGAATAAAAGCAATGTTTTCACCTATAATAAAGAACCACCCGGGAATGTCGCAGACCGAGAAGATCCCGTCCGGCTTATACTCGGTGACCATTTCCATCAGTTCTTTTTTAAGACTATTCGTAGCATCAGAATATTTCACCTTCCCAATCCACCCATCGATATACATTTTTTTACATTGGCCATTTGCGTACAGTATGAATTCATCCGGTTTCCGCTTTTTATAGTAAAAAGTATCCCACGATGCATATTTTTCATTGCCGGAGGGCGAGACGAGGCGCTCTTCCCCATTTATTTCAACAAGATTATAGATCCATTTCTTACTAATATCTTCTCTGATAGTTAATCTAGGTATGAAAATCAAAGAATCGGACACCCTGATAGAACCGTCGGAGTGTCTTTCCGCAAGCCTATGGAACTTGCGATAATGCGCCCTCATATACGATTTGTAATTCTCTATAAAGGATTCCGCTTCTGAAGGCATGCAAACGGACATGCACAAAAAAACATAAAACAACAAATGAGCATTCATAATTGCTTGTATCTAATTATTCCAACATAATCGAGACGCGAGTAATACCTGTAGCCGCCGATTAAAGGATCATGGACGTAGGCGGAAAACAGGTATAGTCTGTTCCCGATTCCTCCACCGAACATATTCAGTTTGTACCCGATGGTGATGCCCCTCACATTGATGGCATGATTATTTGTAGTGGACAATACCTCCATATTGTTTGCCAAACTGCCCCCGAGACTTAGCCACTCACTGCCAGATGGATTAGACATTCTCCCTGAAGTCTTACATACCTTATTGTAACTATCTATAGTCCGTTTCATCATTTAAATAAGAGGTTTCTTTTCTATTGTTTATTAACCAAGTTTTTAGAACTATGACATCCAATATTGTATTTGGCTGAAGACTTATTGCCACTACTCCGTCTTGTGCAATAATACCTTTTTTTTCAGCTTGACTAGATGAATACCTCATTATTCGTTTAATACGATATGGTCCCAATCGATTACAGACAGTTATTCCACACAATTTTCGAGTATGAGTGACTGTATTCCTAATTATGTCAATATCATTCTCATCAGATATTATTTCATCATTGATAATAAGTATTGGATAATGAATAGGAATATTATTCTTTATAGCGAACTCAATTGTTGCATCATTGCTCAAACAATACTCTACATATACATCGACATTTTTCACGACTATTGAGTCTTTATTTTTAGGTTCATTTTGTGCGTTAATATGAGGGAAAAACAAAAACATGATGACTAATAATAACACCAATTTCTTTATCATAGTATTATCTATTATCAAAGGACATAAAATAAATACGTGGGGAAGAATCTCCATAAGAAACAGTTATATGGTGCGATTTCATTATATATCGAGTTTGAATTATAAACGTATAGATTGCGATAGTCAATTAATAAATGATCTCCTCCAAAATAGCCAGCAATGCCTGAAACATCTTGTTCAGAAGGGCCATTTGAAGTAAGAGCCGGCACGCCATTTATATCAATATTCATTTGCGCATTAACGGAATATGTTACGTTAGGCCTAGCCCAATGAGTATGATATGTTGCGAGTACTCCACCGTCATTACTTGCATCAATAATATTCCCTCTAGAAAATGGCACCATAAAGCTATATCGTTTAGATGTTCTGACCACGCCTCCATTTTTTGTTAAGATCCCCCCATATTCTTTGCGCCAAAAACGTGATCGTTGGTAATCTGCCTGCATTGTCTTGAATTGACGATATGAGATTTTAGTGCTATTAATTTCAAGATTTGCTTTCGAGTATGCGATATAAGATACTAATTCATAACTGCCATATGAAAGAACTCCTCCAAGCAAAGAGGATAAACCAATTTGTCGAACATCTCCCCCGTTCAATGCAGAATTGACACCTGATGATGCAAATCCTGCCGCAAAAGCACCCCAACCACCTCCAATGGCAGATCCAATGCCACCTCCGATAAATCCTGATAATGTTCCTCTCCATGTGCCGTTGAGCATCGATTTGGCATCCCAATTCGTTGATAATCCCGAAAAACCACATCCACCAACAGCTCCGCCAACAGCTCCTGCTAACCAGGCTGATCCTCCTATTGCGCTAATTGATGCTCCTGCTAAAGAAGATAGTCCCCCTATAGCGAAACCTCCAGCTATATATCCTGCCATATCTATCCCGGTAGCACCTTTTGCGCGTCCGATTAACCATCCTGAAATGCCGCCAATTGCTGCACTGATACCTACTGACACTATCATGGCAGTCGAAATCACAAA